>Ga0187776_10001768_pt1 | contig 10937 bp, 7 predicted proteins | sample 0216_BV02_MP12_2_FD_132426 | JGI IMG/M metagenome (GOLD analysis project Ga0187776, IMG submission 132426) | Tropical peat soil microbial communities from peatlands in Department of Meta, Colombia - 0216_BV02_MP12_20_MG | ecosystem: Environmental > Terrestrial > Soil > Wetlands > Peat | place...
GAAGCTGACGCGGCGGATCGCGCGGTAGCTGAGCGGACAGGGGGCGGTTGGTCGATCGGATACCGTCCGCCGGCCATGGCACCACGCGTGATCCTGCTCCCAGGCGACGGCATCGGGCCCGAGATCATCGGGTCGGCCGTCGAGGTGCTGGGCGCCGTGGGCGCCAATTTCGAGTACGAGGAGCACCTGTTCGGGGGTGTCTCGATCGACGCATACGGAACAGCCCTCACCGAGCAGACGCTGGACGCCTGCCGCGCCGGCGACGCGGTGCTGCTGGCCGCCGTCGGCGGCCCGAAGTGGGACACGACCGATCCGACCAAGCCCCGCCCCGAGCAGGGTCTGCTCGGTCTCCGCAAGGGACTCCGGCTGTTCGCGAACCTCCGGCCGGTCAGGCCGCTACCCGCGCTCTACGAGTCAAGCCCCCTCAAGCGCGAGCTGATCGAACGAACGGATCTGCTCGTCGTCCGCGAGCTGACGGGTGGGATCTACTTCGGCGAAAAGACCCGCACCCAGGACAGAGCGTCCGACAACTGCGTCTATACACGCGCGGAGATCGAACGGATCGCTCGGGTCGCCTTCAGGTCAGCCCGCTCCCGCGTCACCAGCGTCGACAAGGCGAACGTACTCGAGACAAGCCGACTTTGGCGCGAAGTCGTCCGCGAGATCCACGGCGGCGAGTTCCCGAACATCGAGCTCGAGCACCTGCTGGTCGATAACGCAGCCATGCGCTTGATCGCGGCGCCGCGTCACTTCGACGTGATCCTGACCGAGAACATGTTCGGAGACATCCTCAGCGACGAAGCGGCGATGCTCACCGGTTCGATCGGGATGCTCCCGAGCGCCTCGCTGGGGGAAGGCGGGCCCGGCGTGTTCGAGCCCGTGCACGGCTCGGCGCCCGATATCGCGGGGACCGGCGCGGCGAATCCGCTGGCGATGATCCTCTCGGCAGCGATGATGCTGCGCCACGGACTCGGCATGGAAGCGCCTGCAACGGCGATAGAATCGGCCGTCGATCGGGCGCTGGCCGAGGGGCTACGCACACCCGACCTGGGGGGTAACGCGACCACCACAGAAGCCACCCAGGCAGTCCTCAAACATCTCTAAGGAGCAGTCGTGGAGCAAGCGGACCTCATCTGGCACAACGGAGAGCTCGTCGCCTGGGAGGACGCCAAGGTCCACGTACTAACGCACGGCCTGCACTACGGCACGGGTGTGTTCGAAGGCATGCGCGCGTATCCGACTGCACAGGGGCCAGCGGTGTTCCGTCACCAGGACCATCTCGAGCGCCTGTTCAAGTCCGCCGAGCTCTACTACATGCCGATCCCGTACACGCTCGAGGAGCTTCGCGCGGCGACGCACGAGCTGATCGTCGCCAACGACCTGCCCGAGTGCTACATCCGGCCGATCGCTTTCCGCGGCTACGGCCAGATGGGGCTGTACCCGCTCGATGCTCCGGTCGAGGTGTCGATCGCGGTTTGGTCCTGGGGTTCCTACCTGGGCGAGGAGGGAAAGCGCAATGGCGTGCGCGCCAAGGTCGCGAGCTGGAGGCGGATCCCGCACGACGCGCTGATCCCACACGCGAAGGCGAGCGGGCAGTACCTCAACAGCGTGCTGGCGAAGATCGAGGCGTCGAAGGCCGGTTACCAGGAGGCGATCCTGCTCAACCACCAGGGCTTCGTGTCCGAGGGGTCGGGCGAGAACATCTACGCGGTCCGTGAGGGGAAGATCTCCACCCCGGGGCACACGGCCGGGATCCTCGACGGCATCACGCGACGGTCGATCGGCCAGATCGCGGCCGACCTCGGCTATCAGATCGTGGAGCGCGAAATGGCCCGGGCCGAGCTGTACCTCGCCGACGAGGTGTTCCTGACCGGAACGGCGGCCGAGGTCGTGCCGGTCGTAGAGGTCGACGACCACCGAATCGGAAGGGGCGACCCGGGACCGATCACGCGCGAGTTCCAGCGCGTCTACGACGATGCCATTCACGGGCGCGACCCGCGCTACGCCGAGTGGCTCGACGTCGTGAAGGTGCCGACCGGCACCCGGCCCGCATAGCCGCACCGGATGACTCGGATCGAGCTCTACGACACCACCCTGCGCGATGGGATGCAGGGTGAGGGAATGTCGCTGTCCGCCGCGGAGAAGGTGCGGGTCGCGCACCGCCTCGACGAGCTCGGAATCGACCTGATCGAGGGGGGCTTCCCGAGTTCGAACCCGAAGGAGCTCGAGTTGTTCGAGCTGCTCGCCGGCGAGTCGTTCGCGCACGCGGAGATCGCGGCGTTCGGCATGACCCGACGACGCGACGCCCGCGCCGAGGACGACCGGGCGCTGCGGGTGCTCGCGGACTGCTTCGCTCCGGTCTGCACGTTGGTCGGAAAGACGTGGTCGCTTCACCTCAAGAAGGTCGTGAGGGTCGATCCCGACGAGAACCTGCGGATGATCTCGGACTCGGTCGCGTTCCTGGTCGCGCAGGGCAAGCGCGTGATCTACGACGCCGAGCACTTCTTCGATGGGTTCGCCGACGAACCCGACTACGCCCTCCGCTGCCTGCGGGCTGCGGCCGAGGCCGGTGCCGAGACCGTTACCTGCTGCGACACGAACGGCGGGACCCTCCCCGACGGCGTCGGGCGCGCGATGGCGGCAGTCCTGACCGAGGTGGGGCACACGGGAGTGCGCGTTGGAATCCACTGCCATGACGACGCGGGCTGCGGGGTCGCGAACTCGCTGTCCGCCGTCCGCGAGGGCGCGACACACGTCCAGGGCACGATGAACGGCTACGGCGAACGCTGCGGCAACGCGAACCTCGTCACGATCATCCCGAACCTCCAGCTGAAGCTGGGGTATGAGTGCGTCACCGACGCGCAGCTCGCCTCGCTCACGTCGACCGCGCACCTCCTCGACGAGCTGCTCAACTTCACTCCCGATCCGGATCAGCCATACGTCGGGCGCAACGCGTTCGCCCACAAGGGCGGGATGCATGTCGCCGGCGTCAACGCCGATCCCGCCACGTTCGAGCACATCGACCCAGAGGTCGTCGGCAATCAACGCGAGCTGCTGATCTCGGAGCTCTCCGGCAAGGGGACCGTTCACGCGCGCGCGCGCGCGGCAGGAATGGATCTCGACGACGAGGATGCCGCGCGTGTGACCGAGCGCGTCAAGCAGCTCGAGCACCTCGGCTACCACTTCGAGGCCGCCGACGGTTCGTTCGAGCTGCTGCTCCGGAGGGAGACCGGCGAGTACGAGCCGCTGTTCCGGCTCGAGTCCTGGCGCGCGATCGTCGAGAAACGCGCCGACGGCCGGGTGGAGACCGAGGCCACGATCAAGATCTGGGTCGGCGGCGAGCGATACGTGCGCACCGCCGAAGGGAATGGCCCCGTGAACGCCCTGGACCGAGCGCTGCGCGAGGCGCTGGTCGCGATCCATCCGCACCTCCGGGACATCGACCTGGTCAACTTCAAGGTGCGGATCCTCGACGAAACGAAGGGCACTGGCGCAGTCACCCGGGTCCTGCTCGACGCCTCGGACGGCGAAGAGGTTTGGGGCTCGATCGGGGTCTCCGAGAACATCATCGAGGCCTCGTGGGAGGCGCTGGTCGATTCGCTCGAGTACGGGATGCATGTGTCCCGCCGGCAGCCGCGCGATCAGACGGCGCGGGCGAAGCCCGGCTCGTGACCGACGCAGAACGCGACGCGATTCCGCTCGCCAAACCGGTGATCGGCGAGCGGGAGCAGCAGCTGGTGCTGGACGTGCTCAGTTCGGGGCGGCTGTCGCTGGGCCCGCGGCTCGCGGAGTTCGAGGGCGCCTTCGCGCAACGGGTGGGAGCGCCATACGCGAGCGCCGTCTCGAGCGGGACGAGCGCCCTTCACCTGGCGCTCCGGGCGGTTGGCGTGACCGATGGCGACGAGGTGATAACGACCCCGTTCTCATTCGTGGCGAGCGCGAACGTCGCCCTGTTCGAGCGGGCCCGCCCGGTGTTCGCAGACATCGATCCGGTCACGCTGAATCTCGATCCGGAGGCTGTGGCCGCGGTGATGACCGACAGAACGGCGGCGCTGCTCCCCGTCCACGTGTTCGGGTATCCCGCCGACATCCCGGCATTCGAGCGCCTGGGGCTGCCGATCGTCGAAGACGCCTGCGAGGCGCTCGGCGCCGTGTACGCCGACGGCACTCCGGTGGGGGGGCGCGGGCACCCGGCTGCGTTCGGGTTCTACGCCAACAAGCAGCTGACCACCGGCGAGGGCGGGATGCTCACCACCTTTGACACGGAGATCAAGGCGCGGGTCGACTCCGAGCGCAACCAGGGGCGCGCGGCGGATATGGGGTGGCTCGACCATGACCGGCTCGGTTTCAACTACCGGCTGTCCGACGTCGCCTGCGCGCTCGGGTTGGCCCAGCTGGAGCGGCTCGAGTCGATGCTCGCCGGGCGCGCCCGGGTGGCGTCGCTCTACGGCGAGGTGCTCGGCACGATCGACGGCCTCGAGCTTCCCTGTCCGGACGCCGACGGCAACCGCCGCGGATGGTTCGTGTACGTCGTCCAGCTGCCGCGCGGGGTCCCGCGCGACGACGCCGTGCGGGCGCTCGGAGCGCTTGGGATCCAGAGCAGGCCGTACTTCCCTGCGGTCCACCTGATGAGCTTCTACCGCGATCGCTTCGGGCACCGTGAGGGCGAGTTCCCGGTCTGCGAGGACGTCGCGGCGCGGTCGATCGCGCTCCCGTTCTTCCCCGAGATGACCGAGGGTCAGGTGGAGCGCGTGGCACAGGCGGTGGCCGAGGTGGTGCGCACTCGCGAGTAGGATCGGCCGGTCTCTGCCGCACACGACTGGAGGGGCGATGGGTGAGCGATGGTTCAGTGACGAGGAGCTGGCCGATCTTTCGCGGCCGACGATGGACCGAGCGATCGAGGCGCTCGACCGGGCGACGTCGAGGAGGCGCGCGCGCTGTGTGACGCGATGAAGCACGACTGGCGCTACCTACGGTGCGTCGAAGGCGGGACTCGTCGGCTTGGCGCGGACGCTGGCGAGTGAGTGGGCGCCGCGCGGGATCCGCTGCAACGTCGTGATGCCAGGATTCGTCGCGACGCCGAAGCTGCTCGGGATGCCCGAGCCGGTGAAGCGCGCCGCTACCGCGAGCGTTCCGCTCGGACGCTTCGGGACGACGGAGGAGCTGGCGGGCGTCGTCGCGTTCCTGCTGTCGCCGGCGGCCGCCTACGTAAACGGGGCCGTGGTTCGCGTGGACGGAGGCCTCGGGCTCGCCGGGTCGGCGATGACGAGCTAGCCGGCGAGTGCGGGCTGCGACGCCGCCCGCCGGTATCCGGCCCGTACCATCCCGGCGACCGTGTCCCGCTTCGCCGACCGGCAGCACGCCGACTTCCGCGCGCTGAACGACTCACTGTCGTTCGACGTCCGCCTGGGGCCTTATGACGTGGCCCAATCTCAGGCACACGCTGCGATGCTGGCCGCCCAGGGGATCATCTCGAGCTCGGAGCGCGACGAGCTCGACCACGGTCTTAGCCAGGTCGCGGGGGAGCTCGAGGACGGGACGTTCCCGTTCGCGGACGGCGACGAGGACATCCACACGGCGATCGAACGCCGGCTGACCGAGATCGTAGGGCCCGTCGGAGGCAAGCTTCACACCGCCCGCTCACGCAACGACCAGGTGGCGACCGACACTGCGATGTTCGCACGCGACGCCGCCCAGCGCGCACGCCGCGCGATCGGGCGGCTGGGGGACACGCTCATCGGGCTCGCCGAGGCGCATCTGGACTGGCCGATGCCCGGATACACGCACCTGCAGCGAGCCCAACCGGTGTACCTCAGCCACCACCTGCTCGCGTACGTGTGGATGCTCGTCCGCGACCGGGCACGGTTCTCGGCGGTGGCCGATGCTGCCGGCATTCTGCCGCTCGGCGCTGGGGCGCTCGCCGGGGTGAACTTCGACACCGACCGCGAGCTCGTGGCACGCGAGCTCGGCTTCACCGCGGTCGCCGACAACTCGATCGACGCGGTCTCCAACCGCGACTTCGTGCTCGATTACCTCGCCGCGGCGGCAACGTGCTCCACCCACCTGTCCCGGCTGGGCGCGGAGATCGTGTTGTGGTCAAGCCAGGAGTTCGGCTTCTGCGAGCTCTCGGACGCCTGGAGCTCCGGGTCGTCGATCATGCCCCAGAAGAAGAATCCCGACGCCGCGGAGCTGCTGCGCGCGAAGGCGCCGCGGGTGGTCGGCCACCTCGCCGCGCTGCATGGCGTCATGCACGCCCTCCCGCTGACCTACAACAAGGACCTTCAGGAGGACAAGGAGCACCTGTTCGACGCCGCCGACACGCTGGAGCTCACGCTCGCGGCCGCGCACGGGATGCTCTCCTCGATCAGGTTCAACCGGGGGCGGATGGAGGAGGCATCGGCGGATGAGTTCCTCGCGGCGACCGACGTCGCCGACCTCCTGGTCCGCCGCGGCCTGCCGTTCCGCGAGGCTCACGGGGTGGTTGCGGGGCTGGTCCGAAGCGCACTCGATCAGGGCAAGACGCTGTCGGAGCTGACGCCCGAGGAGCTCGCCGAGCGCTCGCCGCTGCTGGACGATGAGGTCTACGCGCTGCTCCGCGAGCGGGCGTGGCTCGAGAGCAAGGTCTCGCGGGGCGGGACCAGCCTGGCGCGTGTGCGCGAACAGCTCGAGCGGGCGCGGAAAGCCCTGCAGTGAAGCCCCGGTTCTACAACCGGCCCGTCGTCGAGGTCGCCCGGGACCTCGTCGGGTGCGTGGTGTCGCACCAGGGCTGCTCGGGCGCGATCGTCGAGTGCGAGGCCTACCACGACTCCGAGCCGGCCTGCCATGCGTTCGTCGGTCTGACCGCGCGGACCGCAACGCTGTTCGGCCCGCCAGGTCGCGCGTACGTGTAGCGGTCCTATGGCGTCCACGCGCTCCTGAACGCGGTCTGCGAGCCCGAGGGCATTGGGGCGGCCGTGCTGATCCGCGCGCTCGAGCCGCTCGACGGGATCGAGCTGATGCGTGAGCGGCGGGGGCTTGAGCCGGTGCGAAGCCTGTGCTCCGGGCCTGGCAAGCTCACCCAGGCCCTTGCGATCGGGCTTCACGACAACGGGGTCGATCTTGATCGAGGGCCGGTGAGGATCACCGGGCGGTCGGCTGCGTGGCGTGACATTCAGGTCTCCGTCGACCGCCGGATCGGCATCACCAAGGCGGCCGAGTTGCCGTGGAGGTTCACGGCTACCGGAAGCCGGTTCATCTCGCGCCCGCTCCGCCGAGCGGCCTGACAGGGACGAAGCGAGTGGGGGACTAACCGCCGCCTCCGATTCCTGCGCCGCCCGAGCCGCCGCCCGAGCCAGCAGCGCCGGTTCCTGTTCCGCCGCCACCGCCGGTGCCGCCGCCGGCTCCCGTGCCGGTGCCGCCGCCTGCGCCGCCTCCACCCGCGCCGGTTCCCGTTCCTCCACCCGCGCCCGCGCCAGCACCAGTCCCGGCGCCGTTACCGGCGCCGGTGCCGCCGCCGCTGCCGCCGCCCCCGCCTGTTGCCGTCCCGCCGCCGGCGGCATTGTTGCCTGCACCCGGCGTTCCGGTTCCGTTTGCGGGACCGTTGGCGGCGCCGCCCACGGTAGGCGTCGCGCTCGGCGCCGGGGCGCTGGTCGGGCCGCCTCCCGGAGTCGATGGAGAGCTCGATGCGGTGGTGGTCGTCGACGTGGTGCTCGTGTGCTTGGGCACCGGCTGCTCGCTCGCGAGGATCTGAAGCGCCTGCGTCGTGAAGGAGTGCCAGATCACCGCTGGGAACGTGCCGCCCTCGACCGGCCCGCCGTTGAACAGCGACGTCATCGGGATCAGCTTGTTGGGAAAGCCGACCCAGACGGCGACGGTCAGTTGCGGGGTCCAGCCCACGAACCACGCGTCGGCGTAGTCGGTGGTAGTCCCTGTCTTGCCGGCCACGTCGACGCCGGAGATCGCCGCTGCCGTTCCGGTCCCGGACTGGACGACGCCGGTGAGCATGTCGTGGAGCTCCGCGGCGATGCTCGCCGGCATCACTCGTTTGAAGTGCGGCTGCTCGACCAGGTCGTGCTGGCCGCGGCACTTGACATGTGGGCACTGGATCGCCGCGATTCCGATCGGGCCGTTATCGGCGGATCCCAGCACCGGGTCGTACACCCGCCGCCCGGCTGTGGCGAACGTTTCGTACGCGTGCGCCATATCCAACGGTGAGACACCGATCTTCAGCCCTCCGAGGATCATCGCGTAGTTCGTTGAGACCGAGGTGCGAATCCCCGCCGCCACAGCCATCTTCTTGACCAGGGTCGTTCCGCTGGGACCGAGTCCGAAGATCCCGAGCCGGGAGTACACGGAGTTGTCCGACACGTCCGTGGCTCCCTGCAGGCTGATCACGCCGGAGTAGGCGTTGCCGAAGTTGCGGACGTGAAAGATCTCGTTGCCGCCGGTATGCGGGACGACGACGTCCAGCGGGGCGGACGTGAAAAGGGAGTCCGGGCCATAGCCGTGCTCGAGCGACACCGCGAGCGTGAACGGCTTGAACGCCGAGCCGGGCTGGCGCTCTGCCTCGGTCGCGAGGTTGAACGGATATCGCTGGTAGTCCTCCTGGAGTTGTCCCGCGGAGTTGGTGACGATCGGACCGCCGACCATCGCACGGACCTGACCGGTGGCGTTGTCGATCGCGACCAGCGACGCCGTCGGCTCGCCCGATCCCGAGGGCAGATTCGAGGCGATCGCCTGATCGGCGGCCTGTTGGAGCTTCAGGTCAAGGCTCGTGCGGATCTTCAGGCCCCCGTAATAGGCGTGATATTCGGCGGCCGCGACAGCTGACGGGGGCATGCCGGGTGTGACCCCGACCGCGCGGAGGATCTGTGGACGCAGCCAGCTCGTGAAGTAGGGCGCGGCCGGCGGCTCCTGCGGCTGCTGGAGGTCGGCCGGGGTAGGGACGGGCTGGGCGCGGCCGTACCGATACTGCGCGGGGGTGATGTAGCCCTGGTCGAGCATGTCCCTGAGCGCAAGGTTGCGCCGCTCCTTGGCGTTATGCGGGAACGCGATCGGGTTGAACGCGCTCGGGTTGGCGACCATCCCCGCGAGGAGTGCCGCTTCCCAGTAGTTGAGAACCGACGCGCAGGTCGGACGCCGCGCGCCGCCGGTGCTGTCGCCGCAACCGGTGGTGCTGCCGTCGGCCGCAGAGTTGGGGTCGTATCCGTGGATCTTGCCGAAGTAGACGCGCGCCGCCGACTCCACGCCGTAGGCGCCGTTGCCGAAGTAGATCGAGTTCAGGTACTCGGTGAGGATCTTTGTCGGCGACCACTTTCGAGTGAGGTGGTAGGCGAGCGCAGCCTCCCGGAGCTTCTCGAAGATCGTCCGGTTTGACTGCTCCTGCAACGCGTTCTTGACGAACTGCTGAGTGATCGTGGATCCACCCTGCGTTGACGAACCGGTGACGTCCGCGACGAAGGCACGCGCGATTCCGCGGATATCGAGGCCCGGTGCGCTCCAGAATCGCTTGTCCTCGACGGACACGATCGCGCGGCGCATCCACGGCGAGATCTGCTGGAAGCCGTCGATCACCTCCGGGTCGGGAGCCTGGAAGATCCCGATCGGCCGCCAATGGTCGTCGTACAGGTATGAGTTCTTCGCCGCGATCCGGTACTGCTGCTGGTTCTCGAGCTGCGGCACGTCAGAGGCGACCGCCATCAACATTCCGAACAGCGTCGAGATCAGCGCGAGCACGATCAGCCCGGTGAGGATCAGGAAGAGCCGCAGCTTCCGTACGCGCGGGCGCGTCGGACGACCGCCATCGTCTGAACCCCTGCCTCGCCACGGACGCCGCCACCCCGGTCCTGAAGGTGGCGTGGGAGGCGCCGGGGGCGCAGTGGCCGGCGGGGTCGCCGGCGATTCGGGCGTGGTCGTGACCGCAGTCGTCGGCGCCCTTGACGGGCGCCTGCGGCGACCGGGGCGGGGGGGTGCCTGGCGGACCGGGGCTATGTCGGTCTGACTCCGCCCAGCGGTCCGGCGCCTGCGCCGGGTCTCTGCGCGCTCCGGAGCTCCGGGCGTGGATCCTGATGCGCTTCGTCCGTTGTGCTGGTCGGCGCCGGTCGGCTGCTCGGATTGCTGCGGTGCCTCGTCCGGGACCCACGTTTCCGGCGCCGCTGCGGCGATCGCCGCCCACCGGGAGGAATGGGCCTCCGGCTCATGCGCGAGCGGAGTTCTGTCGATCCCGTGTGTGGCGTCGTCGCTCATGCGATCGGAATACTGCGGTCGCGTCGATACTCACCCCAGCCGGGCGATCCGCTGATGACCTGGGAACCGGGCGGCGGGGGTTCCTCGGAGTCGCGGCAGTCTAGCATCGGGCCGGTCGGCTCCGCTCGGCGTTTCGGGCCGTTGGTCGGGTCGATTCGCCATATTTCGAGAGCGTTGTCGACGTTTCCTGACCCCTCCGATCCCGCCGCCGCAGCCGCCTGGCTGACCCGTAACGCGGTCGACTGCCTGCCCGCCGGCGAGCTCGAGCGCAAGCTTTCGCTGGGAAGGCCGCTCAGGGTCAAGCTCGGGATCGATCCGACCGCGCCGGACATCCACCTCGGCTTCACGGTCGTTCTTCAGAGGCTTCGGGAGTTTCAGGACCTCGGCCACGTCGTCGTCCTGATCATCGGGGACTACACGGCGCGGGTCGGCGACCCGAGCGGTCGGTCGACCACACGGCCCGTGCTCGACCCGTCCGAGATCGACGCCAACGCCCGTACGTTCCAGGAGCAGGCGCTGACGGTCCTCAGCGAGGAACAGCTCGAGGTCCGCTTCAACAGCGAGTGGCTGGACATGCCCGCGACCGACCTCTTCCAGCTGGCGCGGACAGCGACCGTGGCCCAGCTCCTCGAACGTGACGACTTCGCGAAGCGATTCGCGGCACGCGAACCGATCTCGATCCTCGAGCTCCTCTATCCCTTGCTCCAGGGATA
>Ga0187776_10001769_pt1 | contig 10933 bp, 8 predicted proteins | sample 0216_BV02_MP12_2_FD_132426 | JGI IMG/M metagenome (GOLD analysis project Ga0187776, IMG submission 132426) | Tropical peat soil microbial communities from peatlands in Department of Meta, Colombia - 0216_BV02_MP12_20_MG | ecosystem: Environmental > Terrestrial > Soil > Wetlands > Peat | place...
CTACCCCTCAACAGGAAATTGATTGACATATCAATCAGCCTCTATCATTTGCCCATTTTTTTGTCAAGAGGAAAAATTCAAAATTTGCCTAGGAAGCTCGGTCAAGGATTTTACACGGGATGGAAAATGTTTCTACCACCGCCCTGGTTGCTCATCCCACGGGGCTGGCGGCCAGCCTTGACGGGGTTCACTTCGAATGGAAGGGGGATGTTTACGAAGACCGTATAAACCAACACCCTATTTCCCACTACTTGTTCTTTCCCCAGCTCTTTTCATAATCCTCATCAATTCACCGGAGAGATATTTATTGTCGGAAGGGATTTCATGGGCTGGAAAAATGGGAATCGTATCTAACCGGAAGAATCGCTAAAGGTTGGTCTTAAAAAACTCAGAGGTTTCTATTCACTTCTATTTGGATAGGGAATCAGATACTGATCGGAAGGAACAGTGGCATTTATTTTGGGTAAGGCGCTTGATCCGGCACTTCTTTATCCATTTTGTACGGGCTGTTCATTCTGAGCTTTTCCATAAGACCGCGATAGTTATGAATCCTGACGCCACCCAACACGGGGTCTTTTTTTGCTACCTCCTGGATCTGATTTACGGTTTTCCAAAACTCCTCAGACGGAACCCCCCAGAAACTGATGTGCGGGTCTTGCTTCAGTTGAATTGTCTCCAGCGACGGATGGACGAGTTTTTCAGTTCGCTCGGCGTATCTTCGTTCCCCCTCCACACTGGCCAAGACCTTCCGTGGATCCCTCGAATAGGACATAATGACGATGAAATCCGTCAAGTCCTGCACATGCTCACTGAAGCGCTGGCTTCTTCCCTCGAACTCGGTGACGAATTCATCCCGGTCCCACCAAAACGGCGTATCAACACCCAGCAACAAATGGGGTGTTTCTTCATCCAAAGCCAATCGCGCTTTACGCAAGAATGAAAGGTAGTCATGCATAACCGATCTGCGTGTTTCTCCCCCCGCCTTCCATTCCCTGGTAAGGTAAGGTTCGACATCGTACTTTATTCCTTGGAGTAAGGCTTGTTTGGGAATCGTTTGGCTGAAGGCCATGATGGCCCGCAATTCTTCGAGGGTCTGTCCATGTTTCTGGGAGAAGAACATCCTGGGGTCGCCGCGAAGGATCGAAGTGGTAATGTTCTTTTGGCCAGCCAGAACCATGAGGTCCTTGAGAGCTTCCGGGTTTTTCAGGGCTGGCTTTCTGCCAGCCCACGATATTTCTACATGAACGTCCAGATGGCTGATTTGGTGTTGCAGACAAAATTGAACGAGCCTTTCCCTCGATTCCTGAGTCGAGAATGAGGAACGAGACCATACCCACATGCCGAGACCGTCTGTACCTTGGGCACTCAGATTCACCGGCGCGACGAGTATCGTCGCCAGTAAGAACAAAGGAAAAATACGCATATAGGCCCCTACTTCTTTATCGGCCATATTCCCCCGCGCCAAAGGAATTTTTTTAGGAGAATAAGAAAAATGCTCCCGTTCGCCAAATGCAATCCGCAAGGTCATTGAATTTGTATTAAATATTGGACTCTTAGTCGAAAGGCCGCAAACAAACCATTTTCCCCTTGACATTGATAATACCTTCCGTATCATAAATATAAAAGAAAAGCAAAGAGGGGTTGTCAGGACTCGGCTCTTTTTTTCTTCCCCGGAAGAAAGGATTAGGTGTGCAGTTATACCGTCGTTGTTGTTTACTTCTCCTTCTAATGTCCCTCCTCATTCCCTTGAATATAGCCTACTTGTATTATGACTACTATTCGGGAATCGAGCTTCAAATCCGAAGAAATTTCTCTTCTCAAGACGAAGAGAGTCTTCTGATTCAGTTCAAGAAAAATCCGCGCATCATTTATTTACCGGCAGTTTACGCACAAAGCCATCTGCTTTGGCTTCTTGAAGTTTCCTCCTTCTCCCCTTGCGGGATTATCCTTACTCCCCCAACGAATCTTGTCCTTCGCTGTTGAAACACTTCCCTTCCCTATTTGTATCCCGACACTTCGAATCTCGTTTTTCAGATTTTGACGCTTTTTGAATGACCGCGCGGCCTATCCCTTTTGGACATTTCTCCAGGAGCGGATAAGACCGAAGGCTTTCTCGGTCTGTTTTCAACCCGGGAAAATCGCCCGTCTTTGGCATTCGAAGGATATCTTTTTCGTCATGCCAAGCCTGATTGCCTCCGGTTTGCCTTGCGAGACGGGTTGGCTTTACCGGATTCTTCTAATAAATCCAGGAGGAGTATTTCCATGTTTGTGAAGAAAACTTCCGCAACTTTGACGTCGGCCTACCCTGAAATTTGGCGGGAGCAGATTCCGGCGCCTTGGGAGAAATGGGCCAAAAGCGCGGTCATTTCCGCCTCCATCCTTCTTTTGATCGCCGCTGCTTGGACCGGCGCTTTTCCAAAAATCTTCCGGGTTATTCCCAATGTGTCCCCCGGAAATATTTGGGTATGGGCCTTGGCGGGCTACGGGATGATCCATTATGCCGCCCTGGTATGGAGGATTTGTCTTTGGTTCAGTTACCGCCCAATGCCTCCAATTGACGAAGCTGAGCTACCGACCGTCTCGGTCATTATCCCGGCCTATAATGAGGGGGCCCTTGTCCGCAAGGCCATCGATTCGGTAACCCGCAGTCATTATCCTCACCATAAGCTTCAAGTCATCACGGTGGATGACGGAAGCACGGACGACACTTGGGAACACATCTGTACGGCGGCCTCGGAAGCCCTGGTCAAAGTAACAACCATCCGCCATTCAAAGAACCGCGGAAAGCGCCATGCCTTGTATGCAGGCTTCCAAAAAGCCACCGGCGAAGTCTGGGTCACGGTTGATTCCGACAGTATTGTGGAGCCTGATGCCCTGCGAAACGGTGTGGGGCCGATCGTCCGGGATAGGCGCATCGGTCTGGTAGCCGGCAATGTAAAGGTGCTGAACAGAAACGACAGCCTATTCACTCGCTTTTTAAAAGTTTCCTTCACCCTTTCCTTTGCTTTCTCCCGCGCCTATCAGACCCAGATCCGCGGCTTATTGACGACCCCAGGGGCTCTTTCCATATACCGCGCCTCAGCGGTAAGACCGGTCTTGGAGAAATGGATGAGCCAAACCTTTTTGGGGGTTCCCTGTCTCACGGGGGAGGATCGGTCGATGACCAACCTCATTTGCGCTCAAGGTTACCATTCCTTTTTTCAATCCACATCGGTGGTCTGGTCCAAGATGCCTTCGACGTACAACGGAATGGTCAAAATGTTCCTGAGATGGGCGAGAAGCAATATCCGGGAAACCATCGTCCTCCTCAGCTATCTTTTCAAACCCTTCCGGACCGATTATCTCTGGGGATTTCGGATCAATTCCGTCCTCATCGCCTCCACCCTTATCGTGCCGTATTATTTTATCGCCCACAGCTACTGCCTGCTGCTGACAAACCCTTTCTTAATCTATCGGTACCTGATCGTGATTGGCATTATGAGCGTTCCAATGGCGCTCATTTATTTCCGCAACGAACGGGATTCGGATTTTGCCTGGGTCGTGGCCTACGAGTTTTTCTGGATTTTTGCCTGCCAATGGATTATGGTCTATGCCTTTTTGACCTGCCGCCGTCAAGGGGCTTGGATTACCCGAGGCGAAACCACGAGAGTTCTCCCGGCGAAAGGTCGGGCTTTGGCCTTGAGACCTAAGACCTCCACCTTCTTCCCGTTGATTTGAGAGAACTGGGTGAAGGAAGAGCGGTCCAAGAGCGCTGAGATCGATGTTCAGCTGGAATGCTCAGACCTTCATGAAATTCCATGCCCCTTCCAACGGGAGGTGAAATGTGTTTTCCCTCGTGGTTCCGACCTATAACGAACGATTCAATATCGGTCCATTGATCGGGCGGATCGAAGCGGTTCTAAAGCAGGAACCCTTTGATTACGAAATCATCATTGTCGACGATAACAGTCCCGATGAAACCTGGAATTTGGCACAAAAAATGGCCAAAGAGAATCCTCGCCTCCATGTTATAAGGCGTGAAGGTATTCGTGGCCTTGCAACTGCGGTGGTGGATGGGTGGAAAGCAGCAAAGGGGGAGATTTTGGGGGTTATGGATGGGGATTTGCAGCATCCCCCCGAAATTCTCCCCAACCTGCTTGGGTCCATCGTAAAGGGGAAGGCCGATATCGCGATCGGAAGTAGGCATGTCTCCGGGGGGAGTGTGGGCAAGTGGAATCTACCGCGTAGGTCCGTGTCCCGGGGAGCATCGGCCATCGCCTTTATGCTTTTGCCCCAGGTCCTTCGGCCTGTTCGCGATCCTATGTCGGGCTTTTTCTTGATGAAACGCTCCGTCGTTGACTCGGCCCTCCTCAGGCCCACGGGGTACAAGATTCTATTGGAAATCCTGGCCAGGGGAAATTACCGAAGAGTCATTGAAGTCCCCTATGTTTTCGAAGAAAGGAAGAATGGGAAAAGCAAGCTGGGTCCGAAGCAGTACCTCGAATTTCTCATTCACGTGGGAATATTGGCGACGAAGGCCAGAGTTTATTCCCATCCATAAGATGCCCGATTCGAGGGATTCGCCCGAAATATGGGTCTGCTCCACATGAATAGGCCAAAGGGTCTCATGTTGCCCATGGGAAAAATCTTCTCCGGAGAGAATTCCAGAAAGGAGGCCAGGGCTGCATCCTCGGTCCTGCTGATCTTTGGCTCGGGTATTGTATTTTTTCAATTTGTCACCATTCTGTTCGTTTCCGCAGGGTTCTTTTTCGGTGTTCCCATTACTCCCTACCATTTGCCCATCAGCCTATTTTCTCTTGCTGCCTTTACGATTGCATCCTGCTTCCTGTTTCCATTCAGGCAAAAGGTAGTGGCGTTTCTGCTTCTTTCCGGGTTACTGATCGGTTCTTTCTACCTCTCTTATGAGGTAAGCAAGAGCTTCTATGATATTTCCTATGACGGCCAAGCCTACCACCAGGAAGCTCTCATCCAACTGGTCAGGGGGTGGAATCCTGTTTATCATCATTTGAGCGGGTCCGAGGCGAATAACATGGACCGCTGGCTGAATCATTACTCTAAGGGGGTATGGTTCTGCGAATCAGTGATTCTTAAGGCCACCAAAAACATTGAAGCTGCGAAGCTCTTTCATATTTGGCTCATGATGGCTGCTTTCTCAATTACCTTCTCTTTTCTCCTAGGCTTCAGGGGTTTATCGCCCTGGGTCTCTTTCCTCATCAGTCTGTTGGCCGCATTCAATCCCGTATCCATCTATCAATCTCTGAGTTTTTATTTAGACGGTCAGCTCATGTCACTGGTTGTGATTCTCGTCGTAACCCTGGGGTTGGTCTATAGGGGTACGGGATCGAATCGTTTCCATTATTTTCTCCTTTTCATGGCGATCTCCATTCTCGTGAATACCAAGCTCACCGCAGGAATTTATGCCTCCATTTTGATTTTCGGCTACCTGACTATTCTCTGGTTCGCCAAAAAGATTGAAATCTTGCGTAAAGTTTCTGCCGTTTCTACGGGCGCCTTTCTTCTGGGCTTCCTAATCTTTGGATTCAGCCCGTATGTTACAAATACCCTTTCCCAGGGAAATCCTTTCTATCCGGCTTTGGGGACGGACCGTTCGGATTACACGGCTCCCCAGTTCCCGTCAAATTTCACTGGCAAAAACCCCATATTTCTCCTGTTCTATTCTATTTTTGCGAAGTCCGACAACGTGCGAGGACCGGATAAAATGGCTTTTCTAAAGGTCCCATTTATGGTTTCCTGGGATGAATTAAGGGCTTTCACGGATACCAACGCTAAACAGGGTGGATTCGGCCCCCTTTTTGGCGGGGCGATCCTATTGGCTTTTTTTGTTCTCACCGCAGCTTTGATAAACCTCTACCGGTTACGGGGAAGGTTCATTCGGGGAAATGATCCTCCTGCCCCGGAGAGGTCTGAGATCGGTGGCAAAACAAATATTGTTATTGGATTGGTCTGCTCGGCCCTGGTCTTAGCAACCTGTTTGGTCAATCCCGCTTCCTCCCTTGCTCGGTTCATCCCCCAAATGTGGCTCTTACCGATTTTCGCCTTTTTTCTTGCCTATTTTTCAAAAAATCATTTGATTCGAATTGTTGGATCCGTCATAATTGTGACGTTATTGCTCAACAACGCCCTGATCGCATTTGCCTATTATCAATATAATTGTGAAATCACAAGGGTTTATCGTCATCGACTGGGCGAAATGGCTCAGGAGAGCAAAGAGAATCCCATCCAGTTTTATTTTGGCCACTTCCGAACCAGTAATGTCTGGCGGTTTGAACAATTGGGGATCATCTTTGAGGTTGTGGAGCGAAAGGAAGAATGCAGGAACGGACAAAGGATTCTTCCGAACAGCATTATCTTAAAATGCACGCCCGACTGATATCCCAACTCTAATTTGTAATGGCTCATGGGGGAACCCAAGAATTTTTCGTGAATGAGCTGACAGACTGGATGCGACAGGAAATACGAACCCAGTGATAGGGGCTAAAATGATGAATTTCAGGAGAATCCTCGTTTTGGGGGTCGCTTTTCTTATCCCTTCCTTTACCCTGCCCACAAATTCTTTTCCACTTAGCTGTACGGAGTGTCTGAAGGGACTGGAGGGGGTAGAGGTTTTGGTGGAAGAAGTGAAAGCAGAGCTAGAAAATTACAACCTTACAGCGATTCAGGTCCAAACCAATGTCGAAGCCCAGCTTCGCGAGGCGGAGATAAAGGTTTTGACAAAGGAAGAAAACGAAAAGGTTCAGCCCTTGCGAAAGCCGTATCTTTACGTAAAAATAAACTCTCGCAAGCTGCCTTGGACGCGAGAGGTTATTGCCTATAGTATTGAAATCTCCCTGAAGCAGCTTGTTACACTTCCCGCCGAACCGAAATCCGATAAGAAGCCTTTCTACGCCCCAACCTGGTATAAGAATATTATCGGCGCGGCAACTCCGAAAAATTTTGCTGAAATTCGAGACGGGGTCTATCAGTTAACGGACAAATTCATCAAAGCCTATCTGACCGCAAACCCAAAACCATAGACCGCCTAATCACCAACATTTGCCGAAATCGAAACGATCAAGGCTACGTTTCGGCCTGTCCTTGATCTCTAAAAAGACCCCCTTATGAACGACCCTTTCCCAGATATTGTACCAATCTCCCCACTTAGTTAAAATTTTTTGATAACCTATTATGCTTTGCTTATTTTGAGCAGCTCTTCTTCGATCATTCCCCGAAATAGGGTAACCTTATAACCGTTGTTCTTCAGCGGATGGGCCTCTTTGACTGCCGCTTCCGCCGCCCTTGCCGTGATCTCTCCATCCAATCGCTTGCCGGTGATGAATTTCTCCACCTCGCGGGACCGCCAAGGGATGGGGGCCGCACCGCTGAGCACGACCCGTGCCTCATCCACCACATCGCTCCGAAATTTCAAAGCCAGCGCCACCCCGGCCAGGGCAAAATCCCAGGAGCCGCGGGCCCGTACCTTCCGGTAAGAGCTGCGCCATCCCGGGCGGGGTGGCGGCAGGAAGACCTCCGTGACGATTTCATCCGGCGTCAGGACGGTTTCTTTATCCACGCTTTCCTCCGGCAGAATATGGAATTTTTCCGCTGGCACTTCTCGGAAGCCTTTCGCCCCGGCCACCCGAATGACCGCGTCGTAAGCCACTAAGGCGGGGGCGGTATCGGAAGGATGGGTGATATAACAGACGGAGCCTCCGAGAATGCAGTGGTATTGGTTCTCCCCTTCATAGGCGTAGCACTTATCCCCGCCCTTGCGCAGGCAGATGAATTCTCCCCGGTAATACCAGCACCGGGGTTTCTGGCATAAATTTCCGCCCAGGGTACCCTGGTTGCGCAGCTGCGGGCTGGCCACCTCCGCGGCGCCCCGGGCCAGGGCCGGATAACTCTGCCGGATCAAGCCGCTGGCGGCTAATTCGGCGATGAGCGTCAGCGCGCCGATCCGTACGCCCCCATCCGGGGTCCGGTCGATTCCCCTGAGTTTATCCAAAAGGCCGATGCTCACTAGCTTTTCCGCGCCAAAGACTCCATCCCGCAAACAGCCCAGCAGGTCTGTCCCGCCGGCATAGATTACGGCCTTTGGCGACCGGAGGTGGCCGAGAGCATCCGCGAGCGACTTCGGCCGAACATAAGTGAAATTGGGTAGGGTCATGGCTCATCCTCCCTTGCCGCGCGAGGCCAGGGCCTCGCCTAGCTGCAACGGGCTCATCGGCGTGGAGGTCATGCGCGCCCCCGTGGCGTTGTAGACGGCATTGGCCAGCGCCGCGGCCGTGGGAATCGTGGCCGGCTCCCCCAGACCCTTGGCCCCGGCCGAATTGCACCAGGGGTCATCCATCTCGATGGGGAGGGAGACCATATCTGCCGGTACGTCCAGGGCAGTGGGCAGCTTGTAATCATGCCAGTTCCGGTTCACCATCTTCCCGGTCTGATTTCCATCCAACACCCGGGCCTCCGTCAGGGCGAGGCCGATCCCCATGGTGATCCCGCCGTAGACCTGGCATTCAAAAGTCATCCGATTCATAACCCTTCCGCTGTCATTCGTCCCCAGGAAGCGCAACACTTTCACTTCCCCCGTATTCAGGTTCACTTCCACTTCGCAGAACTGGGCCGAGAAGGGGGTCACCCACTTGTCTGCCGGATTCGGGCCGCGGATGCCGACTCCCAGAATGACCCCGCGCTCCTTGAGTTCGGTAAGGCTGCTGATTTTCACTTCCTTCCCGGGGTTGCCCTTCACGCCTATCGATCCCCCTCTGAATTCAAGCTCTGCGGGGCTAGACTTGAGGTCTCTCCCGGCCATGGCCAGCAACTGCTGCTTGACGCTGAAGGCGGCCGCACGGACGGCGGGCGCTTCGCTGGGCACGGTTTTGCTCCCGCCGCTGGGAGTGGTAAATTGGGTTGTGCCGGTATCTGCGTTTTCGATCTGAATCTTTTCTAGTGGGATCCCGAGCTCCTCGGCCACTACCATGGCCATGACGGTTTTCGTGCCGGTGCCGATGTCGCTCGCGCCCATATTCAGGTTGACGCTGCCATCGGCAAATAATTTAACCACCACGGTTACGGGCGGCCGCCCGCCGCCGACCACCCAGAGGCCCGCGGCCATTCCCACCCCGCGGCGGATGTGGCTCCCGTTCCTTCTGGACTCAGCCGCCTTCTGACGGGCTTCTTTCCAGCCGAAGGCGCGCGCCCCTTCTTCCAGACACTGTTTGAGGCCGGTCGTCGTATAGGGAATATTCCCCCTCGCCTGGCTATGAGAAGGGATGTTTTTCAAGCGAAGCTCGACCGGTTCCATTCCAATCGCCTCGGCCAGGGCGTCCATCATCTGCTCCAATGCCCAGGCGCATTGGGGGTGGCCGGGGGCCCGGAACGGCCGCGCCGGACCAGCATTAATGTACACATCCGTGGTATCGGTGCGCACGTTCGGGCAGGTGTAAAGGTCCCGGACCAGCCAGTCCACATTGCTGGTCCCCGAACCGGGATAGGCGCCCCCCGTACCCAGGGCGCTGTATTCAAGAGCCGTGAGGGTGCCATCCTTCTTTACTCCCGCTTTGAGTCTCATCTCATCAGGGGGGCGGTTGCCTACGCAGAGGTAGGTCTCCTCCCGGGTCAGGAAGAGCTTGACCGGGCGGCCGGTCTTCCTGGCCAGCAGGGCGGCGACGATGTCGTACTTGCCCGCCGTGAGCCTGCTGCCGAAGCCCCCGCCCACATAGTGGCCGATGACCCGCACATTCGCCAGGGGAAGACCCAATACCTGGGCAATTCCGGCCTGGACAGCGAAAACCCCCTGGGTCGGCTCCCAAACCGTTAAACGGGGGCCATCCCACTTCGCCACGCAGCCGTGGAGTTCAATGGGAGTATGGAGCTCGCAGGCCGTATGGTACGTTTCTTCCAGTACCACATCGGCCTCGGCAAAGCCTCTGGTCACGTCCCCCCGTTCATAGGTCTGGGTCTTACCGACCCGGTTGCCCCCTTCGTAGAGGGCAGGAGCCTGCCCTTCCAGGGCTTTCTTGGGGTCCACCACGAAGGGGAGAACCTCGTATTCCACCTTGATCGCTTTGATGGCGTCGCAGGCCTGGTAGGGAGTTTCGGCGGCCACTGCGGCCACCTCCTCCCCCTCATGGCGGAGGTGGGGATCAAAGAGCTTGATCTTGACCATCGCCGTCGGAGTTGTGTATGTCCAGTCAACTCCGCACCCGGGCGTCTTCCCGGTGATCACGACCCGGACGCCGGGCATCTTCTCCGCTTTGCGGGTGTCGATGCTCTTCACATGGGCATGGGCATGGGGGCAGCGCAGAATGGCCCCGTAGAGCATACCCGGCAGGGAGGTATCCGACGGGAAGACCGCCGCGCCGCTTACCCGCTCATAGCCATCGACCCGCGGCATGGGCTTCCCGATGATCGTCGTATCCTTCCAGGGCCGCAAGGACTGGCCTGACTCATCACGGTATTCTGCGGCACTCATCGTCCACCTCTCATATTTCTTTTGAGCTCGGCGGCCCGCCGAACGGCCCGGAAAATATTCGGATAAACCCCGCATCGGCAGAGGTTGCCACTCATCCCCAGGCGGACCTCTTCCAGCGTCGGGTCGGGATTGGATCGCAGCAACCCTTCGGCGGCCATGATCTGCCCGGGGGTGCAGTACCCGCACTGGAAAGCATCATGCTCGACGAAGGCCTTCTGCACAGCGCCCAATTCCTCTCCCTCCATTAAACCTTCCAGCGTCGTGATCTCTTCCCCCTCAACCTCCACCGTAAGAGTGAGGCAAGCATAACGCGGGTGGCCGTTGATGAGCACCGTGCATGCGCCGCACTCTCCCCGTTCGCATCCCACTTTGGTTCCGGTCAAACCCATCTTTTCGCGTAGGACATAGAGAAGAGACCAGCGGGGCTCGACCAGCAGGCGCCGGCGCCGCCCATTAACGAAA
>Ga0187776_10001770_pt1 | contig 10932 bp, 8 predicted proteins | sample 0216_BV02_MP12_2_FD_132426 | JGI IMG/M metagenome (GOLD analysis project Ga0187776, IMG submission 132426) | Tropical peat soil microbial communities from peatlands in Department of Meta, Colombia - 0216_BV02_MP12_20_MG | ecosystem: Environmental > Terrestrial > Soil > Wetlands > Peat | place...
GTCCGACAATCTTTTGAGCGCGGCATAGGCGGTTAGTCCAGAACACATGAGCGCACCGGCATAGGCCGGCGACAGCGGTGCATAGCCGATCAGATAGCGCGGATGTGAAACGAGCACATGCGTGGAATAGCCGCCGTCTACGGTGATTCCCAGATGGCGTGGCGTCGTGCAGATATTTTCGTCACCGACCTTGCACGCAGGACACTGCCCGCAACCGATCCAGGGGTAGACGGCAACATTGGCGCCGGGCTTTGCATCTGCTTCGGGGCCCATATTTTCAATGACGCCGGAAATTTCGTGTCCCAGGGTAAAGGGCAGGGTTCGGCCCGCGCGCACATCGAGTTTTTTGCCTTCGCGGAGCAAGAAATATCCGTCCTGCATATGCAGGTCGGAATGACAGACGCCGCAACGCGCGACGCGCACCAGAACTTCCGTTCCCTGCGGTTGCGGGAGACCGACGACCGTTTCGCACAACGGCGCTCCATAAGCGGTCAAGGATTGCCGGTGCATTTGCATCGTGGGGAAATATCACACGCCGCTTTTCGCTCGCCCAGCGAAAACTTGCGCAAGCGCGACAAAACCCTCGACCGGGATGTCCTCTGCCCGAGCGGTCGGCTCGATTCCGGCTTCGGCAAGCAGGGCGAGCGCGTCGACGCCAAGCGTCTTCAGGCTCTGCCTCAGCATCTTGCGGCGCTGACCAAAAGCAGATTCGGTTACACGCTGCAGCGCAGCCGTATCGCAAGCGAGCGGGACTGGTCGCGGCGTCAGCCTGAGCACCGATGATGTTACCTTCGGTGGCGGTACAAATGCCGACCGCGCTACATCGAACAATATCTTCGCTTCGGTGCGCCAGCCAGTGAGTACCGACAGCCGGCCGTAGGACTTACTGCCCGGTGTGGCGACAATGCGTTCGGCTACCTCGCGCTGGAACATTAGCAGTAGTGAGTCGTACCAGGGCGGCCACGGTTCTACGGTCAGCCAACCGACGAGCAGGGCGGTGGCGACATTGTACGGCAGATTTGCCACGACACGGGCCCTTTCGGGGCCGAGCTCCTTGCGTACATCGATGGCAAGCGCATCGCCTGAGACAATGTCGAGCCTGCCGGGATAACGCGCAGCGATTTCCTCCAGCGCAGCAATCGCGCGTTGATCACGCTCGATCGCAACGACGCGGCGGGCGCCCAGCGCAAGCAGGGCGCGGGTAAGTCCGCCAGGGCCCGGACCAATTTCCACCACGGTAACGTTTTCCAGTGGCTCAGCCGCCCGCGCGATCCGCGCGGTCAAATTGAGATCGAACAGGAAATTCTGACCAAGAGATTTTCTGGGTGTAAGGCCGTGGCGGCGGATGACCTCGCGCAGCGGCGGCAGGTCGTCAAATTGGGCCATGCGCTACTTGGCTGGCACCAGCGCGGGAGCGGTCGCTGAGAGACGTGCTGCCAGGGTCAGCGCCGCCAAGAGGCTCGATGAGTTGGCAGTACCTTTGCCTGCAATATCGAACGCGGTGCCGTGGTCGGGCGAGGTTCGCACGAACGGCAGGCCAAGTGTCACGTTCACCGCGTGATCGAAGGCCAGGGTCTTAATCGGGATCAAAGCCTGATCGTGATACATGCATAACACGACGTCATACGCGGTACGCGCCCGTTCATGAAACAATGTGTCCGCAGGGAGGGGACCAACTGCGTTGATGCCTTCGGCCTGAAGCTGTTTTACAGCAGGCGCCACGATCGTACGGTCTTCCTCTCCCAAGGCGCCTTCTTCGCCCGCGTGCGGATTGAGCCCAGCAACTGCAATGCGTGGGCGCGAAATGCCAAAGCGCGCGGCAAGGTCGCGTGCTGCAATCCGACCAGTTTCCGTCACCAACCTGACCGTAAGACCGGTGACGACATCCTTCAGTGGAAGATGGATAGTTACCGGCACAACGGCCAGCTCCGGCGACCACAGCATCATCACAGGCCGCAAGGTCTTACCGGTCGCCTCCTGCGCAAGCTTGGCAAGAAATTCGGTATGGCCCGGCTCGGCAAAGCCGGAGCGATAGAGCACGTTTTTGGCGACCGGATTGGTAACGATGGCGGCTGCGTTGCCTGCCAGGACGTCGGACACTGCGCGGCGGATTGAAGCGATCGCGGCCGGGGCGCTTGACGCATCGGGCTTGCCGGGTTCTGCGGTCACAGAGTTTCCATCGAGTGGTACGACCGGTAGCGCGCGGGCGAAAGTTTCGCCCGCCTGCGTCGGCGTGACTGTTTTGGCCGCGATATTGAGGCCGAGCAGACGGGCGCGCCGCGTGATGAATTCCGGATCGCCAATAAGATAGAAGGCCGGCAGCTTGAGTTCGGTGCGCCGCCGCCACAGCTGTATCGTTAAATCCGGGCCGATGCCTGCCGGCTCGCCAAGCGTCAATGCAAGTGGAAGGGCGACAGCCTCATTCATTTATCTTTTTCGCTCTTGTATTCAATCATTGCCGATTTACGGATTTCATCCAGGTACTTTTTGGATTCAGATTCAAAACGCTTGGTGAAAATCTGCTCGCGCATTTCGCGTTTGAGCGGCGAGTCCGACGTGCTTTCCTTTTTGTTGCAGACTGCAAACATCTGCAGTCCCTGCGCTGTCACTTCGGGCGTCGTCAAGCGGCCGACTTGCATGTTGCCCAGCAACTCCCGTAGTTGCGGCGTCAAATCCGCGGAACTCCTGCTGATGGGTTCACGCACAGCAATATCGCGCAAGCTGCGTGCCAGGGCGAGCCCTTCGTTGCAGGAAGAGAAGCGGCCCCGCAGATTCTCCGCCTCGCTGCGCTTGGCTGCAATAACACCGTCGCTCGATCCCCGCGGGATAACGACCGTCACGGGATAGAGCGTATAGACGTAGCCGACTGTCGGTTGATCCGCTTCACTACGCTCTTTCAGCGCATTGGCGATGTCGCTTTCACCAACCTGGAGCGAGGCGCTGTATTTGCCTCTGACCAGCTGTTGCCATGTCAGTTCCGCACGAATGCGCGCCTTGACGGTGTTGGGGGAGATACCGGCGCGTTCCAGCACCTGAGAGAATTGTTGCGGAGTAATATGCTGGCGCGTCGCCATTCCGTCGAACGCGTTTTCGACCTCATCGTTTCCGATTTCAAAGCCATAGTATTTACCGCGAGAAATTTTTAGCCGATCGTCGATCAGCTCGTTGATCACTTCCTGACGGGTCGGCGGTTTTTTGCTCGAGCTGGCAAGAAGCTTCGTCCGCTGTTGGATATCGTATTCGGTAATCGGCGAGCCATTGGCAATAACGACGACCTGCGCGCGCGAAATGGTGGGCGCGGCAAGCGCTAACACAAGGATCGCACCCGCCAGCCATTGGCGGCATCTCAGACTTGTTCGTGGCGTTGCAATGCTCATGGCTTCAGAACGTTGGCCGGTTCTAATATGACGTCGTCGGCCGACCGACTGCCTGGCCGACCGATGTGCCGCCCAAAGTGCGCAAGGCTAGTTGCAACATGATCGTATGGTTGGCGGTGACGTTTCCGCTGTAAGTGTAATTCGTAATGTAGTTCAGACCAAAGATCAGGCAGTCGTCCACATAGCCAAAACCGATGCGGGTCTGATCGAACTTCCCGGCCATGATATCGTAGCGTGCCGCGCCCAGCATTACCCAATTTGCATCAAGTTTGACCTGGCCGGTTCCCAATACGCCTTGGCGTCGGTCCAGGAAACCTAGCTCCGGCTGCGGCGCATAGTCTCCATAGAGCAGGCTCCCGCTCCAACGGTCGAAATTGGCGCGAGCTTCAAGTTCAATCCTTTGCGCATTGAAAGTGTCGTTGTTGAAACGAAAGCGTGAGGTGAACATGTATATGCTGTTCGGCTGGTACGACAGCCTCGCCACATAGTCGGAACGGGTGGTGTCCAGGCCGGTCTGGAGACCGGTATTTGTGGTGCCGCCGTAGGCGAAAGAGTTTTGCCCAAACAGGCTATAGGACTGGCCGAACAGTGCGTTGAAGAAACCGCCCTGGTTCACCTGAGCCGTGTATTGCAAGCCATAGTTCGCACGGCCGCCGCCTTCGACGCGGTCCCACCCGGAGAATTTGTCGACGCGGAAAAGATTGCTGTCATCGAAGGTCAGACTCTGCGCGTCCTCGGTGGGCCACTGGCCAATCTGTGTTTCGTTCGGCCGCACGATTACTTGCGCGATCGGCTCGACGGTTTGCGTGCCCCAAGAATGGACGCTGATGAATGGATACCGATACTCCAGGCCGAGAGTTGGCATGGCGCGCGCAAGGCTTGTGTCGCCGGTCTCGATGAAATTTGACACGCCTGGCTGGTTATCGATGTGCATGGTACTGGTGTCGACGCGCAGCGATGCGAACGGCGTGAAAATCTGGCCGAACCGATCAGTAATGCTGCGTCGCCATTCCGTTTCTGCCGAGAAGCGCGTGTAGAACCCAGGAACCCCCGCCAGCAGGCAGCTGGCGGAGGTCTTCACAGCGGGGTCGGCTGTCTGCGTGCAGGTACCGTTGTTGAGAGCGCTCTGCGTTATCGGATTGAAATTAGCCGAATTGCGGCTGAGGCTGGTGAAGTTGAGCCGATAGCCAAGCTCACCACCCATGATCGGATGATCGAAGACGTAGTTGTAATCGATCACCGGATGAATCACGGGTATCTGGCCTTGCGAATCCGCTTCCGAGAAACCGAGATAATAAATAGTACGGGCGTCGAAGTAGCTTCGGTTGCCCTTGCCGGTGATGTAGAGCTGTGAAACCGCTTCGCTGGCCGGGTTCTGGAAGGTGTCGGTGGCGTAGTAGCGGGACAGTCGCGGGTTGTAATCCTGGAGGAAGGTTCGATCAGACAGCAGGGTGCCGTCCCAGCCCCACGCCCATTTGTTGTTGAGCGCAAAGAGACCCGAGCTCTCCAGGCTTCCACGCCAGTAGCGGAAACCCGGTGTTGTGGTGCCGTCACTACGTTGGAAGTAATCCTTGTCGAACTGGTAGATGCCTGCTCCGCGGATTGAATACGAGCCGGTCATCAGTCGTTGGCGGAACTCTCCCTGCAGCAGTGGCCCCTGTTTGGTTGTGATCATCGGCGCGAACGTGGCGTCATAGTCGGGAGCCAATGCCCAGTAGTAGGGGATTTCGGCGGCCCCGCCATAGACCGAGCTCGCTCTGAGCGTTGGAACGAGGAAACCGGTCTTGCGTACGACAGTGGGATCAGGCGTCGAGAAATACGGAAGCCAAGCGAGCGGTCGACCAAAAAATTCGAGGCGCGCGTCCTCGAAATAAATCATCTTCTCGCCTTGATCGTGAATGATGCGCGCGGCCTTCACCTGCCATAGTGGTGGTTTTTTCGGATCGTCCTTGCATGGCGCGCAGGCGGTGTAGACGCCATTATGGAAGATAGTGAAGTTTCCACTCGATCGCTCTGCGCGCGTGGCGGCCATGCGAGTCTGTTCAGGGGCGTCGAGTCGCAATGAGTCTACGAATCCGTCGCGGTAATCGTCGGACAGATCCATGATCTCGCCATAGGTTACCTTGCCGTCCGGTTCGGTCAGACGGACATTGCCTTCGGCATGCAAGCGTTTGGTTTTCTGATCGTAGATGACGCGATTGGCCTCCACCGTGGAGTCGCCATAATAAATTTGCACATTGCCGACAGCGGCCACACGGTGATTGGCGTAGTCGTAGTCGATCTCGGTCGCCTGAACGAGCATCTGCTTTTGCCCGGACTTTTCCCGCTCAAGGGCAATCTTGGATTTTTTTAACGGAGGTGGATGTTGCGGGAATTGCAGCTCCTGCGCGGGCGCCGGAGCAGACGCGATTAAACCGCCGCAAGCCACCAGGCTGAGGACGACGGCAATTGATGCGACACCACGGCAACGCGGCCGCGGCGCTGATGGACGAGTGCCAACACGCCCCGCCATCACCCGTCCTCCTGGTACAACAACGCTAGAGACCCCGTCACGCCACCGACGAGCACGGGCAGCCAGGCTGCTGCGATCGGGTGCATCAGCTCGGCTTTGCTCAAATCCTCAGTTACTTTCGACAGAACGTAAAGCAGAAACCCAGCTGCTACGCCACTTAAAACCATCTTTTGGACCCCGCCAAACCGGAAGAACCGTAGACTCACGGCAGCGGCAAGCAGAACAATGGCGGCCAGCAGAAACGGGCGCGCCAAAAGCTTTTGAAATTGCAATCTATAGCCTGCGGCAACCAGGCCAGCGTGTTCGGCAATTTGAATATACGAGGGAAGTTCCCAGAACGGGACAGTTTCCGGCGTGGCAAAACTTTCGCGAACCTGTTCGGGAGTGAGGTTGGTCTTGAGGCGATACTCCGCCTGATCGACAGGCAGTACGCCAAGCGCATAGACCCGAGCGTTGCGCATCAGCCAGACGCCAGGTTCAAGCTCTGCCGTGCGCGCCTCAATGCGCTGTTTGAAGTGACCTTCGGTGTCGAATGTAAATACCGACACACCGTTGAGGTTGGTGCCCTGGCTGCGGCTGCTCACGGCATTGACGATCGCCTGGCCGTCCTCGGTGCGCTGACTGATCCAGGAGGTGCCTCCACTTCTACTCACCGGGGCATGTCCGGACTGCCCGAACAGCTCGGCCTCGAAGCGTTTGGAACGCTCCTGAAGTATCGCGGAAAGCGGATTGTAGACGGCCGTGGCCACGATCCCGAACGCGAATGCCACGACCAGTGCCGGAGTTATGAACTGCCAGGCCGATATGCCCGCAGCGCGCGCAACCACTAACTCGAGGCGTCGCGAGAGATTGAGAAAGCACGACATCGCGCCGATTAGTATGCAAAACGGCAGGATGCGCTCGACGACCTGAGGCACGCGATACAATGATGTTTTTGCAACCAGTGTTGCCGACACGTTCGGAACGTCGCCGGCGCGGCGCATCAGTTCTATGTAATCTACCAACGCGACGAGGATGAACATGCCGGCAAATACGGCCAACGCCGCGGTCAAAAACCGCAAACCGAAATATCGTGCCAATTTCCCGGGGAAGATCACCATGATGTCACGTCACGATGTGGCAAAACGTTGGTTGATGCGCTCTGTGAGCGCGGCAAGCCAGTCGGAGATGAAAGCTGGCGGTTCCATGACCATACCGCGGCGGATGACGTACAACCCGAGACCGATAGCGGTAGCCATCGCCAGGTATTGCAGCGAAAGCATCCAGGGAATTGCAGCGCCGAACACGATGGAGACAAAACCGGTCAAACGCAGTAACGCGACTCCGCCGATTGCGCCGAGCATGGACAGTGTACGGCTTTGGCGCGTGGTACGTGGAACGCCGAGATAGGCGTAGGCGATGATTACAAAGGCGAGCGGATAGAACGGCGCCATCAGCCGGTCATGCAATTCGGCGCGGAACTGATCGGGTTGCTCGACGTAGAACTGATCCTTCGGATCGGGAAACAGGAGCTGCCAGAGATAACGCTCGCGGATCGAATACTTCACCGCCTGTGAACTGCCAGCGAACTGTGAAAGGTCGAACGCGTAGCGGTCAAACACCACCATTGCGGGATCGCGTTGACCGCTCTCGTGACGCTGCACAACACCTTTTTGTAAAACCAGAAATGTGCCGTTGCTGTTGTCGAGCAGCTCACCAATTTCCGACAGGATGGTGATACGCTCGTTAGGGTCGCGCCGGTCGTCGAGTAAAATTCCGGCAAGCTGGCCATCCGGTCGCCGCTCGCGAATATGGATGGTGACGCCGCTTTCGATCGGCGTGAAACGCCCCGGTTGCACAATGTTGCTGACCACATTGGCGCGCACCTCGGTTAACCAATCGCGCAACATGCGCAAACCTTTGGGAGCAAAATAAGCTCCGGTTGCGCCGACCAACAGCGACACCACGATTGCCACAGACATGAAAGCACGGAAGAGAATCCACGGCGACATACCCGCGGCATTCATCACGATGATTTCTGAATCGTTGGACATCTTGTGGAGCACGTGCGCTACCGCGATGAGCAGCGCGATCGGTGCGATCACCAGGACGAGCAGCGGTATGATCAGGCCGGTGATGCCGACAAAGACCAGGATGGTCTGACCCTGGTTCGTCATGAGGTCGATGTCGCGCAGCGCTTGCGTGACCCAGATGATGGCGGTCAGGCTGATCAGCACGACCAGAAACGCACCCAAGGTGGTGCGGAAGATATATCGGTTGATTGACCCCATCCGCAGCATCGTCCCCTGATCCGGCACAGGCCGGACCCCGCGTTCGGTTTCCCCACCGGACGCGAAGCGTTTCCAGCTTAAAATCAACCCCCGTCAGATTTACCTTGATCGCCTGACAAAATGGCCGGCCAAAGGCAAAGCCGTTGAACATGCACAACAAAATGTAAATGTGGCGGTCCCGCAACGCTGTCTGGCAGCCGTCGCTGGCGCCCGGGGGGGGCCGGGGTCAGCCCGAACACGAGCAACTAAGGGATTGGGCCGTCGCCACCTTGGGAAAACGCCTTGAATCTGCGCGATTGGGCTTTGCACGGACCCCGGCAGCGCGCCATATGGGCGCGATGAGGCCTCCAACGTTCCTTGCCAGGAAAAGGACCGTCTATCGATGACCAATGCCTTAAAGCTCGGCTTTGGCAGCTTTGTCGTACCCGCAAAAGGCGTACTTGTTGTTTTCTGCGACGATGGGTTGAGGTTTGGCCCCGCATCCCGGAAGGCCCTTGGAGCCGCAATCGAGCTGTTGAGCAGGGCTGCCAAGGCCGAGCGTTTCACCGGGAAGAAAAATTCGGCCTTGGAGCTGCCCGTCCCCGCCGGCCTCAAGGTCACCCGGCTGGTGGCAATTGGTGTTGGCAAACCGGCCGAACTCCGGCCGAAGGATTTCCTCAGCCTTGGCGGCGCCGCCATCGGCAAACTGCCAAACGCGATGACTGATCTCACTGTGTTTGCCGAGCTCCCAGGCGGCGCCATGAAGGCCGAGCAAGCCGCCGACCTCGTGCAGGGCGCGCGTCTGCGTGCCTACGCGTTCGATCGTTACAAGACCAAACGCAAAGACAACGACAAGCCGCCGGCGGCGCGAAGTTTGACAGTCGCGGTCGGCGACCTGGCGGCTGTACGCAAGGCATACGAACCACGGGCGGCGATTTCCGCGGGTGTCCTGCTTGCGCGCGACCTTGTCAACGAGCCAGCGAATGTTCTCTACCCTGAAGAATTCGCACGTCGTGCGAGCGCGCTGAAGAAGCTGCGCGTTGCGGTCGAAATCCTCGACGTCAGGGCGCTGAAGAAGCTTGGCATGAACGCGCTGCTCGGCGTCGGTCAGGGTTCACAGCGTCAAAGCCGTGTCGTGGTGATGCGCTGGAATGGCGGCCGCGCAGGCGAGGCGCCGGTTGTTTTCGTCGGCAAGGGCGTGTGCTTCGACACCGGCGGTATTTCAATCAAGCCCGCTGCGAGCATGGAAGACATGAAAGGTGATATGGCGGGTGCTGCGTGCGTGGTCGGGCTGATGCATGCCCTTGCGGCTCGCAAGGCGCGCGTTAACGCCATCGGAGTCATCGGACTTGTCGAGAACATGCCCGACGGCAACGCGCAGCGACCCGGTGATATCGTGAAGTCGATGTCCGGTCAGACTATCGAGATCATCAATACCGACGCAGAAGGCCGCCTCGTCCTTTCCGATGTAATCTGGTATGCCGCGCAACGGTTTAAGCCGAAATTCATAGTAGATCTGGCCACGCTGACCGGCGCCATCGTCGTAGCGCTTGGTCAGGAATATGCCGGGATGTTCTCCAACAACGATCAGTTGGCGGACCGCCTGACAAAGGCCGGGCTCGAAACGGGGGAACAGGTCTGGCGCATGCCGCTCGCGCCCGAATACGACAAGATGATCGACTCCAAGTTTGCTGACATGAAAAACACTGGCGGGAGTCGATGGGGCGGCGCGATCACCGCTGCGCAGTTCATCAAGCGGTTCGTTGACGACAAGATCCCATGGGCTCATCTCGATATCGCGGGAACCGCGTTTGACTCACGCCAGACCGAGGTCAACAAGAGCTGGGGCTCAGGCTGGGGCGTGCGGCTGCTCGATCGACTGGTGAGGGACCACTACGAGAAATAGGCTCGTCAAGTAAACATGACTGAGATTCTCTTTTATCATCTGCAAGGTCAAAAGATTGAAGCCGTGCTGCCGACGTTGCTTGAGAAATCGCTCGAGCGCGGTTGGAAGGTTGTCGTGCAGGGATCGTCCGAGGAGCGAATGGACGCGCTGGATGCGCATTTGTGGACATACCGCGACGACGGGTTTCTACCGCATGGCTCCTGGCGTGAGCAGGAAGCCGCCCTGCAACCCGTGCTCCTCACGCCGAATGACGGCAATCCCAATGCGGCCACTGTGCGCTTTCTCATCGACGGCGCGCCCATGCCACAAGATCCGCAGAACTACGAGCGGATCGTGTTGCTGTTCGATGGCAACGATGAAGAGGCAGCGACTGCCGCGCGCGCGCATTGGATCGCCGTGCGCGAAAAGGGGCTGAACGCGACCTATTGGCAGGTAGACGGGCAGGGCCGTTGGGCGAAGAAGGCCTGACCGCACATGGCCGAAGCGGCAGCCTCGGCCATTGAACGACCAGTCCCTCGGCTATTGAACGACCAGTCCAATGGCCGATGCTAGGTAACCCTTTGGACTACCAAGGCTTGCGGGCTGCCATGCTGCTGACGCAAAATAGATTTTAAGGGACAAGCAGATCAGTACTTCGGGGACAGCTTCTTGCAAAGCCATCGTATCCGCGTCGGAATTGTACTCGCCTGCGTTACCGCGCTTTTGACGGCGGGCTGCAAGAATTCGGCGGGGGTCTTTCAGGACCAGAACGATGGCGGCTGGTTTTCCAGGCCTTTCGATCTCCTCGGCAAGCCGGATTGGGCGAGGCCGACAACGGGCACCGTCGAGTTAGGGCCGCGAGGGCCCGTCGCGCCCGAAGACATGGTGAGCGCCGATGGCCGGTGCGGA
>Ga0187776_10001771_pt1 | contig 10930 bp, 9 predicted proteins | sample 0216_BV02_MP12_2_FD_132426 | JGI IMG/M metagenome (GOLD analysis project Ga0187776, IMG submission 132426) | Tropical peat soil microbial communities from peatlands in Department of Meta, Colombia - 0216_BV02_MP12_20_MG | ecosystem: Environmental > Terrestrial > Soil > Wetlands > Peat | place...
ATCGCGGAATGCTCCCTCCGCACTGTCAACCACCTGGATCTTCATTCGGGAACGGCTTGCCATGGTGCTGGCAAGTCTCTCGGCTGTTTCCCGATTCATATCATAAACCTTGCATACCTCCAGGGAGGGGATTGCCTTTTTCATGGCCATGGTCTGAGTGTGCCCTTGGACACTCGCGCCGACCAGACCGAACACCCGGGAATCTGAATTGGCGAGATATTTTGCCGCGACACCCGCTGCCGCTCCTGTCCTCATGGCGCTAACAATCGCTCCATCCATGACACAGGCCGGAACCAGCGTCTCCGGATCAACGATGATGATCAACCCGTTGCCTCTCGGGAGGCCGTATCTCCGAGGATTCCAGGGACGACTCGACATAAACTTGATACCGGCCGTATTGACCGGGCCGAGCAGATCCCTCTTTGCCAACTCCTCTTGGTATCCTTCGCCCCCCAACCATGACGGCATCGACATAATGCGGCCTGTTGTCTCTTCTGTTTCCGGTCCGCCCCACCGAATGACCGGCTTTCCCGGCTGAATAAAATCGCCTTTTCCGTGCAAGAAGAAAGAACGCTCAACGGCCTTCATGGCTCCACTCATATCGGTACCGCCAGCGGCGACACAGTCTTCTTGGCTCAAGTATAACAACTCCCATCTGTTGCTCATGCTTCGCGATTTCTCCTTTTCATCAACTATTGATCAGCCTCGGTCTATGAAAACCATCATAACTCATAGCAAGGTACCTGAAAAAGCAACCCCGAAACGATCCGTCCTCGTGAATCAAGGTTTGTTGCCCATCAAGAAATAGTGCTTCAGCTCTCCCGGATTCAGAGCAGCCAAGTTCAGGTTTTCGAGGGTACGGCCTCTGGCATAGAAATCAGTATCGTTGACCACTGAGGCGAGATGAATCATGGCTTCGTACGTCGGCATGGAGATCCCCATCTTGCGACCAAGCGAAACGGTGAGCGAGGCCCCCATCGGAATGTCTTCAGTGACATAGCGGTCCTGCATGCTAAAAGGGCCCTGGCTCGAAGTCGCCGCAAACTGCGTGACCTCCATATTGAAACAGTCCCAAAAAATCTGATCGTAGGTGTAGGGACGGTATCCCAATGCCTTGAAGAGGTTCATCCGTTCTTCATCCATTCGGTAAACGACCTTCTTTACTGAGGGCGTGAGCCCCTCCTTGTACATCCAGAATTCACCCTTCGCGTGCTCTATCCTTCCCATATTCAGCAGGGCACCCACAGGATGAACAATGATATTGACGTTATACAGCGCAGGTTCCAACACACTCACGGCGGGTCGAATAACGTCCGCGTAAGTTTCCGCCAGGGCTTCAAGAACAGCCTGCGTATCCATGGCTGGCAACGCTGCCAATAGCATTCGAGGGCCGTCTATTCTATGGATATTTACCGTGCCGGGCCCTTTGAGACGGCGACAGCAATAGGGAAACGTCACGGCCTCGGCAAGGAACACTTGCCGATCCATTCCTATCTCATCCCATACCTTGCGAAAAACGAGGGTCCCACCGCTCCCCGGCCACAAGACTACTGTTTGCCCATCGGAGAGACAGGGGACCAGCTCTCTTGCTATTCGCTCGTGAGCCAAAGCCTGGGTTGTCACCATGATTAGGTCTGCCCCCTGAACAGCCGCCGATAGCTCCATAGTTACCAGTGCGACTTTCGCAAAACCGGTCCGTGCGATTCCCGTTACCTCGATTCCGCCTTTCGCCATGATGGCCTGAACGTTCTCTGTATAGTCGGGAAACTCAAACAGACGGCACCGGTGTCCTGCCAAGGTCATATCTCCAGCCATGGCTGACCCGCCATTCCCGGCCCCGATGACACAGATCTCTTTAGAACCCATATCTCTCCCCTCTTGAGGAGGATCTTCGGCCTACCACCGCTCCCCGGCCAATAACCGGCAAGAAAGCCTAAAAGATTACCTTGGCGAGAGGAGTAGCCCCCAAGCCCCCGCTCAGACAGGACGCCAAGAACGGGCGCCTCCATCAGATCGAAGAATAACACCGAGTCGCCAAGATGTCGGCTGGGACCGAAAGGTTCTGCTCAGATGGTCTTGGCGCGACTGACCACGAGTTTGTCGCCCGGGTGCAGCACTGCGTCGGGAGCGAGCCTATTGACCCGTCTCAGCTCATCCCCCGACAATCCGGAAAGGCGCGCTGCTGTACAGGGTTTCACCGCCACGAACTTGGTGGTAGCACGCCTCTGGCATCGGCTGAATGGTCTCCGCCTCCCTCCGGGCCCTCGCCCCCGCTCAGGTCGGCCGTGACTAAGGTAGAGCGATGGTGCCGTCACTCTGGCACAAACTCTTTGAGACTGTCAAGGTGTGCGGCGCGACCCTGCCGCTTGTGTCCCCGTCTAACATGGCGTAAGATTTGTACTCAAGACGGCAACGAAAGGACTATTTCCCGAATTGAACGATTTCCCCTCTCTCCTTCACCCCCTCCCGCCGGCACGACCCGGTGACGTGAGAATAGGAGACGTCATCGGAAGCCGTCTTGGTGCGGATGGCATTCCCGCCGCCGTAATCGCGGGATTTCCTTGTGACCAAGGAGTTGCCCTCAACGCCGGAAGAGTGGGCGCGGCGAGAGCTCCCGACCTTATCCGCGGGGCCCTCTACCGGTTCATGCCTCGCCCTGATGCCGGAGAGAGCTTTCTCAGTCTGATTGGGAGCATGTATGACCTGGGTAATGTGCGGCCGGGGAGCACGGTCGAGAAGAGCCAGGCACTCCTTGCTGAGGCTTTGGCTCCATGGCTGAGCAAAAGTGTGCCAGCGATCATCTTGGGTGGCGGTCATGAAGCCGCATTCGGCCATTTTCTCGGCTATGTTCAGAGTGGACTGGCAGTGGAGATTCTAAACTGGGATGCCCACCCGGACGTTCGCGAGTTGCACGGCGGCCGGGCCCACTCCGGGTCCTCCTTCAGGCTGGCACTCACCCATCCATCCGGTCTGTGTCGGGGTTACACGGTGGCGGGCCTTCTCCGGCACGTGACCGCCGAAAGGCACCTGCGGTTCCTCCGAGATATGAAAGCGACCGCTTATTGGGGGCACGATGTGTCCTTCGGACTCATCGACCAGATTTTCGCGCGTCTTTCTACCAGATGTCTCGTCACCTTCGATATGGATGCTGTCGACCAGGCGTTCGCACCGGGCGTGAGCGCTCCGGCAGCGGGCGGCATGTCGCCGCAACTCTGGTTGCATGCGGCTCGGCTGGCGGGGAGATGCCCCTACGTCTCCTCAATCGAGATCGTCGAAGTCAACCCAGCCTACGATCGGGATGAACAAACGGTGCGTCTCGCCGGGCTGACTGTGTGGCATTTCCTGGACGGCTTGACGGAGCGTCGGCCGACGGAAAAACCTGTGGGGAGATAGGGGACGTAACTCCCCCGGAAAGACAGGGTGTGCGGTGACAAGGGTATCAGACTAGGTGCTCTTCCCCTTACTGACCACGAGCTTGTCGCCCGGGTGAAGTACCGCCTCGGGCGTGAGCTTGTTCAGTCGCATGAGCTCATCCACGGTCATGCCGTAGCGGCGGGCAATGCTGTACACGGTCTCACCGGCATGAACTTGGTGATAGCGCGCCTCCGGCGCCGGCTGAGGGCTTGTGCCTGCCTTCTGAGCCTTGGCCGGCGGGGATGCTGTCGGTTTCTCCATAAGCTTGGTCAACTCGGCGACCCGCTGTTCCAGCTGGGCCACCTTCTTCTCCGAGCCCTCGATCCCTTCGATTCGCTGTTCGACCTGGGCGAGCTTCTTGTCCACTCCTTCCAAGGCGAAAAGGCGTTCTTCAGCGTTCTTGAGTCTCCCCTCCAGCGACTTCATCTGACTGGAGCCCCCGGTGGTTCGGCTCAGGGGAATGAAGAGCACCAAGAATGCGGCAAGGACAACCAGCCCCGCTCCCAGGAGTAGGTACGGCTTCAGGGATCGCCTGGAAGCGTCGGAGCTTAATTCGTGACGCCCGTCCTTCTTCCACGATGAATATCCCTGGCCTTCTTCGAGGTCTTCCTCGTCATCGTTCGCGTCCAGGCTTTCGAGTAAGTCTTTCTGCTTCATGTCTCCACCTCCCGGTACACCGTGGCTGCATCCTTTGCCGCGCAGGTGTTGAGCTCGCCCATAACTGGGTTGGGCTGATAGTGCCGTCACTGTGGCACAAAACCCCCAAGGCGTCAAGGTGAGCGGCGCAGGTACCCCTTTCCTCGTCCTGACCCAAAGCTCTTGACGTCACCGGTGTGGGAGGTAGATACGCTCCGGGGAAAACCGGGCAGGAGTTGCATCAGAGGCGAGACGTGAACGCCTGGAGACGACAGCCTTCCTTAAAGCTTGAGATTGCGGCGAGCCTATCGGTCCGTGGACTGCGTACTCTCCCCTGTGAGTCGCACGAGCGCCATCCAGTGGCGGGAGAAATCGTTTGCCGTCTGGACCTGGGGAACCAAGGGGCCGTCGGTGAGCAGTTTCCTGAGGAGAGGTCGCCAGCAATATGCCTCATAGAGCTTAAAGAGGGTAGTGAAATTCCCGCCGCAGCGACACCACAGATTGAGAGGATGAAAGAGATGCTGCAACCGCGTTCTCATGAACAGGTCCTTTCTCGCGAGCGCTCGGCAGGGTGACCATCTCGCTGTTCTCTGATCCTATGCGGCTGGAGCGTGAACAGGGCGGAGGTTGCGCAATCCACGTCGCGTTCAGACATCGGCAAAGGCCGGTAACAAGAATAGTCCCCATCGACCTCGGCTTGTGTCGCGCTCTTGCCCGGTTCTGACGCAGTCGGTCGATGGGGACTATTCTTGCTAAGGAAGCGCACTCTTGCCTCCTACAGGTGCTACCATACCAGAAGCAACTCACCCGTTGTAAGTAGGGGAATGCCCCATTTGGCCGGGGAGAGGTTTCTATTTCCAAGAAGGAAAATCCAGACGTGTCCGGCCCCGCTTACACCACGGAGTGCGGAAAACACAGCGTCATCGTGAGGGATATCCCCATCGTCAGGCGAGTACCGGCAGCCTCCTTGTGGGCACAACGAAGGCCGACGCCCCCTTCGCGCCCCCATGGCAAAGGTCCTGTCGGCCGATCTCTGCCAGGGGCGAGAGTCACCACATCGCCATGAACACCGTAAGGATTGACAAGCCGCTCAGGATGAACGCCGCACCCAAGGTCAACACATTGCTCAGTCTGCCGTTGACCATACCGCCCATCACCGACCGATCGTTGATGAGGCGAAGCATAAAAAAAAGGATAATGGGTAGGACAAGGCCGTTGAGGACCTGGGACAAGTACATGATGGGGATGAGCGGCGCGCCCGGAATCATTACCAGCCCGGCGCCGAAGATGATCATCAGCGAGTAGAGGGTGTAAAACTGGGGCGCCTCGTCGAACTTGCAATCTACCGAGGACTCCCATCCGAATGCCTCGCAGACGGTATAGGCCGTCGAGAGCGGCAGGATCGAGGCGGCGAAGAGGGAGGCGTTCAGGAGGCCGAAGGCGAAAAGACCGGCAGCATATCGGCCCGCCAGGGGTGCCAGGGCCATGGCCGCCTCCTTGGCGCTGTTGATCCGGATTCCGTGAGCATGGAGGGTCGCGGCGCAGACCAGGATGATGAAGATGGCGATCACCGAAACCGTCACCGACCCCAAAATCACATCCCAGCGGACGATGCGGTAGTCCTCGGCCGTTAGCCCTTTGTCCACCACCGCCGCCTGGAGATAGAACTGCATCCAGGGTGCGATGGTTGTCCCTACCAGGCCGACAACCATGATCAAAGCCGGGGCAGAAAAATCGAGCCGGGGGGTGAGAAGCTCCCGGGTGACGAGAGGCCAGTCCGGTTTGATCAGGAAACCGGTGATGATATAGGCAACATAGAATAAGCAGGCGCCAAGGAATACCTTCTCCACCGCCTTGTACGAGCCTTTGACCACAATAAACCAGACCAGGATGGCGGCGAGCGGTACGGAGAGGTGGCGGTCGATGTGGAAGAGCTCCATTGCGGCTGCGATGCCGGCAAACTCTGCAACGGTGTTCGCGAGATTAGTCAGGACAATCCCGATCATGAGGTAGAAGGTCACCGCCGCGCCGAAGTGCTCCCGGATGAGGGCCGCCAGCCCTTTCCCCGAAGCCGCTCCCATGCGTGCGCTCATCTCCTGGATGAGGATAAGGACCCCGGTGATCGGCAGCATGGACCATAGAAGTCTCAGGCCGAACTCGGCGCCGGCGAGTGAATAGGTGGTGATGCCGCCGGCATCGTTGTCAACATTGGACGTGATGATTCCGGGGCCGACCACGGCGAGAATCAAAGAAAGACGACGCCACCAGCTCGTGCGAAGAGCCGGCGTTTCCGCCGGAACGGGGCAGGACGGCGGGTGCAGAGGGGGGTTGGCAGGCAACGGCGGTTCCTTCTTCCCTTGAGTCCTTTTCCATCACAAGGTCACCGGCCGAGGTGAGGGGCAACCACGTCGAGGAGGGCCTTGAAGCGGATCACCCCGTGAATGCGGCTATCTTCGTCTATGACCGGGATGGCCCTCAAGCCGTACTTGGCAAAGAGGTCGGCAACGTCGGCCTGGCCGGCATCCAGTGAGACGGAGACGATGCGCCGCTCCATGATCGACTCCAGCGAGGCGTTCGGATCACTGGTCAGGAGCTCCCGGAGGTTCACGGCGCCCAGGAGATGCCCATCCTGATCCTCAACATAGATGTAATAGATCACGTCCAGGTCGCTCGCTTCCTTCCGCACCGCCTCCAAGGTCTGTGCGACCGTCACGTGCGGCGGTTGGGAGAAAAAGCTCGTGGTCATGATTCCACCGGCGGTCTCCTCATCATGGGAGAGAAGGCAGCGGACGTCCTCGGCCGCCTCCGGCTCCATTTCCTTGAGCAAACTCTGGGCGTGAGGCTCTTCCAACTCCTGGAGAAGGTCGGTCGCCGCGCTCGGCGACATCTGCTCGAGGACGTCGGAGGCTTTCTCTGCGGGCAGCTGCTCGATCAACTGGACCTGGACCTTGGGATCCGACTCTTCGAGCACCTCGGCGGCCGTATCAATGTCCAGGGCGCGGAACACGCGATCCCGTTCCGGTCGGTCCAGGTCTGCCAGGATATCAGCAAGATCTGCGGGATGAAGGCGGGAGAGACGGGCTTGGGAGAACTTGAGTCGCAGAATGTCCGCCGAACCCACGGGCTGCACGAGACGCCAGGTGATGAGGCTGTCTGCAAGGGTATAGCCGAAGAGCCATTTCAGGGTAGGCAAGATGATCCGGTGGAGGCCCACCCGGCGCAGCAGGCCCCGTAGACCCACATCCACCCTGGCCAGGACTAGCGCGCCGTTTCGTTGCCGGAGCTGGAGATCGTTGACCCGCACCACCTTGGCTCCGGCCGTGTCCACGATCTGTTTGTCCAGCAAGGCCTTCCGGAGGAAGGTCCCGCCGTTAGGAAGCTCCAGCGGAGAGAGAGAATCTCGTGCACCTGATCGTACCCTGATCAAGCCCGGCCTCAAGTCCTCCACCCAATTCCACGGCAGGTAGAGACGGCTGCGGCGCGGGCCGGAAATGACGAGGCCGGTGACGGGCGGGTCGTGGTCCCGCACGTCGGCAATTAGATCCACCAGCCGGCCAAGGCTTCCGCCTTCACGTTCCACGACCGGCTGGTCCAGGAGGTCACAGAGGAACCACGCAACCCCGCCGTTGTTGTTCAGGGTACCGTTCTTCATTCGCGGCTAACCCTCCTGGAAATTTGGCGAATCATACTGCCAGGCCATGGCGAAAGCAAGCAAATATCTTGATCATTCTCGTCTTTTCCGCTCGGGGGACTCCGGGTCGGCAAAGAGGCCGGCAGCCCACTACATCACGGGGACCAGGCGAGCCCGCTGAGAGAACTGCAACCCTGATGCCATGGGGTCGCCGACGACGAGAGCAAATCTCTCCAGGGGTTGGCGGCTTGAGGGGCGCGAATCAGATCTTTACGGTCTGGTAAAGTTCCCGTGCGCGGTAGGAACTTCTCACGAAGGGTCCGCTGGCAACCTGGCAAAAACCCATCGTCAGGGCCTTTTCCCTCCAGGAATTGAACTGTTCGGGAGGGAGGAAGCGGGCGACTGGAAGGTGCGCCCCGGTGGGCTGGAGATACTGTCCCAGCGTTAGGATCCTACAGCCGACGCCAAGGAGGTCCCCGAGCGTCTCCTCCACCTCCTCGGCACTCTCGCCGAGACCCAGCATGAGTCCCGACTTGCTGGGAACACTCGGGGTGTACTCCTTACTCCTCCCCAGCAAGGCAAGGGAACGACGGTAGTCCGCCTCGGGCCGAACCACCGGGTACAACCGCGGGACAGTCTCAAGGTTGTGGTTCAACACATCGGGTCGAGCCGCGAGGACGGTAAGAAGTGCGTCGAGATCGCCGCGAAGATCGGGGACCAAGACCTCCACACGTGCCTCGGGGAGCCTGTTGCGGATCTCCCTGATCGTCCGGGCGAAATGCTCCGCGCCCCCGTCTGGAAGGTCGTCCCTGGTAACCGAAGTGACAACTGCGTAGCTCAATCCCATGGCAGCCGCCGCCTCGGCTACCCGGACCGGCTCCTCGGGATCGGAAGGAGCCGTCGGGCCCCGGCCAACGGCGCAGAACCGGCAGTTCCGCGTGCAGTTGGAGCCCAGGATCAGGAAGGCTGCCGTTCCCTGGGCGAAACACTCCCAGACGTTGGGACACCTCGCCTCCTGACAGACCGTGTGGAGCCGGCGCGCCCGGAGAAGGGCCCGCAGGTTGTCGTAGACCGGCCCCGTAGGCAAGCGGCGCGTGAGCCACGGAGGCTTGCGGTTCTTACTGGAGGAGTCGCCATGATCACTCATGGGGTTCCTCTTCGCCCAATACGGTTTCCAGTTCGGAGAGAGCCCGCGGAAGGAGTTCAACCCCGAACACACCCTCGGTGTCGTCCTTGACGGTCTCGCACACCTCAGCCACGGACAGACTCCGCACCAGTTCCTGCTCCATGGACGTCACCCCTATGCCGGGAAGACCACAGGGATGAATCCAGCGGAACGGCTCGATGGATAGGTTCACGTTCAGGGCAATACCGTGAAAGGATATCCCCCGGCGAACGGCGATCCCCACGCTCGCCAGTTTGCTCGTTCCCACCCAGACCCCACGGTTCACCGGGTTCCTCTCCGCCATGAGTCCCCAGGCAGCCGCGGTGCGGATCACAACCTCTTCCAGTCGCCACACGTAGTCGACAACCTTCAAACCGGCAGCGAGGAGATCCACTACGGGGTAGAGGATGAGCTGCCCTGGACCGTGATAGGTGATGCTGCCGCCCCGTTCCACGCGGATCACCGTAATCCCGGCACGCTCCAGATCGGCCGAGGGCACTCTCAGGTTCTCCAGTCCTCCCCTTCGCCCGAGGGTGAAGACCGGCGCATGTTCCGTGAGGAGGAGGACGTCTCGATCGAGGCTCCCCTCTCTCCGGGCGGCGACCAAACGGGTTTGAAGCCGCCAGACCACGCGGTAGTCGGTGACGGGGAGTTCGACGCAGAGCCATGTCCGAGGGGAACGGGGCCTTCCTCCGGTCGCCCGAGACACACCCGGCGGCTCTCTCCTGATCCGGCCGTCCCTGGTTCCCTCCCTGCCTACCACGGACCGGTCCTCCTCTCCCTTGCGTCGGCAATCCGTCTCAACTATAACGAGGTGCCCCTCCCGAGACCAGAGGGTTTGCGGCGGTCAAAAACCTCCCCTCCCTCCTGGCAACGAAAGGCCGGTCATGGTCACGAGGGCTCGTAGTCGGAAAGCTCTGGTAAGGGCCCGGGGCGGAACCTCTTCACCAGCATTTCCACTTCCCTCATGCGCTCGGGGGTGAGAAACTCCCGGTAGATCGGATCCCGCTCCCACGGGGAGTCCCGAAAAAGATTCTGCTCAAGGAGCCACAGAGCCTCTATCGACTTGTCGCATACAGGGTAGCCGCGGTCATCAAGGTCAATGCCGGGACGAAAGCTAACGCGGGAGATATTGTTGATATCTACGAGCTTAATCGTGCCGGTCGCAGTAACGAGGAGATTCCCCACGCCGGCGAGGTCGGGAACGTGGCGGGTCTCCATGATCATCCGTTTGATTATCCCGGTCAAGGCTTCGGCCCTGCTCCGGACCTGAAGGAGCCACCCCTCGACTCGCTCTCCCGGCTCGTCGGCACTGCCGCGAGCCATCTGATGGAATAGGGCACAGAGAGACGACCGGTCTAGAGGGCTCCACGGATCCAGGACCTCTCCCTCCACGAATTCCTGCAGACCGCAAAGAAGGATCTCGCTTAGACCATCCCGGACGTAGTCCACGAGGAATTCCTCTGATCTCGCAACGTGGTCGGGAGCAAGGTAGGCTTCAATCACCTTCACCCGCCGCACCTCAGCCTCGGCCTCTTCCAGGCTCCTGAACCGGGTGCGAAAGATTCGCAGCATCCGGAGCGGCCGCGCGCGCGGAAACCGGATGATTCCGTTTACGGCGGTGCCCTGGGTTTCCCGGCTTACATCCTCGGGCCGCAGGACCTCCATGATGTGGGAACGCAATCCGGCGCGATAATGTCTCCTAAAGAGATAGGGGGCGGGCCTCCTGATGAAGTTCAGTGCCAGCACATCGGGTTCGGTGAGGGAAGGCTTGTCTCGCACATCCTCGAACATAACGAATCCTTGGCCGATCGGTCCTGCAGTGCTCGTCTCTCGGGTTACCTTTACCAACAACCGCGGCAGCGTTCAAGGCGGGAAATCACCCGGGAGACCCTCTCCAGTAGCCCGTCTCTCTGGAGACCGTGATCGTCTCCTCCCTTCGGTAGCGCAAGGCTGGGGAGAGATCTGCCAGGTTGCCGAAAAACAAAAGCACCCAAATCCTTGACCTGGGTGCTATCTTGCCCTGGTGCGCCCGGCGTGATTCGAACACGCGACCTACGGATTCGTAGTCCGGCGCTCTATCC
>Ga0187776_10001772_pt1 | contig 10926 bp, 11 predicted proteins | sample 0216_BV02_MP12_2_FD_132426 | JGI IMG/M metagenome (GOLD analysis project Ga0187776, IMG submission 132426) | Tropical peat soil microbial communities from peatlands in Department of Meta, Colombia - 0216_BV02_MP12_20_MG | ecosystem: Environmental > Terrestrial > Soil > Wetlands > Peat | place...
AGGGAAGATTTCAGCGCGGTTTCGACATCGGCAGGCAACGAAGTTGCAGCTCTTCTGTACAGATCGACTATAGCATCACAGAGTTCCGGCACGGTGTATTATTTCACATTCCCACAATTAAAGGAAAGATAGCTTGCGCGGCTATAAAAACAACCTGAAGAGCAGGAACGTTACCGACGCACCCATGAGACTGCCGAGAACAACCTCCCAGATAGTATGTGCTCTCGTGGCCACCCGGCTGTGCGCAAGCAATGCCGCTATAACAAAACAAAGAAGTGAGACGATGAAATTTTCGGTTATGTAAGTTATTGCCACCCAGACCGAGTACGCAAGGGCGGCGTGCCCGCTGGGCATGCCTCCACGCAGCGGCAGTCCCTTCCCGAAATATGCCTTGGTTATTACTACAAGAATGAGCACTATTATGAATGCGATAAGAGCAATCTCTTCCTTGGAATGTTTTGCGACATGCAGTCCTTTATGGAAGAAGTCTTCCAGATAAGGGAACAGGATTATATAGCCGATCACCGCCGCGCCGAAGGCAGTCACGAGTACAGCCCCTGCAGATATGTCCTTTGCTACTTTTGCCTTATGACTATGTCCGGGAGATATAATGTCGACTATAGATTCTATAGCGGTGTTGAACATTTCGGCCAGGAGCACCACTATTACCGCGGCCGAGATAATGAGAAATTCGATGCGCGACACGCCCAGTATGAAACTCAAAAGGAGAACGGCTGCGGCACTGAGGAAATGGTATCTGACGTGACGCTGCGTCCTGGCGGCATGCAGTATACCTTCTACTGCAAAATTGGCGCTCTTTAACCATTGCCTGAAAGGCACGGAACGTTATGCTCTGTTTACGAGTGCAGTAAGTTCTTTTACCAGCACTGTATTGTCCTTGTGTGATTTCACGGCAATCCTCAGATATCTGCCGTCAAGCCCTTTAAAATCCGAACAATCTCTGAGGAGAATCCCTTTCATCATTAACGTCCGGATGACCTCATCCGCATTGTCCACTTTCAAAAGATAAAAATTGGCATCCGAAGGGAAAAACTCCAGGTGCAGTTTTCTGAAATTATTCTCCAGAAAACCTTTCTCCTCCTGCATGAGAACAAATGTTTCCTCCCTGAATACTCTGTCCCGCAAAGCCACGACAGCCGCCCTCTGGGAGAGGCTGTTCATTGTCCAGGGTTCCCTGAATTTTTCAAGTCTGTCCACGATATGGCGCGAGAAAGCGCCGTATCCGACCCTCAGGCCGGCAAGTGCATAAAAATTGCCCATCGTCCTCAACACGATAAGATACGGATTGTTCGTCACATCTCTTATCACTGAAGCATCGGGGCGGAAATCCATAAAAGCCTCATCCACAACAAGATAGCATCCAATATCTTTCGCTGCGTCAGCTATCTCCATAATGTCTTCTCTTCCCAGCAGCCTGCCTGTTGGGTTGTTAGGATTACAGAGAAAAGCCATGTCAAAAGACCGTAAAGCATCTGGTGCCGGGCGTGAGGAGATTAACTTGCTCTTCAGGGTGTTAATGAATTGATCGGGGTTTATCGAGAATCCGTTCTCACTGTCGAGCAGAAAATATTCTATCTCTCCGCCCCCTGTTATCCGTACAGCTCTTTCGTACTCCGAAAATGTAGGTGCAGGCACAAGAACACTTTGCGGCTTCAATGCCCTTGTGACAAGGTAAATGAGCTCCGTGCTCCCGTTTCCGCAAAGAATCATTTCAGGATTGATCCCGTGGTGCTGCGCAAGCCGTTTTCTCAACCTTCTTGCAGCCGGATCAGGATAATTATTGAGGTATTTCAGGTGCTTCCGTATCTCCGCCTTTATTTTTTTCGATACGCCAAGCGGATTTACCGAGGAGCTGAAATCCAATACTTTTCTTTCAGAAATCCTGAGTTCTTCCGCAAGGCTATATATGTCTCCACCGTGCGCGGCCCGTCCGCCGACATCTTTCGTTTTCCCGGCCATAGTCAATAGTATACTCTATCCTGCTTTTGTGTAAAACGCCGTCCTTCGTCACACACGGGATATGCTACACTAGGGCATGACATTCGACAAGCATTCTGTTGATCAGTTGGCAAGGATTTACCTCCTGAAGAAGAAGGAAATCGCCTCACGTCTCAGGGAATTCAAACAGTACTGGGCCGACAAGAACGATGAGGAAATCTTTACCGAGTTGAGCTTCTGCATACTGACGCCCCAGTCAAGGGCAAAATCTTGCTGGGAAGCGATTACCGCTCTCAGGGACAAAGGCCTCCTGTTGAAGGGAAACGTTGACCGGATCAGAGAAAAGCTCCACTGCGTGAGATTCCATAATAAGAAAGCGCAGTATCTGATAGATGCAAGAAGACTTTTCGTGAAGGACGGAAAGCTTTCGATAAAGCCGTTGCTCAGCGGGTTTGAGGACGTGTATGAACGCCGGGAATGGCTCGTGAAGAACATCAAGGGGCTCGGCTATAAGGAAGCAAGCCATTTCCTGAGGAATCTCGGATTCGGCAAAGATATCGCTATCCTCGACAGACACATCCTGAAGAATCTGAGACTTTTCGGCGTAATAGAGGAAGTCCCTGGGTCCATGGGAAGAAGCAGATATCTTGCAATAGAGAAAAATATGGCCCGGTTCGCAAAAGACATTGGCATCCCCCTGGCCCATCTGGACCTTTTGCTCTGGTCCAAGGAAACAGGTGAGATATTTAAGTGATCACCGTCATATCAGGCATTGACAACAATTAGAGCCGGTTTATAATTGAGTCATAAAAGGATATTTTTTGAAATTCCTTTTGACTCGTAAGCCGGATAAAGGAGGGATCTTATGGCGAGGGTATATATGCTGGCGAATGTATTGACGGGAAAAGAGCGTTTCACAAGGGACACTCTAAGGGGAACAAAAGGCGTGGTCAGCGCCGATCTGGTCACGGGTGCTTATGACCTCGTGGTCGTTCTTGAGGCAAAGGATATGAACGATATATTTAACAAGATCTTAAAAGATCTGAGAAAGATCAAAGGCCTTACGAGGACAGAGACTTTTGTAGCTGTTGAATAGTATTTTCCCGTTTGCCCCCAAATGCATTTTGTCCGTGAAACATGAGAAAGACGGCAATGCATTTGGGGGATTTATCACCTTGCATTTTTCCCGCTTCGGTATTATAAAATGTATCTTCGGTAATACCTGTCTCCCGCTCTGAAAGGACGAATTTATGAACATCATTAGCGCTTATGTCATTACGTTTATCGCAAGCTTTTGCATTCTGGTAATCGAGATCGTCGCGGGCCGCATCCTCGCACCCTTCGTCGGCGTATCCTTATATACGTGGACAAGCATTATCGGAGTCGTCCTTGCCGGGATCAGTATCGGTGCGTATCTGGGCGGAAAACTGGCCGACCAGTTTCCGGGTAAAAAGACCCTGGGCTGGCTGCTGCTGGTGTCGGGAATGACCACGCTTTTGATTTCTCCGCTGACAAGCCTTGTGGCAGGTTATCAATTCCCGACTTCCCTCATGCTGCGTATCCTGATAGTTACCGCGATCACCTTTTTCATCCCCAGTTGCATCCTCGGCATGATCTCCCCGGTAGTCGTAAAACTCGTAATCCGCAATCTGCAAGAAGTCGGGAATATAGTCGGCAAGATATATGCGATCTCGACGCTCGGCTCTATCGTGGGTACCTTTGCCGCCGGTTTTTTCCTTATCTCCTGGATGGGAACGCGCCACATCATTCTTGTAATGGGCTGCATTTTGATCCTTACAGCGGTATTTTGGGGTTCGCTATTCAGGACGAAAAAACCTGCCGTCGGATTTCTCCTTCTTCCTTCCCTTCTCATATGGGGTACGTATGACCTGGCATTCAAGCCTCCATTGACTGCCGACACCTATTATTACAAGGAGAGCGATTATTACACTCTGAAGTTGAAAAAGACGCTGAGCAAGGACGGTAAGACAAAACTGGAGGCGCTTATACTCGACAACCTCGTTCATTCTTACGTTGATTTGGGAGACCCCCTTCATATCGAATATCAGTATGAAAAGATTTACGCCGAGGTGCTCAAATGGAAGTTTAAGAAGGAGGATGCTTTCAGTGCGCTGACGATCGGCGGCGGGGGCTACACCTTTCCGAGATATATGGAGGCGTTTTATCCCGACTCTTTTCTCTCTGTCGTAGAGATAGACCCCGAGATAACAGGGATAGCCCGCTGGTACCTCGGTTTGTCTGATCGCACAAGGATACGGACATTCAATACCGACGGGAGATGGTTTGTGATGAACTGCCGCGAGAAATACGATGTGATTTTCATCGATGCATACAACGACCTTTCAATCCCTTACCATCTCACCACGACGGAATTTGCAGGCCAGATTAGGAACATCCTGAATAGGGGTGGCATATTACTCACCAATATTATCGATAACTTTCGGAAGGGTTCCTTTCTCCCTTCCTACATCAGGACCCTCCGCAAAGTCTTTGGTGAAAACAATGTGCATCTGATATCCATAAGCCCTTATTTTGAGAAGATTGGTACAAGCACATTCATCGTACTGGCCGGTAGAGATGATCTTAATATCAGGGATTTTCAATCGTATCTAAGCAGCAGAACTGATAACGAGAAAACGTCCGCCGTAGTTCCTGAAGACTTGGTAAACAGATTCATCGCAAAAACATACTCTGTCGTGCTCAGAGATGATTATGCGCCGGTGGATAATCTCATTGCGCCTGTTTTTGAAGAAAGGTTCGGTTACAACCGGAAGCTGCGGTAGCCGGACTCAAAGTCCGCATCTGTACGATATTACTCCAGAAGTTTGAGACACTTTATCACACCTTCCGAAGCGCCTGATTTTAAAAGGGCTGGGAAATGCCTCTACTAAACGGATTGCATGACACTGAGAAATGATTATTTCCGTTTAAAAGAGTCTCTCTTTGAATTCCGTTGACCAGTAATATGCGTGAAATGTAGGCGATTCTTTTTAAGTAAAATCTATCGTTTGTCTTCTAATTATAACTATTACCTATTTGAGTTATAATTTCTGCTTGTCTGATAATAAGGCTAAACATATGCCGGGAAATCCTATGTCAGAATCGTGCACGATTACTAAGAGAGTTGTTCTGTCGGATCAGATCTGTTGCATTGCCAGGCTCATCATTGGATTCATTTTTATTTATGCAGGTTTTATCAAGCTAACCGATCCTCAGGCATTCGCAAGGCTTATCTCGCAGTATGATATATTGCCGGATGTCATGCTTGTACCATTCGCCGTCGGCCTACCCTTGCTCGAGTTTTTAGCGGGGCTGGGCCTCGTATTCAACCTGAGGGGCAGTCTCGCCGCTGTTTTGATACTCCTCCTCATTTTTTCCTCGGTGGTGGGATACGGCATTCTCAACAATCTCAAGATTGACTGCGGCTGCCTTTCGCTGGATGAGATCAGAGGCTTGAGCAGTTTGAAGCAGGCATTCTATCGTGACATGGTAATGATAGCCGCGGTGCTTTTTCTTTTTATCCAAAGGTTACGTAGTCGGTCATGGGACCGACGCATGAAAAATAATAAAAAGGAGGAAGTAGGATGATGTTCAGGAAAAAGATGACTTTTATACTTCTAGCTGCTTTTATTTTGACCTTGCCGCTAGTGGGTACCGGAATGGCTGCATTGTGGGGAGGCAAGGAACTCGAGACAGAGAAGACGGCGGTGAACTTTGCCAGAGAAGCAATTAAGGGCGGCTACAAGATTGTTTCAACGCCGGAACTGAGGGTGTGGCTTGATGAGAAGAAAGACATGCTTATAGTTGATACCATGCCTTACGAAGACAGTTATAAGAAACAGCATATCCCCGGAGCGGTGCAATTTGAATTTCCCAAGGAGGAGGTCACAACCCTTGACCAAAAAACAAAAACCGCTTTTGAGAAGCTTCTGGGCTCGAACAAAAACCGTTTGATCGTCGTTTATTGCGGTTTCACAAAATGCGGTCGCAGCCATAATGGTGCTATGTGGGCGGTAAAACTAGGGTACAAAAATGTTTATCGTTATCCGGGAGGTATTACAGCCTGGACAGAAGCAGACTACCCGGTTCAGAAAGCGAATTAGATTAATTCCTCCGTTAGGCGAGGGGCCGCGCATCCCCTCGCCTCCAATGTTCTGATACCACACTGGCATTATATAGAATAATGTTATCTGAAGTTCAACCTAATTCTATCAAGTAATATTTCCACTATATATTTATTAGCAGCCAAGCTTCATAAGGCTCCTAACTTCGATAGGAATATCAGACATGTCCTAAAGATGTCGATGAATAATAAAGTTTACGAACCACTCCAGCCAATTTGCCTCAGTGAGTGCATAGAGAATAGAAAGAAATAGTACTGTCAAAATGACCGATACCAAAGTGAGAATGATGATATCCTTCATTTTTCACCTCTCATGGCGTAGTCCTTGTCAGGTGCAAGGCAGGAAATCCGACCTACACCATAAGATTCCCGCCATTTTTTTGCTCATAAGGATATGAGGTGTCTGACCGGCTCTCCTCAATGATCCTCTTTTTATGGATAACTTAATACAAGAGAGGTTACAGATTGGTCACAGATTCAAAGAAGAAATTTTATGGATAATCAACGACAAGCTTATCCCCGAACCCGTACTTTAGAAATATAATCCTGCTGTTGCTCCAGCAAAGCCCGTTAGGATTTCATGCGTGTTAATTTGATCACGGTGTCTGATTTCTTCTTCCCCTTTTCATAAAGAGACCAAGTGTGGGTGATGTTGTCTTTGTTGTCGAACAAAATCTTGAGTGAGTGCATATGAGTTTCTTCCACTGAGTGAAGGTTGGGATTCTTTTTGGAAAGGACAAACAACATATTAGTTTCACCACTGTTCATGAGTTCCATATGCGGTTGGTTTCCCAGAGAGCAGTAGTGGGTCATGTTTAATTTTCCATTATAATCATAATAGACTGTAACCATCTCATGAGGAAGCCCGACAAAGAGCCTCTCGATGATAGCATTTCCAGCCGAGGTAAGTTCGTAGGTTGCTTTGATTGCCACCATTCCCTGCCCCATATCCGTTGTGCCTTTCCAAACACCCACCAGTTTCTTCATCCTTTCAAAGTCCTTGGAATGGGTGATGGCGCCCTTCGGGTACTCTCCGGAACCGGCTGCCAAGGGACCAAGTAGGACTGCCAACAGAATTATGAAGTTGAATGACACAAGTTTTTTCATTTTAATTCCTCCTTTGCACCGTCATGGATTCATTATATCGCCAGTTTCTCCTTATGTCCGATTATATCAGTTATCAAGCTGCAGTGTAATTATAAATACGGATGGAAGGGGGATTTGCACCTTCCATCGGTCATAACCTATCTGCTTCGTTCAGGCTCTTCGACCTTTTCTTTATCGCCTTTCTTTGATCCCTCGCGTTTCTTCTCTTCTTTTGTTACCTGCTGACCTTGAGGTGCAGGTTTTTCAACCGGCTTTATGTGCTGCTTCCCTCTTCGTTCCGGATGATTTTCAGGCACTACCGGCTTCTCCTCCGGCGGCGTTGCGAGCTTCTTCTCTTTTTGTAAAGGGCCGCTTTGAGGTGCAAACTTGTTCTCAAACTGTGTTTTGCCTTTTTTTTCTTTCGGTACAGGCCGCTCTTCCGACGCAGGAATGTTCTTTGTTGGCATGACGTGCCGCTCCTTCCCCGTTGCCGGACGACTTTCAGGCACGACTGTTCTCTCTTCAGGCGGAGTTATACGTCTCTTTCCTCTTGCTGCGGTACCGCCTTCAGGCGCAAATTGTTCCTTAGGTATCGTTATACCTTTCTCTTCTCGCGGTACGGGGCGCTGTTCCTGGACACCGGGTTTTCCACTTTCGGAAGGTCGCACCGGCTGTATCATGGGTCTTCCCTTCCCGCGCTTTTTCGGCGTAGTAACGGTCTTCAGCGGCAGTTGCCCGGGCTTCACACCGGGGTTCAAAACAGACTGGTTGCGTTCCCTCATGAGGGGTCGCGACTTTCTTAATTCCTTCACTCGGAGGGTCGTGATATGCTTTGGAGGAAGCTTGGATGACGGAACCCGTTTGGCAGACATGGAATAACTTGACTTTGCAGGCTTAATTGCCGGTGTGCCGACGCTGATATTATTCTTTACAAATATTTTCTGCCGTATGATGTTCTCATTTATTCGTAGGACCTTTGGCGACGCTGTGGCAAATGTATTACGGCTGACCACAGTCACGCCGTTATTCACATAAACGTTCTTATATACATTGGTAATCCTCACCCGGTTGATATTCACGTTCACTATGTTTACGCTGTTAGGTCCGTAATATCCGCGCCCGTAATATATTTCTCCCGGCGCGAGAGGAACCCACGCAACGTAGTCAGCCGTCCTGACCCATCCGACATATCCGGGCCCCCAGTAAACAGCGCCTGCGACAGGCGGGATCCAGCACCAGCCTATGCCTCTTGCAAAGGCCCATCTGCCGTAATGGTAAGGAGCCCATCCCCACGGTTCATAGGCCAGCCATACATAATCGCCGCCTCTCCATATCCATCTGCCTTGTTTGTAAGGGGCCCAATCCACACCGGCGACAACAGTCGGAGTCCAGCAATGGCCATACTGCGGCACGTCCACCCACCTGCCATAGCTGTTGAAGTCGTAAGAATACTCCCTGAGTTCAAGCGGAAGATAACCGTAACTCACTCCTCTTCTTTCCAGCACCCTGTCGTTCCTGTCTTTGTTCCATTCTTCCCACTCATCCGGCGGGCCCATAGGCGCGATCTCTCCGTTCGTGTTCTGTCCGATGGACAGTATCTCACCCGCGTTAACTCTTGTCTTTCCTATCCGGTTCTCGGTTTCGACGTATCCCTTGTACACGCCCACATCCGTATATTCGTTCGGAATATCGATTCTGAAGACCGCCCTGTCAAAAGCGCGTGTTGAGGCATCGGGGGTATCTACCTGTATCATGCTCTCCGCCGGTGCATTATAATAAACGTAGGCATGCCCCTGCGAGAAATAGAACTGCGAAGAACTCTCGTCAATTGACAGTATTTCGACCGCTGAGTCCTGGTCAAGTCGGATATAAGTGCCGGTATTCAACTGGAGCTCAAGCCTCCCTCCCTCAGGAACCCATATCTGATCACCTTCTTTAACCGGACCGTTTATCGAGGCAAGCCCCCAGTCTTCCGTCTCCTGCACCTTTATCTGGACATCGCCTTCGATCAGACTAATACGCATGTAACCGAAATCCGCGGAGATAGCGTACGCCGTCAACAATAGCACTGCGATCGACATTATAACCGCCCTGCATATTTTCATCATTCCTCCCCAAGTTCTTGTCATTAAATTCCCTCGTTCGACAGTCCCTATTATAAACCACTTGCCGCAATTTCAGAATTTGCAGCAGTCTTTTCCTGCAATATACGCTTTCGGTTTGGGTCTGGTCGGCTTACTTCTGGGGTTGCGCTTTGGTGATCCGAAATAGACGCACAACAAGCTCCTTCAACCTCAAATTGAAAATTGTACGGTGTCGTCCAAATCCTCACTTCTTTACAATGACCGCAAACGTTTGTGCGCAGGTAGATGCCGCTATCTAAGACTTTCTCATAACTATCTATTCCGCGGTCAAGGGATGATTTATTGAATCTTCGTTGAGGTGCTCTATAACAGACAGCGTTTGTCGACTGCTTGAAGGATTGCGGAACTTGATTCAAAAGTGTAGATTACTATTAAGATTAAAAAGAAAGTCAAAATCAATAGAGACACATCACATCGAGGAATTAATTCTTATGAAGGGTAAAATTGTATCTATTAATATAAGCGACAAGAAAGGTATTCGCAAGAAGCCAATAGATAATGCCACAATCATCACTGATTTTGGCATTGAGAACGATGCTCATGCTTCCAATCAATGGCACAGGCAAATAAGCCTTCTTGCTGTCGAAAGCATTAAAAAAGTGCAGGATTTAGGCTTAAATGTAAAGCCTGGTGATTTTGCGGAAAATATTACCACGGAGGGACTTGACCTTTTAAGTATCCCCGTTGGAACGCGAATGAAAATTGGAAATGTACATGTGGAGGTGAGCCAGATAGGAAAAGAATGTCATACAAGATGTTCCATATACTATCAGGCGGGTAAATGTATTATGCCAAGCGAGGGTATTTTTGCAAAAGTGATAAAAGGCGGGGAAATAAAGACAGGAGATACAATAGAAGTTGACCTGCACAGCAGTTTCTGATAACGCTGGTTCCTGCCCGTAACGTCCACCTGAAAGCTCACCGTTGAAAGCACATAGTTCAAGCGGTAATGTAGACTAAGGGGAACAGTCAGATATGATGCCATGAGTCATGGCATTTCTGGAGCAACTCTTCTTCCTATGGCCCGCTTTTCAGGGACTTGATATAATTATCTTGAGCACAAAAGGAAATAACAAAGGAGCATTCTATGCCCGTGGACGACAAATACAAAGAAGAACGCAGAAAATGCGAGAGGCGTCATTTCAGAGAACACATTCTGATAGACGATACGATCACCTGTGTAAGTTCAGACATATCTGAAAATGGTCTCTATGCTTGTACCATGCAGCCTTTTGAAAAGGATAGAATAGTTGATGTAACAATTCCTTTTAGGGAAAAGAAAATAATCGTTCGAGCCCGGGTCGACTACTTTCACCCAGGCATTGGAGTGGGTCTCATTTTTATTGACTTGAATGATGAACAGAGATCAATGTTAAGAGAGCTAATAAAAACCATAAAAGAGTAACCTATAGAAGCTTCTGAGCTGTCGCGAAAAATAAGGTTTTGTTGTCTTGAAGATTACTGTGAGCAAGATAGTGAATCTTTCATGCTCATATTCGTAGGCACGTAGGTGAAATAGAAACAACGGAAAAGCCCAAAGAAGCAATTGACTTAGGGTTCCTCTACCGCTCGCATTCAAATCTCAGATTACCT
>Ga0187776_10001773_pt1 | contig 10925 bp, 11 predicted proteins | sample 0216_BV02_MP12_2_FD_132426 | JGI IMG/M metagenome (GOLD analysis project Ga0187776, IMG submission 132426) | Tropical peat soil microbial communities from peatlands in Department of Meta, Colombia - 0216_BV02_MP12_20_MG | ecosystem: Environmental > Terrestrial > Soil > Wetlands > Peat | place...
AACCGACCGACCGACGCGATGGACAAGCCGGATCCCCCCGGGTGACCGGCCCTCCCGACAGGAACCCCGCGATCCCTCCCGCAACATCACGACGCGCCCGCATCACGCCAGGCGCGCCACAAACCTACTTCTTCAGGGCCCTTCTAGGCGGGAATGGTCGGCCGCGCTCAGCGTCGCCGTACGCGAGGCACCGGCGGCGGCGCTTGACTACGGACCGTTTCAGGGCGATCTCTCGCTTCGCGCGCGCTTGGCCGACGAGCTCGGTCGCACCCGAGGGGTGATCTGCGACCCGTCGCAGATCGTCATCGTCCAGGGCGCCACTCAGGGAATCGATCTGGTGCTCCGCGTACTGCAGGACCGCGGCGCCACACGTGTCGCCGTCGAAGACCCGTCGCTGCATCGACAGCATGACCAGGTCCGCGGGCTTGGGCTGAGCCTGATCGGACAGCCTGTCGACCACGAGGGGCTCGTCGTTGAGGGCCTCGACGCTGACGTCTTGATCGTCTCCCCGGCCCATCAGTTTCCGACCGGCGCGGTGCTCTCCGGAGCTCGCCGGCGCGGGGTGCTCAACTGGAGCCGCGAGACCCAAGGGCTCGTGATCGAGGATGACTACGACGCCGAGTTCCGCTACGACCGCGAGCCCGTCCGGGCGCTGCAGGGCCTCCACCCCGATGGAGTCATATACATCGGGACCGTGTCGAAGACCCTCGCTCCCGCCCTACGGCTGGGCTGGGTCGTCCTCCCCGTGCCGCTCGTCTCAGAAGCGACAGCCACCAAGCGGCTGCTCGATGATTTCTCGCCGACGATCGAGCAACTTGCGTTCGCACGAATGCTCGACCGCGGCGACTACCAGCGCCAGATCCGCAAAGCCCGCGCCGTGTACCGCGCCCGCCGCGACCAGCTCGTCGCTCTGCTCGCAGAGCACTTCCCCGAACTGACCGTGTCCGGAGTGTCAGCAGGGCTCCATGTGCTCCTCAACCTGCCCGGCGGGGTCAATGATCGCGAGCTCGAACGCTCGGCGCTCGAGACCGGCGTACGGGTCGAGGCACTCGCCCGCTACACAATCCAAGATCGCGGCAAGCGCGGCCTACTACTCGGCTACGGACGCATGCACGAAGCATCCATCACCGCTGTGGTCGCCAAGCTCGCCCCCACGCTGAACGCCCTGGCTTGACGCCCTCGGCGTCTCATATCCTCTTCGGCGGTGTGTGACACATCGCGCGCGTACTGCGCCGCATCCTACGGTCCTCCCCTTTCGGGCTGTAGCTGATCACCATCCATCGGCGCTCGGCGCCCGGGGGTGCCGTCGAGCGAAGCGTGATCGCCGGTGCTCGTCCTCGGCGTTCGAGGGCCACGCGCGGCGCACGTCAGGCGCGCAGCTTGGAGTGGCTCGAGCAGCAAGCGACGGATCCATCGTGGTACGCGGAGCGACACGACGCGCCGTCGCCCGCTACTCGTGCCGCTCAAGGCTCATCGTCAGTTCGCCCCTCCTTGTACGAACGGACGGAGCTCAAGCCGCGTCAGCACTGGCCTCATCAAACCGCCCTTCTGTGGCTCTAGCCATAGGGCCAACAACGGCGCAGACTGCCGCTCCATGAAGCAAAGGCACATCACCAAACCCGGAGGAACAGCATGACCAGCACTGTCAACTCAAGTGACGGGACCGCGATCGCGTTCGACCGGCTCGGTAACGGGCCACCAGTGATCCTGACCAGCGGCGCGTTCAATACGCGCGAGACCACCGCACCACTCGCCGCCGCGCTACAAGACCGATTCACGGTCTTCAACTACGACCGCCGCGGCCGTGGCGACAGCGGCGACACGCGCCCGTACTCGCTTGAGCGCGAGATCGAGGACATCGATGGGCTGATCGGCGCGGCGGGGGGCACAGCGGCGCTGTTCGGATACTCATCTGGCGGCACGCTCGCGCTGAAGGCAGCCGCACACGGCTTGCCAATCGCAAAGCTCGCGCTGTACGACGTGCCGTTCCTCGTCGATGACAGCCACCAGCGACTGCCGGCAGACTTCGCAGCACAGCTATCGCGGCTGATCGCCGCCGGTAAACAGGGGGAGGCGGTCGAGCTCTACCAAAGAGTCGCGGTCGGGATCCCCGAGCAAGTAGTCGCGCAAATGCGAAACGCGCCGTTCCGGCCCGCGCTCGAAGCGATCGCCCACACGCTGGCCTACGACGCCGCCGTCGTCGGCGATCTCGGCTTCCCGGCCGAGCTGATCGGCTCGATCACGGTCCCGACGCTGGTGATCGACGGTGAGAACAGCCCGCCGATCATGCACGGCGCCGCCGAAGCGCTCGCGCGCACGCTCCCGAACGGACGCCGCTGCACGCTGCCCGGCCAAACCCATGACATCGCACCCGATGCGACCGCCGCAGTGCTGACCGAGTTCCTGTCGAGCTGACCACCAAGCAAGCAGCGCCGCGAATTCAAACCCAACACCCATCCGAACAAGTGACGGAGGAACGATGCATTCGATTCAGTCCAAAGACGGCCACGAGCATCGCCTTTGAGCGGATCGGGAAAGGGCCCCGCCGGTGATCCTGGTGCACGGGCGATGCGCTACCGCGAGGTGGGATGGTGCCGGAAGCTTGCAAGACATGTGGCCCCGCAGTTCGCTGTCTTCGCCTCAGCGGTTGCGGTCAGCGGCTCCGGCGCGAACATCCACCCCGGCATCAGCCGCGACGCCGACGTGCCGTGAAGAGCGAAGCACGGAAACCCAAACTCCGCGAAGCCAAGCGAGCCGCCGTCCGTCAAACTCGTCACTACTCCCTTGATCCATGTCAGCCTCTCACTTACACATCCGGTCAGCGCCGGCCAGCTTGACCCAAGGCCACCACGGATAGTGACATTTTGCGTGTCGCTACCGACCGTGTGCGGACACGTCCCGCGCGGCCGCGCCCGCCGCCTGCCCGCGCACGCGCAGGGGTGATGGAAGACGTCGAGCGCTCGGGTTCCGTCGGGGCACTGGCAGCTCGACGGCGTCACCGGTTTGGTGTCGCGGACCGCCACCGTTTCCAGCGCGTCGTGGAGCTGCCAAGCAGACGGACATGGATCCCGTCGCGGGTCCGGCTGTCGAGCTCGCGCATCATCGACCCGATCCTTGCTAGGGGAACGTCCACCGCCACGCGAGCGCAGCAACCGCCAGAATCCCCGCGATCAGTCCAGGTTGGTCGGGGCGCCATGAACGGGGTCATGCGGGGGCCGCAGGGTCGAGGGTCTGGTCGTATTCGTCGTGGCGGCGGATCCACGGTGGCTCCGTAGCGCTCTCCTGACGACCGTTCGGCGTGCGGTCCAACAGCGTGTAGTAGGCAATTACCGGCTCGATGCCGCCTGTAGTTGTTACGTAGGTGCGGTAGACGGTCCCGTCCGATAGCGCGTACACGCTGATGCCCGGCCCTTCGGCGACGTACCCGCCCGGGTCCGTGCCGCACATGCGCGCGTACAGCTCGACCGTGACCGGGATGTCGCCTTCGAGGAATGGCTGTAGCTCCTCCGCTGTGGAGAACAAGCCGAGGTCGCGGTTGAAGTCGCTGCCGCCGCTCGAGACCCAGTCGATGGGCCATTCCATCCGTTCGCGGTAGGCGAGGAGCTTCTGAAGCGGCGCTCGGGAGGCGGGCAGCAGCGTCGTGTCCCTGGCCTTCAGGTGGGGGACCTGGGGAGCGAGCGTGTCAGCGATCGACGAGCACGCTGGGCAACCCGCGTTCCACGAGGGCCCGAACATGAAGTGGTAGGCGATGAGCTGCGAGCGGCCGTCGAAGAGATCGGCGAGGGTCTTCGTGCCATCCTCGGTGTCGAAGCGGTAATCCTTCTCGACGGCACCCACGGAAGCTCCCGGCGCTGCCGCGCGAGCTCGTCGCCCAGCCTCGCGTGCTCCTCCTCGCGGACGAGCAGTTCGGCGCGAGCGGCCGCCCCCTCATCCTGTGTTCCGATCTTGTGAGGGGTCATGATGTTCTCTCCTTTCGAGAGGAGGCTTTGACGGTGTCTTTCGTCCGCGAGTCCGTGGATCTCATCGGGGTGTGCTTCGACGGCTCCGGCCGTCGGCTCGGGCAGGCGGTGGCACCCCGGCGGCTGCGCGAGGCGGGGCTGAGTTCTTCGGTCCCTTGCGCACGCATCACGCCGGACATCATCGCGCCCGATCCCGATCCGACCCGCGGCGGCTTGGCGGGGTTTGTCAATGAACGCGCCCTGTTGGCGACGGTGGAGGTCGTGTATGACCGGGTAGGAGCGGCGCTCCGAGGTGGTCGGTTCCCGGTCCTCTACGGCGGTGATTGCGCGGTCCTGCTCGGCGCCGTTCCCGCACTCCGCGATGTCAGCAAGCCGGCCGGACTCGTCTTCGTCGATGGCCATGAGGATTCGACGACGATGGAGCAGTCGCTGAGTGGTGAGGCGGCGAACATGGAGATCGCGCTGCTGCTCGGCCTGACCGGAGAGGACGCGCCGGAACCGATTCGGAGCTGCCTCGACGGCTTCATCGCGGGACCGAACGACGAAGGTCACACTAAGGCTGTCGCCTTTACGGGGCGAGCGCCATGAGGGCGTCGACATCAGGGGACGGGCTTCCCCGTGCGGCCTTGCCGGCGCCGAGCAGCGCCGCGAAGGCAGAGCACCATGACCATACTCGTACGTGGTCCAGGTCGAGTCGAGCCGCCAGGTCCTGGCTGCGGGATTCCCAGCTCGCTGGGTCGGCTCTCCAAAACACCCAGTCCACCAAATCGAAAGCGGCCTCTCCTGCACGTGGACGTGGGTCGATCGCGACAAGTCCTCGAGGGATGCCACCGTCGAGCACGTTCCCAGGATGTGGTCGCCATGCAACAGGACCGGCATGCAGGAGTCCCGGACTAGGCGCCTTGCAAGAGTTTGACCTCGGCGCAGGCGCACGAGAGGCACCGCTTGCGTCACTTCCGGGGAGGCGCGGTAACGCTCAACCCAATAGTGGAAGACGAAGTCAACGCGCTCCGCTAGTGACGCCACGGCGAGCCGGTCGACAGCGGTACGGGTGTCGTGTAGTCCTCAGACAAGCGTGGCGATGGCGCCCAACCCGACATCGCCGCTGCTCTCGGACAATGGGATCTCGCTTGCCAGCGCTTCCAGGAGCAGCGCGCCGGCACCAACTTCTTGTCCCTACAGCGCCGGCACCCGTCCAGACGGCGCCCAGACTTGTAGCGCGCGCTTCCGCGCTGGCGAGCGTCGCGTCTGGAGTGAGCTTCAGGATCGCTCGCCGGCTGCCGGCCAGATGGCAACGCACCACCAGCGAGGTATTGCCCCGGCCAACCGGCTCCTTCACGTCCAACTCCCAGCGGTCGCTCAGCTCAGCGACCACGGCCGGAAGCCCCTGCCACCACCGCTCCACGCGATCCCCAAAGCGCGTCCGTAACCCGCAGCAGCCTCGTAAACGGGCGACGAAGGGTCCACGCCTCGCACGATGCCATGTAGCCCGTCGACTACACGAGGCGGCTGTCAGCAGACCTCAAGCGACGCAGACAACCCGCTTCGATCTAGCGTCGGTCGCTCTCGCCGATCCAGTGACGTCTCACAAGGCGCGGGATCCGATTGCGGACGCATGTGTTCGCGGCCGATCTAGTCGTAGAGGGATTGGCCGGCTCCCGGGTGCAGCGTTGATCCCGTAGGGTTCTACGTCTTCGATGAAATCGCGGTTGCTGCATGACGCGCTCGACCCATCCTCTGACGTTCGCAGATGGCTTGAGATCGAGGCTGGCCTCGTGTGTGAGATGCGTATATCCGAAGATCGCCATGTCGGCAATCGTGTAGCGATCGCCCACGAAGGACTCGCGAGTGCTCAGGTGCCGGTCGAGTGATGGAGGCCAAAACGCACCACCACGCCAGAACGTGAGATCCATCACCGGAGACTCGCCGCTCTGCGGAGCTTGCTTGCCGTATCGTCGTCTGCGGGCATCGCGGCAACGAGCCTGAGATCGGGCGCCGAGTTCGGGATGAGCTTTATGTAGTCGAGGGCCAGGCGCCCCATCTGTGGGTGCTCGAGCTGCACGCGCGGGGAGGCGAGATCGACGGCGGCGTCTGCCACCCACCAACGGCGGAAATCAGCGCTCGCCTCGAACAGGGCGGCCGTGAGCGCTCCGAAGCGAGGATCGTCCTGGTGCTGGGTGAGTTCCAGCTTGTAGTCGGCCAGTGTGCGCTGGGCCACGCGCGGCCAGTCGATCACCATGCGTCGAGTCGCCGGATCGGTGAACAGGAGCCACATCGTGTTGCGCTCGGCTGCGTCGAGCCGGCCGACCTCTCCCAGCAGCGCCTCGGTCGCTCGATTCCACGCGATCAAATCGCTGCTCGGGCTGAGCACGTAGGCCGGGTCGGGATCCAACGCTTCGACCAACGCCCGCAGGACCGGGCTTGGAGGCTCGAGGGACCTCCCGGCAGGCAGCATGTGACCGGCGAGGCCGAACAGGTGACGCCGTTCGGCACCAGTCAGTCTCAGCGAACGAGCGATCGCGGAAAGCACGTCGCGGCTGACGTTGACGTCGCGCCCTTGCTCCATCCACGTGTACCAGACGACGCTGACCCCGGCGAGCGTCGCCACCTCCTCGCGCCGAAGCCCCGGAGTTCGCCGCCGCTTGCCGGCCTCCAAGCCGAGGTCCTCCGGGCGGAGCGCTTCGCGTTTGGCTCGCAGCAGCGCTCCGATCTGTCGCCGACGGTCGGCACTCGGTGGCTCTGGATGCGGCTCAAGTTCAGATCGCAAGGGGGTGGTGCTGGTACCGGTGTGGACCGTCTTCTGTACGTGGATACGCGCGAAGCTTAGATTGAACGCCTTGAGCCGAGGACCAGAAGTCACTCGCGGGCTCGATCGATCCGAACGCCGGCTCGCGCCCAATGCGCGTTGAAGACGCAGCAGCGCTTGCGCCAGGCGCCAACCGAGGCCTCGGGAGAACGATCGCAGTCGGCGCTAGTCGAACACGGAGCACAACGGTGTACGGTGGCGCGCGTAACCCCAATGCGATCGCCGACCCAGGGGTTACACCACTGTCGTGGACCGAAGTGAGACTGGGCGCGCGCGCACAACACCCCCGGCACCAACCGCGCGCACTCGCCACCCGGCCGGAGAAGCTAAAGCCCGTCGGGGACTGGCTGCTCAAGCTCGTCGTGATCTCAGTCGTGGTCGGGCTCTGGCTATGAGTCCGACCACGCCATATCCGCGCGACCCTCGCGTCGATCAGTTCATCGACGCCCTGCCGGACTGGCAACGCGAGCTCTGCAGCCAGCTCCGTGACCTGATCCACGCTGCCGACCCCGAGCTCGTCGAGACGATCAAGCGCCGCGACCGACCCTACTTCGTGCTCGCCGGCAACGTCTGCGCTTTTCAGGCTGCCCGGGAGCACATCAACCTGTTTCTTTACGACGGCGCGATTGTCCCCGACCCCGAAGGACTCATCACCGGCGGGCACGACAACAAGACTGCCCGCACCGTCGCCTTCGGTGAAGGAGACCCGATCAAGCGCCGCGCCCTCACCACCATGCTGCGCCAGATCATCGCCAACAACCGCGCCGGTGGCTGGCGCAAGCTCAAACACCAGAGCGCCAGCAGCGCCCACCAGCACTAACCAAGCCAAGAAGGAGCGTTCTCATGAAACAGCCACACGCATTGACTGACGGCTTTGTGCTCGGTGAATCACCGCGGTGGCACGAGCACCGCCTGTGGTTCTGCGACTGGGGAGCCCGGCAAGTCGCCGCGGTTGACCTCGACGGTCGGCGGGAGGACGTCGCCCAGCTTTCGTCCTTCCCCTTCTGCATCGACTACCTCCCGGATGGCAGGCTGCTCATCGCCCCGGCGCGCGAAGGGAAGCTCCTGCGCCGTGAGCCGGACGGGTCGCTGGTCACCCATGCCGAGCTGACCACCCTTTCTGACAAGCCTTGGAACGACATCACCGTGGACAGCCACGGCAATGCTTACGTCGGCAATCTGGGTTTTGAGTTCCCGGGCGGGGAATTCGCACCCGGCACGCTTGTGGTGGTCCGGCCTGATGGCAACGCGACCGAGGTCGCCGAACGTTTGGCGTTTCCGAACGGGATGGTCCTCACTCCCGACGGACAGCACCTGATCATCGCCGAGTCCTACGCCGACCGCCTCACCGCGTTCGGCGTCGGCGCCGACGGCACGCTTTCGGACCGGCGGGTATGGGCCGAGACGCCCGGCGATCACCCCGATGGGATCTGCCTCGACGTCGAAGGCGCAGTCTGGTACGCCGACGTTGGCAACAAGCGCTGCGTGCGAGTGCGCGAGGGCAGCGAGGTACTGGACACCGTCCAGCTCGATCGGGGCTGCTTCGCTTGCGCGCTGGGCGGGCCCGACGGCAAAACGCTGTTCATGGTCGCGGCCGAATACCCGATCAACTTCGCCAACGCGACCGGGCAGATCCTCGCGGTCCAGGCGCCCGCGGCCGGCACCAGCGTCGAGCGAAGCGCGCGATGACGACGCCGCTGCTTGCCCAGAGCCAGCGTGTCCCGAGCGACGCCAGAAGCAACTGGCCCCTGGCTGTAAGCGCCTCATCGCCGAGCCACGACGCCGTCCAGCGCCGCGCGGCGCCAAACCCAAATCCCGAATCCGATCCCGAGCGAGGAAGTCCATAGTGTCCACGAACCAGAAGGCCCTCGTTTCATCCGGCGGCGGTACCGCCGGCGGCGCATGGATGCTCGGCATCATCGACGCGCTCCACAGCGCTGATGTCGACCTCGGCGACGCCGATCTGATCGTCGGCACATCAGCGGGAGCTCGGGTAGGAGCCGTCCTTGCGACCGGGGCGCTCGATCATGCCCTCGGGCTATACCGACGTTCCGATCATCCGCGGCTCGAGACTCGAGTCCCGCTCGACGCGTTCGTCGCGGCTGCGATGCGCATCATGTCTGAGTTCCCCGACCGGCAAGAGGCAGCGAAGCGGATCGCCAACCTCGAACCGCTGGGATCGACTCTCGTGACCGCCGAAGATCGACAGTGTATGGTCGCGGCTCAACTACCGGTCCAGACGTGGCCCGAGAAGCGCGTTGCAATCACCGCCGTGGACACGCAGTCCGGTCTCCGTGTCGTGTTCGACGCCAACTCCGGCGTCGCGCTGCTCGACGCCGCGTCTGCGAGCGGAGCGCTGCCCGGCATCTTTCCGCTGGTCACAATCGACGGCAAGCGCTACGCCGACTCGCCGGCGGGCGTGCGAATCGCCGAGCTGTCTTGGTTTCTCGGCCCCGACTAGCTGAAGCGGTTCGACCTACACAGCGCCCCCTTTCTCGACGCTCCGGTGTCAAAGCTCCGTAATCGCTGACTGCCGGCCCAGCCCGCAAACACCACGAGGTTCCCATGATTGTGATGATGACCGAGCTGCCCGGCGCAGACGCGGCGCTCGCCGAAGGGATGCGTCAAGCCGGAGTTCTTGACGCGTTGCAAGCGGCCCGAGGGTTCCGGGGCCATTGGAGCGGCGCCGCCAGCTCGGGCTACAAGGTGACCGAGCTATGGGACTCGCGCGAGCACTGCCAAGCGTTCTTCGACCGCAACATCGTGCCCAACTTCCCGCCCGGGATCGAGCCCCCGCATCTGGAGTTCTTCGAGTTGAACCTCGAGATCAGGCCGGCGCCCTAGGCACAGATAGCGAACGAGCCGGAAATCGGCATCCCGCCGCCGTCGAGCGTTGTGGAGGTGACGTTGCAGGAGGTCCGGTCGCGCACCCGTGTGCAGCTTGTCCACCGGGGCCTACCCGCCGCGGAGATCGATAGCCACCGCACGGCTTGGGGCGACATGCTGGAGCGGCTCGTCCGTACATCGTGGCCGAGCAAAGTGCCCGAGCGGGGCACGCGAATAGAAGGAGGCAGACGTGAAGATGATCGAGCATGAGGTTTGGATCAGAGCCGAGAAGAAGCAGGTGTTCGACGCGATCACCACCAGGGAGGGCTTGGACGCCTGGTGGGGGAAGGCGTTGACCGCCGAGCCGGAGCGCGATCACGTGGTTGAGTTCGACCACGGGCTCGGAGAGCCACTCAGGATGAGAAGCACCGAGCTCAACCCGCCGCAGACCGTGACCTGGAGATGCATCTCCGACTTCACCGAGCCCGGCAACCCGGCCTCGGAATGGCTGGGGCATCGGCTGCATTTCGACCTTGAGCAGGGCCCCGATGAGTCCACCCCGCAATGGCTGCAGGACCGCCTCGGCATCGAGCGGGGCGATCGGTTCACCGTGTTGCACTTCAGGCACCAGGGTTGGGACGCGGATGCCAGATGGTTCGGGTTCTGCAACTGCGGCTGGGGTGTAACGCTCCACGGCCTCAAGCGCTACTGCGAAGAGCGCAATCAGACTGGCGAGCGCTGAGCGACGACTTGCGGAACCGGAGCCTCGTGCTGCTCCGCGATAGGAGGCGCTGCCACATCATCGAGCCCCGGTCGGCAACGAGCTTGACAACCCGCGACGCACCACTGACTCGCTCCCGGATCCGCGTACCCGAGCGGAACGGTCGTCCGCCTTCACCGGTTTGATCAGCTTCAGCAGCACCGATGACACGTCCCGGTGCTCCTGCTTCCCTCGCGCGACGCGCATCTCGTGCCTGGAGCCGGCAGTCTCGGATTGCGCGGAACGAAAGTCGGCCGTTGTCCCACTTCGTTCCTACCGGGAGGCGCGGTCAGACCGCGATCTGGTCCTCGTCGGCGGGCAACACGTCGGGCAACGACATGCACTGAATGGTGTGGTGGCGGAGGTGGCGGTGTCCGTGGAGCCAGTCAGTGAGGTCGTAGCCGTCCTGGCGATCGGGAGCGAGGTCGGCGATGGTGACGGTACGCGTCACGTCGGTGAGATCGCGCTGGATGCGTTGCGCCGCCAGGCGGCCGGCCCGATCGGCGTCCATCACGATCGTGACGTCACGGTCCTCGAAGCCGGGGGCCCAGGCGCTGTCCCACGCTTGGTCGCC
>Ga0187776_10001774_pt1 | contig 10923 bp, 8 predicted proteins | sample 0216_BV02_MP12_2_FD_132426 | JGI IMG/M metagenome (GOLD analysis project Ga0187776, IMG submission 132426) | Tropical peat soil microbial communities from peatlands in Department of Meta, Colombia - 0216_BV02_MP12_20_MG | ecosystem: Environmental > Terrestrial > Soil > Wetlands > Peat | place...
GCGCGGCTGCGGGCGGTACGGATCGTCGTGAACCTTGATCCACTCCGCCGGCGCGGTCGGCAGGCCGAGCTCGCGCGCCTCGTTCGGCGCGCCGACCAGCGCCGCCTTGACGTCCGCCACCGACACGCGTCGGCCCAGCGACGCGAAGACCGACTGGGTGTGGCCCTCGAGCACGTTCACCCGTGTGCAGGTGGCGCTGATCTCGGCGGTGTACCGCGGGAGGATCTTGCGGCACTCGATCTGCACTTTCTCTTCTTCCTTCGGGATGAACGGGACGAGGTTGTCGAGGATGTCGAGCCCCATGACCCCGGGCGAGCGGCCGGCGCCCGAGAGCCCGTTCATCGACGTCACGATGACCGCGCCGAGCCCGAACGCGTCGGCCAGCGGCTTGAGGGTGATGACCAGGCCGGTCACCGTGCAGTTCGGAATCGGCACGACGAAGCCATTCCAGCCGCGCCGCACCTGCTGCTCGCGGATGAGCGACGCGCGATCCATGTTCACGTTCGGCACGAGGAGCGGGACATCCGGCTCGTAGCGAAACGCCGAGGCCGTGCTGACGACCGGCGTCGTCTTCGCGAAGCGGGGCTCCTGCGCGAGCGCGACGTCCGATTCGGTGGCGGAGAAGACGACGTCGAGCCCTTCGGGATCGAACGTGTCGCCGTTCTCGACGGCGATGTCCAGCACGGTCGCCGCCGGCTCTTCCGGGCACCACCACCGCCGGGCGCCGGTTTTCGGATCGAGGAGCGCGCGGCCGAACGGCTTGTTGGCCGAGCGTGGGGAGGCGGCCAGGCGCGTGATGGTGAACCACGGATGCGCTTGCAGGGCCACGACGAACTGCTGACCGGCGATGCCCGTGGCTCCGACGATTCCGACGGCGAGATTCCGGCTCATGACGTCACCTCGAACGCGGTTGATGGAATGCAACAGCGAGATCCGGCCGGGAAGACCCGGCCCAGCGGGGGGAGCGAGCTAACGCTTTCGACGTTCGAGGAACATGAACCCGCCCATCATACGGTGAGCCCGGACGAAGTCAAGCGACGCCGCGCAACGCGCGGAGGTGTGGTACGGTCGACGTGCCCGAATGCGCTGACGAGGAGCCCGAGATGAAGGCCGCCGTCGTCCAGATGAACAGCGGAGAAGACAAGGCGCAGAACCTCGCGACCGCCGAGCGGCTGCTCGCGGAAGCCGCCGCGCGCGGGGCCGAGCTCGCGGTGCTCCCCGAGCTCTTCACGTATCTGGGCCGCCGGCGCCTGCATCGCGAGGTCGCCGACGCGGTGCCCGGCGTCACCTCCGAGCTCCTCACGCGGATCGCGCGCGAACGCCGTCTGCGGATCGTCGGCGGGAGCTTTCTAGAGACCGCGCCGGGCCACGAGCGGCTCTTCAACACGTGCCTGGCGGTCGACGCCGACGGCTCGATCGTGGCGCGGTACCGGAAGCTCCACCTGTTCGACGTGGACGTCGACGGACACCGATATCGCGAGTCGGACACGATGGTGGCCGGCGAGGACGTCGCGCTGACGAAGCTCGGCGACGTGCCGATCGGCCTCACGATCTGCTACGACCTGCGCTTTCCCGAGCTCTATCGCCGCCTCGGCGCCGGAGGCGCCCGCATCATCACCGCGCCGTCGGCCTTCACCTACGAGACCGGCAAGGACCACTGGGACCTGCTCGTGCGCACCCGGGCCGTCGAGAATCAGGTGTTCGTGCTGGCGGCGGCGCAGGTGGGGACGCACCCGCCGGGCCTGGCCTGCTACGGCAACGCGATGATCGTCGACCCCTGGGGCACCGTGCTCGCGCGCGCGGCCGACGGGGAGGGCGTGGTCGTGGCCGACCTCGATTTCGAGCACCAGGACCGGATCCGCGCGAGCCTGCCGGCGCTCCACCACCGGCGCACGGAGATCCTCGGACTCTAGTCGCGCGGCTGGAGCAGCTCGACGAACGCGCGGGCCGTGTTGGCCCAGGTGAAGCGTGTCAGGTCCTGTGCCGCCCGCGCGCCGATCACGGCGAGCCGCTCGCGGTTCCGATACGCCCACTCGAGCTTCTCGACGAGGTCCTCCAGCTCGGCGTCGTGCCAGATGCGCGGCGGCTCCTCGCCGTCGCGCACCGTGGCCTGGCGCAGCTGCCGCAGCGGCAGCGAGTTCTCGTCGGTGAGCACATCCTTGTGCCCGCTGCCGAACGTCGCGATCGCCGGCCGGCCACAGGCCATGTACTCCATCAGCACGAGATTCGTGCCGCCCTCGCAGCGGCTCGCAAACAGCCCGACGTCGCTGTTGCGATAGACGCGGGCCATCATCGAGTTCGGCAGCGGTCCCAGATGGACCACGCGCGTGGCATCGACGCCGTTCGCGGCCAGCACGCCCTCGATGAGCGTCCGGCAGTCCACGCCGTTCACGGGGGCGTCGAAGTGAATGTGCGGCGACGCGCGCATCGAGCGCATGCTCGCCGGCGACGGATTGAACCAGGAGGTGACGAGCAGCACGTCCTCGTGGCGCTCCTGGAGCACCTTGAAGGCCGCGATGACCACGTCCTGGCCCCGGCGCAGCTCGAACTTGCCGCCCGAGAACACGACGAAGCGGTCGCCGAAGAACTCGCGCCCGCCCGGCACGGGACGGAAGACCGTCGGATCCACGCCCTGCACGACCGTTCGCACGTCCGTGAGGCCGTGCTCGCGCAGGATCTCGCTGCACCACGAGGAGCCGGCGGCCAGCACGTCGTAGTGCGTCCGCGCGGTCTCGATGCTGGATGGCGCCAACGCCGTGTTCTCGAAGAACGCGTAGCCGACGTTGCGGCGGCCGCGAAGCCGAGGGCGCATCGGCGCCAGATCGGGGGACGGGACGCCCTGGAGCACCGGCGCCTCGACGTCGGCGGCGCGACCGGCCTGGAGCTCCGGGGGCGCCATGAGGCCGCGCAGCGCGGCGAGCTCGAGCTCGTCGCTGACGACTCCGGCCTCCAGGCGGTCGGTCACCAGGCACACCGGCCCCAGGCGCGCGAGCTCGCGCGTGATGTACCGGCCGCAGACGCCCCAGCCGTGGGTCGTCCCCAGCGGCAGGGCTACGTAGACGGGCTCCGCCACGTGAGCTGTCTCCCTTGAATCGAGTATGCAATGGGTGCGTCCGAGACCCGCCATTTGGCGGCGCAGAGCGCCGGGCCGCCCGCCCCCCCCGGGGCCCCGCTTGCCCGTTTTGGACCGGCGCGATAAGGTCTGGGCCCGGAGGGAGGCGTCATGGGGAGCGCGGACGGCGGCATCTTCCGGAGCGGGCTCGGGCGGACCGGCGCGAACTTCGCGCCGCTGACGCCCCTGGGCTTTCTCCCGCGGTCCGCTTCGATCTATCCCGATCGCGTGGCGATGATCCACGGCGACCGGCGCATCCCCTATCGCGAGTTCGATCTCCGGGCCCGGCGGCTCGCGTCGGCCCTGATCCGCCGGGGCATCGGGCCGGGCGACACCGTGTCGGCCGTCCTGCCGAACGTGCCGGCGATGCTCGAGGCGCACTTCGGCGTGCCGATGATCGGCGCGGTGCTGAACACGATCAACACCCGCCTCGACTCGCGGACGATCGCCTACATCCTGGAACACGGCGAGGCGAAGGTCCTCCTGACCGACCGGGAGTACGCGAACGTCGTCGGCCCGGCGCTCGAGCGGGTCCGCCGCAAGCCCATGGTCGTCGAGGTGGACGACGGGCTCTATCAGGGCCCGGGCGATCGGCTGGGCGAGATCGAGTACGAAACGCTGCTGGCGACCGGCTCGGACGACTACGTCTGGAGCCCGCCGGCCGACGAGAGCGCGCCGCTGACGCTCAACTACACCTCGGGAACCACGGGTAACCCCAAGGGCGTGGTCTACCACCATCGCGGCGCGTTTCTGGAGTCGGTCGGCAACGTCATGATGTGGCCGCTGCCGCCCGGCGCCGTTTATCTGTGGACCTTGCCGATGTTCCACTGCAACGGCTGGTGCTACACATGGGCGGTGACCGCGATGGCCGGCACGCACCTGTGCCTGCGCCGCGTCGACCCGCCGCTCGTGTTCCAGCTCATCGCGCGCGAGCGCGTGACGCACATGTGCGGCGCGCCGACCGTGCTGACGATGCTGATCCAGACGCCGTCCGAGCAGCGGACCCGGTTCGGCCACGTGGTCGAGCTGGAGACGGGCGGCTCGTCGCCGCCGGCCAAGGTGATCCGCGCGATGAGCGAGATGGGCTTCAACGTGACGCACCTCTACGGCCTCACGGAGGTGCACGGGCCGTCATCGCTCTGCGCCCCCCAGGAGGCGTGGCAGACGCTCGAGCTCGGGGAGCGCGCCGAGAAGCTGGCGCGCCAGGGCGTGCGCTATCCCACGCTCGACGGCCAGATGGTTGCCGACCCCAAGACGCTCCGGCCGGTGCCGGCCGACGGGCGCACGATCGGCGAGGTCATGCTGCGCGGCAACACCGTGATGCTCGGCTACCTGAAAGACCGGCAGGCGACCGATGCGGCGTTCGAGGGCGGCTGGTTCCATACCGGCGATCTCGCCGTGCAGCACCCCGACGGCTACATGGAGATCAAGGACCGCGCGAAGGACATCATCATCTCGGGCGGCGAGAACATCTCGTCGATCGAGGTCGAGATCGCGCTCAACAAGCATCCGGCGGTCCTGATGTCGGCGGTGGTGGCGCGGCCGGACGAGAAGTGGGGCGAGACGCCGTGCGCCTTCGTCCAGCTCAGGCCGGACGCCCAGGCCACCGCCGAGGAGCTGATCGGCTTCTGCCGCGGCAACCTGCCGCACTTCGCGATCCCCCGGACCGTCGTGTTCGGCGCGCTGCCGACCACCTCGACCGGCAAGGTCCAGAAGTACACACTGCGCGAGCGCGCGAGGATCCTGTGAGCTCTGAATTCTTCCGACCGCCCCTCGACTATCCACGGATACCTTACGACCAGGTGCTGTCGCATGGCGCCGAGCGCTACCCGGAGAACGTCGCGGTCGTCTTCCGCGAGGTGAGCCTGACCTATCGCGAGCTCGAAGCGCTGACCAATCGCTTCGCGCGCGCGCTCGCGGCGCTCGGGGTGGCGAAGGGCGACCGCGTCTGCATCCTGTCGCCGAACTGCCCGGAGTACATCATCGCGTTCTACGCGATCGCCCGGGTGGGCGCGGTGGCGAGCCCGATGAACCCGTCCTATCGAGAGCGCGAGATCGAGTACCAGCTGAACGACACCGAGGCGGTGGCGATCGTCGCCCACCGGAGCCTGGTCCCGCTCGTGGACAACGTCCGGCCGCACGCGCCGCACCTCAAGCACGTCATCGTGGTCGGCCCCGGGGCGGTGACGGGATCGTCGGCCCGGAGCTTTCCCGATCTGATCGCGAGGCAGCCCGCGACGCCCCCGGCGCGGGTGGCGATTCAGGAAGACGATCTGGTGGCGTTGCCCTACTCGAGCGGGACGACGGGGCTTCCCAAGGGCGTGATGATCAGCCACAAGAACCTGGTCATCAACAATCTGCAGTTCGTGGCGTGCATCCGCATGCGCGAGAACGACCGGCTAATGCTGTTTCTGCCCTTCTATCACATCTACGGCACGATGCTGATGGGCGCCGCCGTCTACACGGGCGCCACGTGCGTGCTGATGGAGCGGTTCGAGCCCGTCGAATGTCTCGAGCTGGTGCAGCGCCATCGGGTCACGCTGTTCTTCGTGGTGCCGCCGGTACTGCTCATGCTTTCGAACTGGCCGGAGCTGGCGAAGTACGACCTGTCGAGCCTCCGGACCACGATGGTCGGCGCCGCGCCGGTCGCGCCCGAGCTGGCCCGGCGCTTCAAGCAGCTGACGGGCGTGCCGGTGCTGCAGGGCTACGGCATGACCGAGGCCTCGCCCCTCACGCACGTGAATCCCGTCTACGACGAGAGCCTCAACGTCGTCGACTCGGCGGGACTCCTCGCCCACGACACCGCCCACAAGGTCGTCGACATCGAGACCGGGGAGCGGGAGCTGCCGCCCGGCGAGGTCGGCGAGATCTGCATCCGCGGGCCCCAGATCATGCGAGGCTACTGGCGCGCGCCCGAGGCGACGGCGGCGGCGCTGCGCAACGGCTGGTACTACAGCGGCGACATCGGCTACGTCGACGAACGCGGCTATCTCTTCATCCGCGACCGGAAGAAGGAGATGATCAAGTTCAAGGGATTCGGCATCGCGCCGGCCGAGATCGAGGCGCTCCTGGTCGAGCACCCCGCGATCGCCGACGCGGCCGTGATCGGCAAGCCCCATCCCGAAGCGGGCGAGATCCCCAAGGCGTTCGTGGTCAAGAAGAAGGGCCAGGACCTGACGGCCGGCGACGTCGTCGCCTTCGTGAAGGGCCGGCTCGCGAACTACAAGATCCCGGGCGAGGTGGAGTTCGTCGACGCGATCCCGAAGACGCCGTCCGGCAAGATCCTGCGCCGGGTGCTCAAGGAGCAGGAGCTCGGCAAGAGCTGACCGGGCCGCTCAGGCCGGCCGCATCGTGTACGTCCAGCACTCGCCCTCGAGCACCACGGTGCCGTCCTGGTTGGTGATGGTGGCGCGCAGCTGGCATACCGGCTTGTCGGGCTTCAGCGAAAGGATCTCGACCTCGCCGGTCAGCGTGTCGCCGAGATAGGTCGGCGCCAGATATCTCAGTGATTGGCTCATGAACACGGTGCCCGGCCCCGGCAGATCCATCGCGACCAGCGCGTTGAGCATGCCCGCGGTGATCCCGCCCTGGGCGACCAGCCGGCCGAAGCGCGTGCGCCGGGCGAAGTCCGGGTCGAAGTGGAGGGGATTGCGATCGCCCGTGATCTCGGCGTAGAGCTCGACCTCCCGGGTCGTGATGGTCTGCGTGCGCCGCGCGCGCTGACCCACCGAGAGCCCGAGCGGGCCGATCCGATCCGTCGTCGCGCCCATGAGTAGCCTCCGAGCCGAGAGCATACTTGACTTGACGGACACCCGCACGGTATCGAGGCCCACATGACGCGTCGAGCTCTCGCGGCAGCGATCCTCGCCGGCATGCTGGCGCTCGCGTCGCCGAGCAGGGCGGCGGTGCCTTGCCAGGAGCACGAGATCGCACTCGACGGCCCGACGCCCGCGGCGCTCGATCGCAGCGCGTCGCCGGCCGAGCTCATCGACGCGATCGCGCGGGTGCTTCGTGACAAGCTCGGCCTGCCGTTCTCACCGACGTACAAGGCCTACATCTGCGCCGACGCGACGGCGTTCGAGGAAGGGCTGCTGCGGAATTTCGGCGTGCGGGGCGTCGGCGGCGACTGGCCCATCGTGCCCTCCGCGGCCGGGCTGGCCACGCGTGTCGGTGTCTTCCTGCGCGGGGACTATCTGGCCCGGACGAGCTTCCGGCGCCGGGTCACGGTCGTCGCGCACGAGCTGGCGCATCTCTCGCAGCAGGACCTGGCCCGACACCAGGACCAAAGCCTGCCGGTGTGGATGCTCGAGGGCCACGCCGACTGGGTCGCCTACCAGGTGCTGGATCTGCTCGGCCTCGAGCCCTACGCGGAATCGCGCGCCGGCATCGTCCGCTCGGTCGCCCGCGCGGTGACGCCGGTCGACCACTTTCCCGAGCTCGACACCCTGGCCGATCACGAGTCCTGGAATCGGTCGGTGCGCAGCGTGCCGGCGACGTACGGCCAGGCGTTCCTGGCGGTCGAATACCTCATCGAGCAATCGAGCAGCGTGGCGCTCGTCAAGTTCATGGGCGCGTCGGTCGAGGGCGACGATCCGCGCCAGCGCTGGGCGGAATCCTTCTCGATGCCGTACCGCACCTTCGCGGCCGACTTCCGCGCCCACCTCAAGAGCCTGGCCCGACCGGCCACGGGCCTGACGGCCGAGCCGAAGTCGAAGCCGTGAAGCGGGCGGTGCCGGTCGTGTTCCTGATCGCGCTGGCCGGTTGCGCGGCGCTGAGCGGCCCCTACCGCGAGTACGACATCCGCTTCCAGGGTGGCGGCCCGCCGGTGCTCGGGGAGAGCCCGAGCGACGAAGAGCTCATCGACGCGACCGCATGGCTCATTCGCAACCGCCTCGAGCTGCCGTTTCCGCCAGTGATCAAGGCATACGTGTACGTCAACGAGGCGACGCTGGTCGACGGGCTCATCGAGGTGGCGGGCGATAGCCGTGACGAGGCTTGGGACAAGGGCCGGTACGCCGCCGGGGTCTCGGCGCGAAACGGGCTCTTCCTGCGCGGCGACTACGTGGCGCGCATGCATCGGGTCGCGCGCGCCGGGCTCTTCGCCCACGAGCTCGCCCACGTGAGCCAGACCAGGCTCCGCGAGGGCGGTCGGAGCCGTGCCGCCCAGTGGATCCTCGAAGGGCATGCCGACTGGGTCAAGGTCCGCGTGCTCGACCTGCTCCACTATCGCTCCTACGCCGAATCGCGCGCCCACATCGCGCGCACCGTCGTGGGCTCGGCGACGCCGATCCAGCTCTTTCCCGACCTGCAGGAGCTCGCCCGGAGCAGCGACTGGGTCGCCGCCACGAACAAGCTCGGCGCGAGCGCGACGTACTGCCAGGCGTTCCTGGCCGTCGACTGGCTCGTCGAGCGCTACGGCAGCGCCAAGCTCACGGAGTTTCTCGGACAGTTCTCGCTCGACAGCGCGCCGGGCGAGCACTGGGCCAAGGTGTTTCCGATCTCCTACTCCCAGTTCGTCAGGGAGTTTCGCGTGCGGCTGGAAAACCTGAGCGGAGCGTATCCCGCGGTTGCAGGGGACAGCCTGGGGGCATTGCAGCCTTCTTGCGGCTGATGATCGAGCCCGCGTACTTCTCGAGGTAGTGCGTGATCGTCTCGACCCGGATCTTCACCGAGCCCGACGGCTTGGTCGAGTCGAGGTCCTGGAACGAGAAGAAGAGCGTGCCCGAGCGCTCGACGATCTGCTGCACCGGCGTGTAGGTCGGCTGGTCCATCCCGCACTCGTAGGACGACATGCGGATGACGCAGGCGATCCACGGGATGCGCGCGGCGACCTTGGCTCCCCAGAGGATCTCGTTCGTGTTCGAGCTGTAGGACGAGGGCCACACGTCGCGGATGTCGAACGCGGACTTGATGTGGCCGGCGCGGACGTCCTCGCCGAACGCCCAGCCCATCAGGTCGGCGTCGATCGGGAAGTACTGCATCCAGAGAATGGGATACCCGTAGGCCTGCAGATCGACCTCGATCTCGTGGCCGATGCCCGGGTCCATGTGGTACGGCCGCGCGATCACCATCAGGCAGGCTCGGTCCTCGCGTGCGCACCACTCGAGCACCTCGCGCGACTTCTTGCGCAGGCGATCGCTGAAGTCGCGCAGCGCCGTGAAGCCGGCGTCGGCCGCCCTCGCCGTCTCCGCGTAGGTGAGCCCGGGGATCGCCTCGCGCATGCCCTCGAAGAGCTGCTTGGGTACCAGCCGCGGCTCGTCGAGCGAGACGAACGGCGAGACGTACTTGATGCCGGCCTCGGCGAACGCGTCCGACTCCTTGATGAAGCCGGCCTTGATGTTCTCGGGGGCCGCCATGACGCGCGGGCAGGTGAGGGTCTTGGCCACGTGGCCCGAGAGGAACGAGGGCAGGTTGTAGATCATCGGCGAGAGCAGGATGTCGAGCTTCTGCCGCTGGCCGAAGACGAGCTCGCCGTAGTGGCCGGAGATGCACTTGACCGGATAGCAGCAGTCGACGGTGCCCCGGCCCTTGCCATACTGCCGGCCCTGCTCCTCCGAGGTGTCGGACGAGAACACGACGTTGTGCGGCTCGACGCCGAGCGAGGTCAGGAACCCCATCCAGAACTGATGGGTGTTCCAGAGGTTCAGGACGCGCGGGATGCCGATCCGGAGCTTATTCCGCGACGGGTGCGGCGCCGACCCGGCGGAACGCGTCCTTGCGAACCATCTCGGCAACATTAGGGTACTCACGCTTGACCTCCTCGAGCTTCGCCTTCACCACGCGCATCTCGTTGACGTCCTCGACGAGCCCCTTCGGGCACGAGTTGCCGCTGATCACGCGCTCCCAGCCCGGCGCCAGCGGCAGCTTGCTCCACTCGCGGCCCCGGGCGCCCGGCAGCTGGACGTCGATGAACGTCCGCGTGCAGTTGATCGGGCACCACTTGCAGACGGTCGCGGCGCTGGTCGTGCTGGTGTAGGTCAGCGCGGCGATCGTCTCGAAGCCGCGGAAGCGCGAGGCCTCGCCGCGCTTTTTCCAGTCGGCCGCGCAGAGCGCCGCGCCGATCGCGCCGGCCTCGCCGGAGTAGGGGTGCAGCACCACCTCGGCGTCCGGCACACGGCCGCGGATGAAGTCGACCTGCGCCTTCACGACCGCCATGTTGCGGTGCGTGCCGCCTTGCAAGATGAACTTGCGGCCGGCCGCGCGCAGATTCTGGAGCTGGCCGGCGTAGATCCACACGTTCACCGGCAGCACGGCGGCGAGCGCGGCCATGATCTCCTCGGCCGACCAGCCTTTGCGCTGCTGGTTGACGATGTCGGACTGCAAGAACACGCCGCAGCCCATCGTGAGGCTCGGCATCGCCTTGGCCTCGAAGGCGCGGTCGGCGTAGGCCTCGAGCGGGATGTTGTAGCGCTCGGCGACGCCCTGTAGAAACGCGCCGTTGCCCGACGAGCACTGCGAGTTCAGCCGGAAGTCGGCGACGGTGCCCTGGCGCAGGATCATGATCTTCACGTCGGTGCCGCCGACGTCGCAGATCACGTCCGCGTCGGGATAGAAATGGAGCGCGGCGGTCGCGTGCGCGACGGTCTCGACCACGCCCATGTCGGCGCCGAGCACGTCCCTGAGCAGATCCTTGCCGTAGCCGGTGAGGGCCAGCGCGCCGACGTCGGTGTAGCCCGCCTCGCGCACCTGACGGAACAGCGATTGCGCGTCCTCGATCGGGTTGCCTCGGCTGAGCGCGTAGCACGAGAAGACAAGCTCGCGGCTCTCGTTTAGCACGACCGCCTTCGCGGTGGTCGAGCCGAAGTCGCAGC
>Ga0187776_10001775_pt1 | contig 10921 bp, 9 predicted proteins | sample 0216_BV02_MP12_2_FD_132426 | JGI IMG/M metagenome (GOLD analysis project Ga0187776, IMG submission 132426) | Tropical peat soil microbial communities from peatlands in Department of Meta, Colombia - 0216_BV02_MP12_20_MG | ecosystem: Environmental > Terrestrial > Soil > Wetlands > Peat | place...
CTTCACCAAAGGCACCATATTCCTCCCGGACAAGATGACGACTTCACGGTGAGAAACATGACCGATATTGCGGCCGCGGCCGAGGCCTCTTCCCAAATCATGACCCTTCTCCTGGGAAGCATTGCCTCGGTCTCCCTGATTGTCGGAGGGATCGGAATCATGAACATCATGTTGGTATCCGTGACCGAACGAACGCGGGAGATCGGCATCCGGATGGCGGTCGGGGCGAGGAGTCGGGACATCCTCCTTCAATTCCTCGTGGAGGCGGTGGTTCTGTCGCTGGCGGGCGGGGTTCTCGGCGTGATTTTGGGTGTGGCCAGCTCTCGGATCATCTCGGCCTTCGTCCATTGGCCGACGATTATCTCGTTCGGCTCCATTCTGTTGGCTTCCTTCTTTTCGGTCGCGATCGGCGTCTTTTTCGGTTTGTACCCCGCACGACGGGCCGCTTCGCTGGATCCCATCGAGGCGCTTCGGTACGAATAGTACCAAGCAACGTTGGCCCTCCTTGACAAAGTACACGCTGTTCTCTATACTTTGATCAATTTTCGGGCGGATGATTGTGTCATCATCAAGGAAACGGGCGGAAGGGCGTCAAGGATGCTGAAATGCAGAGGCTTTTTTTAAAGTTGGGTGACCAGGTGATTCACCTTCGTTATCCGCAGTGGGGGATCGGTGTTGTGACCGAGCAACGGTCGTCCACCATGGCGGGGGGGTTCTGTTTTGTCCGGGTGGTCTTCCGGGACGGTGTGGAGCGATCCTTTATCAACGATCTGGATAACTATAATTGCTGTTATTATGCCGGCATCCGTCTTCAGGAAGACTCCAGGCCCATCCATCGGTAATGATGTAATCGCTCCCAGTTTAAAATAATAATTGATCGTCGGGTTCCCACGAAACATTCAGCCTGAAAGGGTGAAACAGGCATGAGCCAAAGCATCCTGATCGTTGATGATGAGGAACACATCCGGCGGTTGTGTTCTGAAATTCTCAAGCGCGAGTCCTATCAAACCTTCACCGCGGCCAGCGCCAAAGCGGCCGTCGAACTGTCACGATTCCAACACTTTGACCTCCTGCTGACCGACATCAGTATGCCCGGGATGGACGGCCTCAGACTCCTTCAGACCATCAAGGACAACCAGAAAGAAATTGCGTCCGTGGTGATGACGGGTTACGGCACGATCGACAACGCCGTTGAGGCGATGAAACTCGGAGCGCAAGGATTTGTGATCAAACCCTTCTCCCGGGAGGAATTGGTCCAGTCGGTCGGGGATGCCCTTGAGCGGTACCGGCTCCTCCGTGAAAACATGCGCCTAAAGTTATTGGTTCCGCTCTTTGAGGTGGGCAAAACCCTCCTCTCCGATCTGCATTTGAAATCGCTCCTGGAGACCTTTGGTCGCGTCGTTTTGAAGGAGACCCGGTCGGATGCGGCGGCCGTGATGTTGGTGGATGAACGGACCAATACCTTCAAGCCGGAATCCCGGTTCTTTCTTCCGGACGGAATTTCTAAAGAGACATTTCAAAGAATCGAAGAGACCTTCGGTCGGTGGGTGCTGGAGAAAATGACGCCCCTGATTCTGGCGGAAGAGGGTTCCTTGACGGATGAGATGAAAAGTTTCCTCCGCCAGTCTGGGCTTGCCTCGGTCGTGGCGTTGCCTTTTGTCTCGAAAGACCGGATCACTGGTATCTTGATTCTCTGCAAGAAACACGGCAGCGCCTCTTACAACCAGAGCGACTTGGAGCTGACCTCCGTCCTGTGCGGCCAAGCCACCATCGCGATCGAGAATGCCAAATTGTTCGGCTTAATCGAAACGAAGAACCGGGAGTTGGAGGACTTTTACTTCGAGACGGTCAACGCGTTGGCCCAAGCGATTGAGGTCAAGGATGTCTATACCGGTGGCCACGGGGATCGATTGGTCGATTTTGCGATTTCCATTGCAAAACGTTTAAACGTGTCGGACGAAGAAAGGATTTGGCTGAAATACGCGGCTGCGTTGCACGATATCGGAAAGATCGGGGTAAAGGAAGCAATTCTGACCAAGCCCGGCAAACTCACTCCCGAAGAGTATGAGGAGATGAAGACACATCCCGCCAAGGGAGCCGAAATCCTCAAAGAAGTGAAGTTCCTGGCTCCGGTCGTTCCGATCGTCTATCATCATCAGGAAAGATATGACGGAAAAGGATATCCGACAGGGTTGTCGGGCCAGCAGATTCCGATCGGATCGAGAATCGTGGCTGTCCTGGACGCCTTTGACGCCATGACGACCAACCGCCCCTACCGCAAGGGGCTTCCGACAGAGGTGGCGATTGATGAACTGCGCCGCCATTCAGGGGTTCAGTTTGATCCCCAGGTGGTGGAAGCCTTCATTCAAGCAATCTCCGAGAGTCCTCACACGGCCTAAACGCCCCTTCTCCACGCTCACCCCGGCCATAAAGGGAATTGCTCCCAGAACCGGGGCCGGGCACAATCTGGAAAGAACCTGAGAATTCGTTTTCTCCGCGATGCTTCGTGCGGACGGTCGGGGGCAGTTCAAGATAATTCCCAAGACGGCAGCGCCAGTCTGTTGGGCGCACCGGACGGTCAGCAAGGTATGATTCAATGTTCCTATACGGGACGATGCGACCACGATCAACGGCAACTTTAAAAGAAGGGCCAGATCGACGGCCGAAACCGTCGGCGTGATGGGCGTCAACAACCCGCCGATCCCTTCCACCACGACGAACCGGTGCAGGGATGCGAGATGTCGGTACGCCTCCGTAATGCGACCCAGATCAATCGTTCTCCTTTCACGATCGGCAGCCACCAGCGGCGCTGCCGGCGTCTTGAATCGATAGGGACAGACCCAATCCATCGGATCATCGATTCCCGCCGCTTGGAGTAAGAAGCGGGCGTCTGGGGCGATCCATTTCCCTCTCCGAAACTGACAACCCGTCTGAATCGGCTTCATCACGCCCACATCGAAGCCGCTTTTTTTGAACTGGGCGGCCAGTCCCGCCGCGACAATCGTTTTACCAACGCCGGTATCCGTTCCGGTAATAAATATTCCATCAGGGATTGTATTGGGCATTAGGGGATCCGGCTGTCGAGATTAAAGATTTGTCCGGATACGCCGGTCATCCTCGACAAACCATAGACAAACTCGGCAACCTGGTCGATCGGCGGGGAATGACCCAACAGGTTCTGTCCGGCTAACGCGTCTTGTTGTTGGTCGGACAGCTCCGCCGTCATGGCGGTGGGCTGGAGGCCTGGAAAAACAATATTCAGGCAGATATTGTCGCGTCCCCATTCTGCGGCGACGGATCGGATGAGGCCCGTTAGTCCGGCTTTTGCGGAAGCGTAGTTGGCCTGTCCCGCTCTTCCGTGAACGCCTGCGATCGAGCCGATCGCGATGACGTGCCCGTTGCGTTGTCGAATAAAATGCTCACCGACCGCCTTTAAACCGTTCCAGATTCCGGTCAGATTGGTTTTGAGGATGGAATCCCATGCATCTTCCGGGGTTCGGAGGAGTAGGCCGTCCTTCCGGGCGGCTGCGTTGGCCACCAGAACATCCAGCCGGCTCCATCGCCTCATCGCGGTTTCGGTCATGGATTTCATCTCGGCCAACGATCGAACATCGGCCTGGTGAACAATCACCTCCGAGCCGAGCCGTTCCAGATCAGCGGCCAGTTTGTCCGCAGACTGCTTATTTCGGTAATAATGGACGACGATCCGGCAGCCTGCCAGGCCAAATCGCAGCGCCATCGCTCGTCCCAATCCTCCGGTGGCGCCGGTGATTATGATGACACGTTTGTCCTGGGGGCTCACGTCGCCCCCTCCACCGGCAAAGCCGGATGGAGCCTCCCCCTCTCGCTCGCTTTGCTCGCTGAGTATATGGCACGCATAGGTTTATAAGATCCCTAGGGAACGGGCGATCTGGTCGAGCGATTCCAGCACGTGATCGATGTCTTCACGAGTGTGCGAGGCCATGATCGTGGTGCGGATGCGGCTGGTTCCCTTGGGAACGGTGGGGGGGCGGATTGCCGGGGCGAAGACTCCGGCTTCGAGAAGGCGTTGCGAGATGATCATCGCCAAACGGTCGTCGCCGATCATGATCGGAATAATCGGCGTCTCACTCTTCAGGATATCAAAACCAAGGGACTTTAAACCGTCCGCATAATAGTTTCGATTCCGCCAGAGACGTTCACGGAGTTGGGGTTCCTCCTCCAGCACATCGAACCCCGCCAGCGCCGCGGCCGTCACGGCGGGAGGCAAAGCGGTTGTGTAGATGAAGGTCTTGGCTTTATTGATGAGAAAGTCGATCAAAACGCGACTTCCGGACACATAGGCCCCGAAACATCCGAGGGCTTTACCGAGCGTCCCCATCTGAATGGCGCTTCCGGGTTTGAGTCCGAAATGTTCCAATGTCCCGCGGCCTTCTTTTCCAATCACGCCCGTGGCATGCGCGTCGTCCACGAATACCAAGGCGCCGTAGCGTTCGGCCAGTTCAATGAGCCTGGGTAAGGGGGCGATATCGCCGTCCATGCTGAAGACGCCGTCCGTCACGATGAGGGTCGGTTGATTCGCCGGTTTTTTGACCAACAGCCGTTCGAGTTGATCCAAATCGCCATGTTCGTAGACGCGGAAACGGCCGGCGCTCATGCGGCAGCCGTCGATCAAGCTGGCATGACACAGCCGGTCCGCGACGACAAGACCCTCCGATGGGATCAAACAAGGCAGGATCCCAAGATTGGCCATGTAACCCGTGCTGAATATAAGGGCGGCTTCCGTTTGTTTAAACTGCGCGATCCGTTTCTCCAGTGCCTCATGGGAGGGGCCGTTTCCAGAAATCAATCGGGAGGCCCCGCTGCCGAACCCGTACTGCCGGATGGCGGTCATTGCGGCCTCTTTGACGCGGGGATGATCGGCGAGGCCCAGGTAGTTATTCGACGCGAGCAGAATCACCGAGCTCCCTCCGATCACGACCCGTCCGGAATGACCATGAGGATCCGGCTCCACCCGTCGCAGCGAGCGAAAGAGACCGTCGGCTTGCAGCTGTTTGATCACATCTTGATGAAAGGAAAAGTCCATAGCGGATAGGGAACCAGCATATACCGTGACTCGTTTTCTGTCAACACGAGGCTTTTGACTTTTCCGCTCATTTAGGTTATAACTACTGCGCTTTAATACAGGATACCCATGGGCTTACCCGAAGGTATCTTCCCAGGGAGCAAGGTGAGCGAGAGGGGGAGGCTCCAGAGGTTTTGTCTATGGAGGGGGCGACGCCAGCCCCTATGAATGAGGAAATATGGCCTACAAGATTCGGGTGGCAACAAGAAAGCAACAATTAAAAAAACCGGATGAGTTTATCAGCACACTCGACTGGCTGGGTGAGCAGATTCGAATGCGGGCCAAACTTGTCTGGATGGTTTTCGGTATCCTTGGGGTCATTGGGGCCGGAATCGGGGCATACTGGTACTATCAACATCGGCAGGAAACCCGCGCCTCGACTTTGGAATTTCAAGGTTCGCAGTATTTTCGTCAGCAGCCTCCAGCGGATGAAAAGGCGCCGGCGGCGTCTAAAGAGGAAAATTACAAAAAAGCCATCGATCAGTACCAGAAAACGATTCAGGACTATCCGGGAACGTCCTCCGCGGCCATCGCACAGCTTTATCTTGGGAATGCTTATTTGGAGCTAAAAGATTTTGACTCCGCGGTTTCGGCCTATCGTTCCTTTCTGGATAAAAAGCCGCTGAACGATATCTTGGCGGGACTGGCTTATCAACGATTGGGATACGCCTATCTGGCCAAAAACGATTTCGAGGACGCCCAGAAGGCGTTTGAATCAGTGGATCATCTCGCCGGGGCTATGAACAAAGACCAGGTCGATTACGAACTGGGCCGCGTCAACGAGACCTTGGGTAAAAAAGAAGAGGCGATCAAGCGGTATCAGGAGATTGTCAAACAGTATTCGGATTCCTTGTTTTTGGCCGAGGCCCAGCAGCGCCTGACTGCTTTGGGGGTCACCGAGACAAAGCCGGAACAGACCAAGAATCCTGTCGTGGTGTCGCCATCGAACAAGACGATTACCGTCGTCCCAACGCCTCATGGGAAACCGGCTCAGGAGGGAACGTCAGCACCGACAGACAAAAAATAGGTGGGAATTATAGATCTTTGGACTGAAAGCCGAGGACCAACTGATCCCCCGGTCGAATCTTACTGCGCTTGCCCAGCCCGTTGAACCGTTTTAAATCCTGAACACTGACATTGAAGCTCTTCGATATATCCCATAGCGTATCCCCATCCTTGACGCGATACATGATTTTTCCTGTCTCGTCGTTGGAAGAAGTCGGTCCCTGCTTCTCCAGGGATGCCATCTCGATGGGCGGTTTCTTCGGGGCCCACCTTGTCTTGGAGTGAGGGCGATTCACCGCGGTAACCGGCGGCGATTGGGGTTCGCGAGGGACCGCCCGGATCTTCGGAATGAACAAAAGGTCTCCCTGATGCAACGGCTGCCCCGGGGCCATGTGGTTTACCTCTCGAAGAAGTGAGACGGACGTTCCGAATCGCTTGGCGATCGTGCCCAATGTATCGTTCCTTCTAATGCTGTAGCGTGTTCCAATGATCTTCTGTTCATCGGGGATTTGTGCATAGGCGTCTGAAAAGGTCTGTTGCGTTCCGACGGGGAGCCGCAAAGGATACTGCTCCATATAGGGAGGGGTCAGTTCCGTTCTTAATTCCGGATTCAGCTCCTTGAGATCTTCATAACTAATCCCGGCGGCTTGAGCCATGACACGAAGATCAGCCGAACCCGGTACCGATACGGTGTCGTATTTAAGGGGTTCATGATAATCCAACGTAAACCCGTACTTTTCAGGATTCTTGGCAATGATCGTCGCGGCCATAAATTTCGGAACATACCCTTTCGTCTCGCGACGGATGTAGCGGGTGGATCGTAGATCCCAGAAGTCGTCCGCTTTTGCCCTGACCATGGCCCGTTCGATTTTTCTCTCACCGGCATTGTACCCGGCCATGGCCAAGGGCCAGGATCCGAACCGATCGTAAAGATCATTGAAATATCGGGCCGCCGCATAGGTCGATTTGATCGGATCGCGTCGTTCATCGATCCAGTTGTCGATTCGAAGACCGTACAATCGACCGGTTCCCTTAATGAACTGCCAAGGTCCCACGGCCCTTGAGCGGGAGTAGGCATAAGGGTTGAATCCGCTTTCAATCAGGGCCACAAACACCAGATCTTCCGGCAGACCGTGTTCTTTGAAAACTTCGCGCATAACCGGGATATATCGTCCAGAGCGCTCCAACCACAACGTAAACTTATCCCGGATTTCGGTCTGGAAATATTCAATATAATCCTCGACGCTTTCGTTACGGACAATCGGGACGTCGTATGTGGCTTCCTCCACTTCGGGATCCTTCGCCGTTTCATTCGAGGATCCATCCGCCGAATCATTTGCAGGTTCGCCATACGTTACATCTTGTGATCTTCCCTGTTTGGACGTTTCCTGAAGGACATTGGACGGATCGGTTTGGCCCGAAGTCAAGGGGAACTCCGTTTTAGAATCCGGAACTTCAGGCGCTGTGTCCTCAGCGATTAACGATTGGCCAATCGGATCCGCCGACGGGTCAACATCGGAATGACTGTTGTTCAGCACAACATCAGGGGGCGTACTGGATGGAGATTTAGGCGTGATATTTGTCGCATGCGTTTTTGTTTTTCCCGGAACTGGGGTTCCGGACCCATTTGATGTATGGGCGGATGGCTTTTGCAATGAGAGAGGCCCCTGTTTCTCATTCTTGTAAACGGTGCTGCAGGAAACAAGGATTAGCAGGCCAAGGAGCCAGAAAGACTGTTTAAAGGGCTTTCGGATCATGAATCGCCGTACCGCCTTTCTTTGAAGTCCGTGGGAATCCCGTTCGGGTGTCGCGCATCAACCGCTAAACCTTTAAAAATCGGCATATCCTACATGCTCTTTTGTCCGATGTCAAGAATTTTGCTCGTTTTATTTGCCAAATGCGTTATGGAACGGATATATAATCTAAATCATATCCGATTTTCATAGATTGTCAAATGGAAACAAAGGGTTTATCTATTTTGATTCCAGGTAGGATCGGAATATTTGATTCGGGTGAGCTGATGGGCTCGTTCCAGTTCAAGAGCGGTCAGACCGCCGGGTTTAAGCCGGACGCCGAGTGCCTTTTCAAATCCGCTTGCGATTTGATCTGAAACGGTTTCTGGATTGACCCGGGTTAGAAGCAGTCCATTAAGTCCGCCGATACGGTCCCGGCTCTCCGCGATCATGCCTTCCCGCCGGGCCTGATCCGGAAAACGGAAAAGTTTGTAAAAAACGAGCGGATCGAAGTCGAACAGGAGAGAGCCTTGCTGAAGCATTCCGTCTTTCCATCGGCGTTGCGCACTCCCGATGATTTTACGACCGTTACAGATTATTTCATACCAGGAGGCGGACATAAAACACACCGGGGAATGGCCCATCTCGCGAACGGGTGAACGGACGGATTCAGCCCGCAGGCCCAATTGACGAAGTCCCTCAATCAAACCGCGGCTAATCGCCGAATACGTTTCACGGATGGTGTTCGGCAGCTCCGGAACGTGAACTCCTGAGGCGACAGAATAGGTCAGATCGTTTCCATGAAGCACGGCCCTTCCCCCGGTAATCCGACGGATGACGGCTATCCTTTCAGTCTGACACGCCGCTTCATCAATATCCCGTCCGATCTTTTGAAAATAACCGATGGTTAATGCCGGGTGCTTCCATCGGTAGAGGCGAAGTGTGGGAGGAGTGAGTCCTTGGCGGCAGGACTCCGCGATCGCCTCATCGACCGCCATATTCCAATCGGCTTCGCCCGGACCTTCTTCGATGAGTCGCCACTCGCTCATGGACTTCTTCGGGTCGCTCGTTGTCCCGAACAATCTTGGACCAGGAGTTTTTTTAGACGGTTGAGGATATGGTTTTGATGGGTGCCCCGCCAATAGATCCTCCGACAAGTCGGACATTGGAAAAACCGTTTTTGCATACGATGCACATAGGGGGGAACCCGGGCGGCGGCCTCCTTTCGTGGGATGGAGTTCAAGGGCTCGTTGCACCGGAGGCATCGGGAAAGGACCTGTTTTCGGGGTGGCCGTCCGAACTCACGCACCACCTGTCGAACCTGGTTGGGCCAATGATCATCTTCAATAACGATGAAGCGGATTGAATTCCCCCATCGCCGCTGGGCCAAACGCCGATCTCGCGTCAGAATATCTCGACCCTCATTCTTTGCTCTGCGAACCAAGACTTGGTCTTCGATCCACCGTTCATACGTTACATCGAATCCGAGGACCCGGAGCCATTTCGCCAATTTTCCAAGCATGGCATCCGCAATCAGCCGATGCGTCCGTTTCATCTTATAGGGGCTCACGTCGCCCCCTCCACCGGCAAAGCCGGACGGAGGCTCCCCTTCTCGCTCGCTTTGTCCGCTGGGAAAATTCCCCCAGGCGACAGAAGCGATTTGGGATACCGGGTCCTCCGTCATTTCCGGATGATACCATCTTAATAATGTTTCCGGAGCGCGATTATTGTATAATACAACCTCATCGACTTCAAGGGGCGTTCATGAGGCTTTCAACAGAAGAAGTCGCGCGCTTTCTGACAAGTGCGTTTAGAGGATAAATTAATACGATTTGTGTCGGAAAAATGACTCGAGGATGGGTTTTTGCAACTTGACATGAGGGGATGGTTATGTTAGCGTAACCCCGTTTTAATGACGCCGATGACAGGTACACCCGAGGCACGTCTTCATTAAATAATTTAAGGAGAATGCTGTTATGCGAAAGCGTTATCTCTTGGCTCCCGGCCCCACGCCGGTTCCTCCCGAGATTCTTCTGGCCATGGCCCAACCCATATTGCATCACCGTGCCCCAGAATTCGCCGAGCTTTTGGGTCAAGTGAGGGAGAATTTAAAATGGCTATTCCAGACTCAACAAGACGTGATCACGCTGGTTTCAACCGGTACCGGCGGAATGGAAAGCGCCGTATCCAATTTCCTGTCGCCGGGCGATAAGGCGCTGGTGATCAATGGCGGAAAGTTTGGAGAGCGATGGCTTAAACTCTGTCAGGTGTACGGGGCCAAGGTAGAAGAGATCAAGGTCGAATGGGGATACGCGGTCGATCCACAGCAGGTGGCTCAAACATTGAAGAAAGACCCCGCCATTAAGGCGGTTTATGTTCAGGCGAGCGAATCTTCCACCGGTGTGGCCCATGATGTGAAGGCGCTGGGTCAAATCGTCAAGCCGCTTGTCGATACGATCCTGGTGGTAGATGCCGTCAGCGCAATGGGGGCGTTTGATCTTCAAACCGATTCATGGGGGCTGGATGTGGTGGTAACAGGTTCGCAGAAGGCCCTGATGTTGCCTCCGGGCCTCGCCTTTGTCAGTGTGAGTGAAAAGGCGTGGCGGATGAGCGAGAAAGCAAAGAACACCAAATTCTATTTTAACCTGAAAAAGGAACGGGACAGCCAGGCGAAAAACCAGACCGCTTATACGGCCGCGGTATCTCTGATGGTCGGATTGCATGAGGTGCTCAAACAACTCAAGGCGGAAGGTCTGGCGAATATCTTTGCACGCCACAAGCAGTTGGCCCATGCGACGCGGCAGGCCATGCTGGCGGCGGGTTTGACCCTATTCCCCAAGCAGTCGCCCAGCGATTCCCTGACGGCCGTCAATGCACCGGAGGGGGTGGACGGACAGGCGGTCTATAAAATCTTGCGTGAAAAATACGGAATCACGGCGGCCGGCGGCCAAGATCACCTCAAAGGGAAAATCTTCCGGATCGCCCATATGGGATATGCCGATCTCTTTGACGTGATTATTGCGGTATCGGCCGTCGAGATGGTGATGAAGGAGTTGGGTTACCCCGTCAAGATGGGTGA
>Ga0187776_10001777_pt1 | contig 10915 bp, 9 predicted proteins | sample 0216_BV02_MP12_2_FD_132426 | JGI IMG/M metagenome (GOLD analysis project Ga0187776, IMG submission 132426) | Tropical peat soil microbial communities from peatlands in Department of Meta, Colombia - 0216_BV02_MP12_20_MG | ecosystem: Environmental > Terrestrial > Soil > Wetlands > Peat | place...
CGTCGCCGCCCGCATTCGATTCAAGGCGGACATCACGACCCGCTGCTGTTTTCGGGCGAGGGCTTCCTGGACGGCTTTGGTCTCTTCCTCGAGACGTTTCTCGGGCGTCAACTTCGGGTCGGTCACCGAGGCCTTCGCGTCGATCGTCTCCTGGTTCGTCAGGACAATGCCGTCCTGGAGAACGCGTTTTGCCTTGTTGATCAGCAGGTCTTCCCGCACGGACTGCTCGAATTCATCGGCTGCGGTGTGACTGCGTGACAGAAAATATTGGTACCGTTCGGGATCAAAATGGCCCTGGTCGTCGTGAAACGAGGCGTCTTGGGTGATGCTCTCCCGCAACTCGTCCACCCCGACCGAAAGGTCGAGGTCCCGGGCCATTTTCAACCACAGTTGCCTCTCGACCACGCTGTTGATCACGAGTTGTTTGATCAAATCCTCTTTGAAGTTTTCTTTGAGGAGGTCCCGATAGTAACGGTAGGCATTCTCTTTGTACCGGTTGTATTGGGTCTGCGTGATCCGAACCTTATCGATCTGGGCCACATAAGGCTCCCGGGTGGCGCCCGAGAAGCCCCACCAGCCCATACTGATCACAAAAGTCGCGGCGATTATGAACATAATGGAGCGGTAGATCCAAGGGTTTTCAACCGCGCCTTTGCGTAAGATCTTCAGCATCCGATCCCCCGAATATCGGATTGATCATAGCCTCTTTTTGAATGAAATGCAACGGGTCGCCTTGAAAAAAAGCTGCGATCTGATATAATGAGTTATTCTTAGGATTCGTACGGTATTGCAGAGGGTTCCAGGAGATGGGTCGTCGTGGGCGAGGTTGACGAACAACGTCCGGATTCGGCCGAAGGGTTCCCGAAAGCGGACGTGATTCACCGTTTTATTGCGAAGTTCATTGATTTCTTGATCGTTGCGGCCTTTGCCCGGTTGGTCCCGCCAGTGGGGTTTTTCGCCGGAATGACCTATATCTTGATTGCGGACGGTCTGTTCGAGGGACAGAGCATTGGAAAGCGGCTGATCGGTTTGCGGACCCTCCGGTTCGAGAGCGGGGCGGCGGTCTCTTTCCGAGAGTCCATATTGCGCAATATCCCCTTTTCCGTGGCCTACCTCTGCCTGGTTATACCGTACATCGGCTGGTTATTGGGAGCCGGCATTGTCCTGATCGAGGCGCTTCTGGTGATCGGCAACCTGCAAGGACACCGTGCGGGAGATGAGATCGCTAAAACACAGGTGATCGATCAACGATCGATCCGAACGGAGGATTTCCCCGAAACGACTCGTGAGCGCGGGGCATAGGGAGACCTTACGCATGAGCTGGAAGAGACCATCATATTTTGAGAGGAGGCCTGTGTGGGCGCTGTAGATAATATTCTGGGTTGGTTTTCGAACGATTTGGCCATCGATCTGGGCACGGCCAATACCCTCGTTTACCTTAAAGGGAAGGGAATCGTCATCAACGAGCCATCCGTCGTCGCCATCGACCGGAAGACCAGCAAGGTCCTGGCCGTCGGGGCCGAGGCCAAGAAGATGCTTGGCCGGACGCCCGGGAACATCGTCGCGATCCGTCCGATGAAAGACGGCGTGATCGCCGATTTCGAGATCGCGGAAAAGATGCTCAGCCATTTTATCACCAAAACGCACAACCGGAGCACCTTCGTCCGTCCCCGAATCGTGATCGGCGTTCCCTCGCGGATCACGCAGGTGGAAAAGCGCGCCGTCCGCGATTCGGCGCAACTGGCCGGTGCGCGCGAGGTGTATCTGATCGAGCAGCCCGTCGCGGCCGCGATCGGGGCGGGACTCCCGATCGCCGAGCCCTCCGGAAACATGGTGGTGGATATCGGCGGCGGGACGACCGACGTGGCCGTCATCTCCCTGGCCGGGATCGTCTACAGCGAATCCGTCAAGGTTGCCGGAGACAAGATGGACGAAGCGATCATGAATTACATCAAACGAAAATACAACCTTCTCATCGGCGAGCCGATGGCGGAGCAGGTCAAATTTGAAATCGGATCGGCTTTCCCGCTGGAAGAACGAAAAACGATCACGATCAAGGGCCGAGATTTGATCTCCGGAATACCCAAAACCCTGGTGATGGACGACAGCGAGATCCGCGAGGCGTTGTCCGAACCCATCAGCTCCATTGTGAACGCCATCAAGGTGGCCCTGGAAAACACCCCGCCGGAACTGGCGGGCGACATCATCGACCGGGGCATCGTGCTGACCGGCGGCGGGTCGCTCCTGCGGGGCATGGACGTCCGTCTTCGCGAGGAGACCAACCTTCCGGTCATCACGGTCGAGAACCCGCTCACAACGGTGGTGCTGGGAACGGGCAAGGTGCTGGACGAACTCGACCTGCTGAAAAAAGTAACCATCATGTCGCAGTAGACCTCACATGCAAACCCAAAGGCCTCTGCCCAGCGAGCACGGCGAGCGAGAGGGGGAGGACTTCGACGAGCTCAGTCGAGTCGCTCCATTCCGCCTGAGGCGGATGGAGGGGGCGACGCGAGCCCCTTCAAATAAGCGGACATGCTTCGGCAAATTATAAATTACAGACGGTTCATCATCCTTCTTCTGGCGGTCCTTTTAGTCGCGGTGCTCCTTTTTCCGGAGTTGCAGAGACGGCCCGTCACTTTCCTGAGCCGTCCCGTGGTCTTCATTATCTCGGGGCTGCAAAAGGGGCTGACCAGTACGACCGACGGCATTGCGAGCCTCTGGAAGGGCTACATCGACCTGATTTCGGTTCACCGAGAAAACGTGCGTTTAAAACAAGACCTCGACCGGCTGCAAAGTGAAAACCTCCAGCTCCAGGAAGCCGCCCAGGCGAATGACCGACTCCAGCAGCTGCTCGATTTTAAAAAGTCAAACACCTATCCCATGGTGGCGGCCGCCGTGATCGGACGCGATCCGTCCAATTGGTACCGAACGCTGATGATCAATAAAGGAACTCGCGACGGCGTCTCGATCGATATGGGCGTCATTACCCCCGTCGGGGTGGTGGGCCGCGTGATCAAAGCCGACTCGACGGTATCGCAGGTTCTCCTGGTCACCGATCGGAACAGCGCCGTGGCGGCGCTGATCCAACGCACACGGGACGAGGGGTTGGTGGAGGGAACGGAGCGGGGGCTTGCCCGGATCAAGTATCTCTCCTTGCTGGCGGACCTGAAAGCGGGCGACCTCGTCTTAACTTCCGGCTTAACGGGCAACTTTCCAAAAGGGCTTCCGATCGGGACGTTGGGCCGTGTTACAAAAAAGGAGCTGGATCTCTTCCAGCAGGCCGAGGTGGTTCCCAGCGTGGACTTCTCAAAATTGGAAGAGGTCTTGGTAATCACCTCATTAGGTGACAGACCCCTTCTGACCGGCCGGCCGGCTCCACCCTTGACGGAGAGCCCGCAAAACAGGAAATGAACCGCTGGACGTACGCCATCCTTGTCCTGTTGTTGATCCCGGTGCAAACCACCTGGCTTCAGGCCTTCGGCATGCACGCCGTCAAACCGGATTTGGCTTTGCTCCTGATCTACTTCACGGGATTCTATGCCGGGGAGTTGAAGGGGTTTATGATCGGAGGTCTCGCCGGAGCCTTGATGGATTTATTTTCGGGAGGACCATTCGGTCTCCAAATCGCCACCAAAGCGACGGCCGGATTGCTGTCCGGCCTGCTGGGACGATTTTTTCTGAATGCGACCGGCGCGCTGACCATGGGATTGGTTCTTTTGTTATCGTTGCTCACCGGCACACTGGGTTATTTTTTTCACGAACTCGTGGTGGGGGAGATTCCTTTCACGGAAGCCTTTCGCTGGACCCTGCTGCCGGAGGCGTTGTATAATAGTTTTTTGGGAGGAGCGGTGTTTTGGGTTGTCATCCGGCGGCTTCCGATCAAGCAGCCGTGGTCGGAAGACGCATCGTTTCCTCCGAATCCCGATTGATTATTAACGATGGACCTCTATACCGCTTCCGAAAATCCCAAGGAAATTCAGGGCCGGCTTGGTTATTTGATGGTCGGAATCGTCGTGATCTTTGTGGCCCTGCTCATGCGGGCCTGGTACCTCCAGATCACGAAGGGCAGCTACTACAAAGAACAGTCCGAGAACAACCGGGTCCGGGTGGTGTACATCCAGCCTCCCCGTGGCCTGATTTTCGACCGCCACGGCGAGCTGCTGGCCAACAACGTGCCGAGTTTCAATCTCTACCTGGTGCTGGAGGACATTTCGGATAAAAAGGGCGTACTGAACGAGCTGGCTCGTTTCCTTCAGATGGACCGCGGAGAACTGGAACGCAGGATCAATTCGCCCAAGAACAACGTTCCTTATATGCCGGTGAAGGTCAAAGAAGGGCTGTCCCTGAAAGAAGTGGCTCTGATCGAGTCGCACCGCCTGGACCTGGCCGGAACGATTCTCGTGCCCGAACCGCAACGGAACTATTTATACGGACCTCTGGCGGCCCATCTGCTGGGATACGTGGGAGAGATCTCACCGGCGCAGCTCCAGGAACCCGAAAACGAGGATGTGCTCCCCGGAACCTCCGTCGGGCAGAGCGGCATTGAGAAGACCTACGACACCCACATCCGCGGCGAGGTCGGACAAAAAATCATCGAGGTGGACGCCGTCGGTCATGAAATGAAGGTCCTCCGCGTCCAGGAGCCGACGTCCGGCAACGACCTCTATCTGACGATCGATCTGAAGGTCCAGAAGGTGGCGGAAGAGGCCCTGGGAAAAGAGGCCGGAACGATTGTGGCGATCAATCCCCGCAACGGCGAGATATTGGCGATGGTCAGCCATCCCGCGTTTGATCCAAATCAATTGTCGCAGAGCCTGTCGACGGCCGACTGGGAGGCGCTGGCTTCGGATCCGGGCCATCCCCTGACCAACCGCGCCATACAGGGTCAGTATCCACCCGGCTCCACCTTTAAACTGGTCGTCTCGTCCGCGGCGCTGGAGACCAAAGAGGTCACGCCGGAAGAGCCGATCTTCTGTACGGGCGGCATGCTGTTTGGGCGGCGTGTTTACAAAGACTGGAAGCGGGGCGGCCACGGCGTGATGGATCTTCATACCGCCATCGTTCAGTCCTGCGATGTTTATTTTTACGAGATGGGCCGACGGCTGGGCATCGACCGCGTGGCCGACTATGCTTTTCGGTATGGATTGGGGCAGCCGACCGGAATCGAATTGGCCTCCGAAAAATCGGGCGTGATCCCCACCTCTCAATGGAAGCTCCGCGCCAAGGGGGAGCCCTGGTTTCCGGGAGAGACGCTTTCGGCTTCCATCGGACAGGGGTTCGTCACCGTGACGCCGATTCAATTGGCGAATCTCATCGGAACCGTGGCCATGTCGGGCGCCCGTTATCAACCCCATCTGATCAAGGCCATCCGCGACCGGGCGACCGGGCGGTTGTTTGAGTTTCCCCCGGTTCAACTCGGAAAGGTGGAGCTGGCCGAAAGGACGTACAACACGATCCGTCAGGCCTTGAGCGGCGTGGTCTCGGAGCCGCACGGAACCGGCGCGTCGGCCAAGTCGCAATTCGTCACCATCGGCGGGAAAACCGGAACCGCCCAGGTGGTCGAAGAGAAAGCGGGCGTCGAGACAAAGTCCCTCCCCAAGGAACTTCAGGATCATGCCTGGTTCATCGCCTTCGCACCCGTCGAAGATCCCCAGATCGCGGTCGCAGTCTTGGTCGAACACGGGGGCCACGGCGGAGAAACAGCCGCCCCGCCCGCCAAGCGGGTGATTGAGGAGTATCTGAAAAATGATCGACCGGAGATTCATCAACAGCTTTGACGGGTGGTTTGCCGTCACCGTGCTCCTGATCCTGAGTCTGGGAGTGCTTTCGATCTACACCGTCACATACACCGTCTCGCCCAAGGCCCACGGGGCGATCTATACCAAACAGGTGATCTGGATCCTGCTCGGACTGGTCGTTTTCTTTATCGCCGCCTCGATCGACTACCACGAGATTGCGCGATACAGCACTTTCCTCTACGCGGCGGGGGTGATCCTGCTCCTCCTCGTCCTCTTGGTCGGGCGAACCGGCATGGGCGCCCGCCGGTGGATTTCCCTGGGCTTCTTTGACGTGCAGCCGTCGGAATGGATCAAGCTGATCGTCATCTTTGTCCTGGCACGATATTTCGCAAATCGTGCCCATCCCCGGGGGTTGAGCCTCTTCGAATTGCTCGTGCCGTTTTTATGGGTGGGCGTACCCCTGATCCTCGTGCTGAAGCAGCCGGATCTGGGCACCGCGCTGGTGCTTCTGTTCATCCCGACGGTAATGATCGCCCTGGTGGGTTTGCGATCGAGGACGGCGGGCTTCTCGATCCTTCTTTCGCTCATGGCCTTTCCGTTTATTTGGGAGATTTTCTGGAACGTCCTCAAACCCTACCAGCGAAACCGGCTCATCGCCTTCATCAACCCGGCGATGGATCCGACGGGACGGGGCTACCATGCCCTCCAGTCCAAAATTGCGATCGGGTCGGGGGGGCTTTTCGGAAAAGGACTGTTCGGCGGGACGCAGAGCCAGCTAAAATTTCTTCCGGAAGGCCATACCGACTTCGTGTTTTCCGTTTTCGCCGAAGAGTGGGGGTTTGTAGGGGTATTGGTACTGCTGACCTTGTATCTGCTCTTGATCTGGTGGGGCATCGACGCCGCCTACAAGGCAAAAGATCACTTGGGCGTTTTCCTGGCGGTGGGCGTGGTTTCGATGCTGGTGTTTTACCTGGCCGTCAATATCGGCATGACGCTGGGCGTGGCGCCGGTCGTGGGCGTCCCGCTTCCGCTGATGAGCTACGGAGGCAATTCCATTCTGACGACGATGGCCGGCCTGGGACTTTTATTGAATATCAAAATACGCCGCTTTATGCTATTTTACTGATTTGCAGGGGCTTGCGTCGCCCCCTCCATCCGCCTAAGGCGGAATGGTCCGCCTGTGGCGGACTCCCCCTCCGTTCGCCGTGCTCGCTGGGTAAAACAATTCTGGCAAGCGCGTAGGGTTTACGGAAGGCGACGACCGAAGGCCTTCGCAGCCATTTCAACCATAAAGGATTTTATTATGGCAAACGAAATTGTGATCAATACCGCACGGGAAGAGACCCGCGTGGCCGTTTTGGAAAACCGCGTGGTCACGGAACTCTATATCGATCGTCGGAAAGACCAGGGGATCGTCGGAAACGTCTATAAAGGCCGCGTCGTGAAGGTTTTGCCCGGGATGCAGGCCGCCTTCGTGGAGATCGGTCAGGAGCGGGCGGCCTTTCTGTACGTCGATGACATCACGTTCAGCGCCGACGACTATTCCCGGTTCCTCGAAGAGGAGGAAGAAGAAAAGACCGAAGTCAAAATGAGCGAGGCGACCGAGCCGTCCGAGCCAGCTACACCCTCCGATGCCGTCCCGACGGAGCCCCCGCTCCCCTCAGTCGGCCTCGAGGAAGGGGGCGAGGGGGCGCCGGCCGAGATGGAACGCCCCGAACGCGGATCTCCGGAAACCGAGCGACGCGAAGCCCCCCGCCCCAAGCCGCGCCGGTCCGGAAGCAAGTCCATCGAAGATTTGTTGCAGGAAGGCCAGGAGGTCATGGTCCAGGTGACGAAGGAGCCGATGGGGACCAAGGGGCCTCGCGTGACGATGTATGTCTCGCTGCCCGGACGGTACCTCGTTTTTATGCCCAATGTGAACCATGTGGGCGTTTCGCGGCGCATCGGCCGGGATGAGGAACGCGGGAGGCTCAAGGACCTGATTTACCGGCTACGGAAACCCGGAACCGGTTACATCGTCCGCACCGTTACCGAGGGCATGACGGAGGAGGAAGTCCGCGCCGATATGGCCTTCCTGGACCTGGTCTGGAAAAACCTCCTGAAGAAGAAGGAGTCGCTCTCGGCCCCCGCCATGCTCCACAATGATCTTGATCTGGTTTTCCGGACGATACGGGATCTCTTCACCCCCAAGGTGGACCGGTTGATCGTCGACGCCAAACCGGAATACGACCGGATCAAGGAGTTCGTCAACACCTTCATGCCGGCGCTGAGCTCCCGTGTCGAACTGTATGACCGGGAGGAGCCCCTGTTCGACAATCTGGAGATCGAACTTGAAATTTCCAAAGCGCTCGGTCGAAAGGTCTGGCTCAAATCGGGAGGCTACATCGTGATCGATCACACCGAGGCCCTGACGGTGATCGACGTCAACACCGGACGGTTCGTGGGCAAGCGGCATCTGGAAGACACCATCTTAAAGACCAATCTGGAGGCGGTCAAGGAGATCGCCTACCAGCTTCGGCTCCGGAACATCGGCGGGATCATCGTGATCGATTTTATCGACATGGAAAGGGAACGGAACCGGGACAAGGTCTACAACGCGCTTCAGGAGGCCTTGAGCAAGGATCGGGCGAAAAGCCGCATCCTGCGGATCTCCGAGCTCGGCCTGGTCGAGATGTCGCGCGAGCGCACGCGGGAGGATCTGTTGCGCATCATGTGCGAGCCCTGCAGCTATTGCGAGGGCCGCGGCTACACCAAATCGCCGGTCACAGTCTGCCACGAGCTGTTCCGCGAGATCCGAAAGATCGGGATCTCGCCCAAACATAAAAAGATCATCATCGGGGTTCATCCGGACGTGGCGAACCTCCTCTACGACGAGGAACGTCAGAGCATCGAGGAGTTGGAGCTGGAGTTTCACAAAAAAGTGATCATCAAGGCCGATTCAAATCTGCATATCGAACAATACGACATTGTAACGCTGTAGAGACGGTGTCCTCGACCATCCTCATCTGGATTCATCTGGTTGCCGCCATCGCCTGGATCGGCGGCATGTTGTTTCACCGGCTGGTCTTGAACCCGGCCCTCGCCCGCCTTTCCGCATCGGGGAAAGGCCCGGACCTGCTCCCCGGAATTCTGACCCGAATCGAGTCCCGCTACAAAACCCTTCGGTGGCTCAGTCTCGCAACGCTCCTGGGCACGGGAATTGTCCTCCTGATTCACGAAGGGGGTTCGGCCCGACTGGAATCGACCTGGGGCGCGTGGCTGATGCTGAAACTGTTTTTTGTCTTGATGGTGATCGGGCTCACTGCGATACTCGACGTCGGGATGGCGCCCGTTCGGAATCCCGGCGGAACATCGATCGAACCGCCCGGCCGCTCCGCGGCCTTCCTTGCCGATACCATCCTCGCCCTCGGCCTCGTCATCGTCTTCATCGCGGCCTATCTTGTGCAGTCGTAGCAGAGCGATTTCGAACCGCTTCAGCCTGTCTTTGCTGTCACCGGAGCCTCGGTTCTTTCCTTGACTTCCTCGAGAACGTGTTTGTGGGAAGGGGAGCCGACGATCTCTTTGACTTGCGCGGGATCAGCCGGCTGGTAGGGGAGAAGGAATTTTTCTTTCATCTGAAGAACCCGAAGCAGCGACTGCTCGATCCGGGCCTCGCTGATCTTCTTATGCTTGACGGCGGTGGCCACCGCTTCCAGCGCCTCCCGTTGTTTGTCCTCGTCGCGACAGAACAGGATCAGATCCGCCCCGGCCTCGATCGCCTTCACGGCCGCCGCGCCCGGGCCGTGCAAGTCCGAGATCGCGGCCATCTCCAGGTCGTCCGTGACCACGACGCCCTTGAATCCCATGGCATCGCGGAGCAGGCCGGTGATAATTCGTTTCGACAGCGTGGCCGGTTCGTCCGGATCGAGCTTTGGATAGAGCACATGCGCGGTCATGATCGAGGCCAGTCCGTTTTGGATCGTGTGGAAAAACGGCCGCAGCTCCACCTCGCGCAACCGTTGAAGGCCGTGCGTAACACGAGGCAGTTCCTTGTGCGAATCGGAGCCGGTGTCTCCATGGCCCGGAAAATGTTTTCCGCAAGCGATCACATGGTTGTCCTGGTACCCGGCCATCGTCGTCAATCCCAACGTGCTGACCAGTGTGGGGCTGGCGCCGAACGCGCGGTCGCCGATCACCGGATTGGCCGGATTCGTGTTGATGTCCAGCACCGGCGCCATGTTCATGTTGATCCCGACCGAACGCAGCTCACGGGCCGTCGCCTGGGCGACACGATAAACCAGTTCCGTCGAGTGGCTTGCTGCCAGTCGAGCCCCTCCGGGAAAAATTGTGAAGCCTTTCGGCAGTCGCGAGACGCGTCCCCCTTCCTGATCGATCGAGATCAACAAAGGCATCTTGGGCGATTGCGCCTGGAGGGCGTTACAGAGTTTGGCGGTTTGGGAAGGTGACCGGAGGTTGCGAGCAAACAGGATCACCCCGCCGATATGATCTTCCTTGATCAGCCGGACGACGGCCTTGGAGGGGGCGGTGCCGTCAAAGCCCGCCATGAAAAGCTGACCGATCTTTTCCTTGAGCGTCATGTCCGGTTCCGGGTCGTATCGTTCAGCCATTGAACCAGCAGCCGCACACCCACACCCGTCGCTCCCTTGGGCGCGTACGGCCGGGGGTCGTCATTCCAGGACGTGCCGGCGATGTCGAGATGGGCCCAGGGATAGTCGTCGACGAATTTCTGGAGGAAGGCCGCCGCCGTGATGGCTCCCGCGCCACGACCGCCCACGTTTTTCATATCGGCCACATCGCTCTTGATCTGATCCTGGTATTCTTCCCACAGCGGCAATTCCCAGACCCGTTCGCCGGACCGTTCGCCGGCCCGCTTCAGCTGCTCGATCAATTTCGGGTTCGTTCCCATCACCCCGGTCGCGCGATTCCCCAGCGCGATGACGCAGGCCCCTGTCAGGGTGGCCAGATCGACCACGGCGGAAGGTTTGTACCGCGCGGCGAAGGAGAGGGCGTCGGCCAAAATCATCCGCCCCTCCGCGTCGGTATTGATCACCTCGATCGTTTTCCCGGACATCGCCCGCACCACGTCGCCGGGCTTGACGGCCGTCCCGGAAGGCATGTTCTCGGTCGCGGGAAGAATCCCGACCACCGAGACGGGAAGCTTGAGTTGCGCCAGGGCC
>Ga0187776_10001779_pt1 | contig 10912 bp, 11 predicted proteins | sample 0216_BV02_MP12_2_FD_132426 | JGI IMG/M metagenome (GOLD analysis project Ga0187776, IMG submission 132426) | Tropical peat soil microbial communities from peatlands in Department of Meta, Colombia - 0216_BV02_MP12_20_MG | ecosystem: Environmental > Terrestrial > Soil > Wetlands > Peat | place...
CCTTGACGGAGCACTGGTTCCTGCCATTCGCCTCTCTCCCTACGATGACATTCCGATGGCGACCGCCAATATGCTCTACCGGCAGTAGTATGTCAACCGCGAGGCACCCAGACTTCACCCCGGAATTTCCGGAAGTTGCTCCCAGCGCGAGCCAAGAGACCCAAGGGCGATGACGCGGGAGAGCATTGTCCATCTCGCGGTCCAACCTCGTCGCGATGATGAGGTGCTCGCGAGCTGGAGCCTGTTGTCCGGTGCGGCAATAAAGCTTGCCGAGGCCGAGATGAGGGGGCGCATCCCGGAGGTCACGGGTTCGTCAACGCTTGACCCTCTGAGAGCTCGAGAGTACGCTCACGCTCCGATTCAGGGGGATTCCTCGATGATCTGCCGCGCTGGCCAAACGTCTGGGGGTTGCTCGGAAACTGAAACTCTGTACGTGAACGACGAGGCGATCGAGGGAGGCAGCTACTTTCCCTCGAAGGTGCAGACGTTGCTCCTTCGCGCCGCATTCCTCGACGGGGACCTCGCGCGTGACTCGTTCCAGCGGTGGCGCGGGATCGTCGACCCGATGGCTCTTGATCAGACTAGCTTCCGCCTCCTGCCACAACTCGCGTGGAACCTCGTCCGTCTCGGCGAGGGCGACCCGTACCTTGACCGCTGGAAAGGGACCTATCGCCGCGCGTTCGCGTTCAACTCGACGTTCTTCCACGCAATGGCGCCGGTCGTGCAGGTTCTTTCCGCGACGGGAATTCCAGCTCTGGTCGTCGACGAGGCCGCTGTCATCGCGACGGTGTCCGGCGAAAGTGGCCTGCGACCGATGGGGGACTTCGTCATCCTGATCCCGCCTGCGGAGGTAGCTCGCGCGTTCGACGCGCTTACTGCCTTCGGCTGGCGCTCGACGGTGCGCTTCTCTGAGCGCCTCGTCGCCTCGCTTCGCGGCGCGCCATTTTCAGGGCCGGACGGCCGCAGGATCGATCTCCAGTGGTATCTCCTTCGAGAGAACTGCTATCCGCGCGCCGACGAGCCTGTTTGGCTGGTTACGCAGGACCGACATCTGGGGCCGTTCGGTATCCGCGTACCCTGCACCGCGGACCAACTGCTTCATGTGTGCGTCGACGGGCTCCAGCCCGGCGTCGGGACGCGGTTGCCCTGGTCGGCGAACGCGTTTGCTCTCTGCGTCGGCGGCGACGTCGACTGGGAGCGGCTCGTGACGGAGACGGCGCGGCGGCGTGTCGCGCTTCCGGTCCGTACGGCGCTGCGCTGGATCCGAGAGCATCTCAAGGCATCAGTCCCCGACGTTGTCATGGAGCGACTCGAGGCGCTGCCCGTGACGGCCGCAGAGCGGCGCGAGCTGCGCGCGAAGCTCAACCCCTGGCGCCCGACGACGGGACTCCGCATCCGGTGGGCGCACCACATGCGCGCCGCTGCGGGGCGAGGGTGCGGGCGCGCAGCGACTCTCGCAGGCTTCGGCCCATACCTGCAGCAGGTCTGGGGCCTTGCGCACCTGGGGCAGCTACCGTCCGCCGTTCTTCGCCGAGGGATCGAGAGGGTCTGGGAGCGCCTTGGTCGGATGGCGCCGCTCAAGAGGAGGGAGGCCGAATGAAATCAGAAGAGCGTTTCCGGGTCGCCACGCCCGAGGTGATCCATCAGACGATCGATGGCGAGGTGATCCTCGTCCACCTCGCTCGCGGAACGTATCACAGCCTTCGCGGAAGCGGCGCATTCCTCTTCGATCCTCTCGTCCGTGGTGCCTCGAGGGCGGATCTCGCAGCGATGCTCTCAGCTGGAACAGACGGGGAACTCTCCCGGATCGAGGCCGCCGTCGCGCGCTTCGTCGAGGATCTCTGGCGCGACGGGCTCATCGTGGCGGCCGTGGACGAGGCGGGCGGCGACGGCGCGGTCGCGGCGTCCTCGACCCCCTCGACGAAGCAGCCGTTCGAGGAGCCGCGACTCGAGACGTTCACGGACCTCCAGGATCTTCTCCTGACCGATCCGATCCATGATGTCGAGCCGCCCGGGTGGCCGAACGTCGCGCGCGGTGGACCTACGAAGCCTTGAGCAGTCCGGACCTGCTCCTCGAGAGCTTCGCCGACACCGTGCGCGCGGCCAATGCGGCGCTGGAATCGGCGTCCGCCGGACCCAGCGGCGAGCGGCGGCTTGTCATGGCGGGCATCAGCGTCCGGATGAGGTTCGCGGGTCCACGGCTCGCAGAGATCCTCGACCCCGCGTTCGGCCATCTCTCGCGCTGCGCCCCGGCGTCCGGCGACCCAGGCGCGCCGGCAGACGACCTCGTGATAACCGTCGTCGACGGCGGCCTCTTTGGTCCGCCGCCGCTCGCGACCCACCATTTCTTCGGAGACGGGCAGGGCCTCAGGCTCCAGCTAGGCAACGAGGGCCCGCCGAGCCTCTGCGGTGACTACGGCGACGGTGCCCTCACGATCCTCGACCTCGGCCGTGGCCGTTGCCTCCACTGGGTTTACGAAATCTCGAAGATCCCGGGGTGGGCCGCCGCCTCGCCCCTGCGCACGCCCCTTGGCCTTCTTCTGGCCACGCGCGATCGCTACCTCCTCCACGGCGCGGCGATCGGACGGCCCTCCGGGGCGGTGCTCCTCGCCGCGAAGGGCGGCTCGGGGAAGTCGACGTCCGCGCTCGCCTGCCTCTGCGTCGCTGCGCGGCCGGGCGCTCCGCGTCTTCTCGTCGCGGGTGACGACTTCGTCGTCCTCGAGCCGGACCCAGCGGCGCCGCGAGTCCATGCGTTTTTCGGGACGGCAAAGATCGGCCGCACGCACGGGGCGCTCTTCCCCAGCCTCGAGCGGCTCGTCGTACGAGACGGCGGGCCGCTGGACGTCCCCGGTGAGAAGGCCGTGCTACGTCTCGATCCGGATGCCGCGGACCGGTTGGCCTCGGTCCTACCCCTGCGTGCCATCGCCGTCCCCGCGCTCGGCCTCGACCGTGCGGAAAGCCAATTCGAACCGCTCTCGCGCGGCGCAGCGATGCTCGCCCTCGCCCCGTCCTCGATCTTCCTCGTCCGGGGAGCGGGCGCGGAGACCTTCGACATAGTGACCAGGCTCGTCGCCGGATTGCCGTGCTATCGCCTGCGCATCGGTCACGACGTCCGGGGTATCCCGCTCGCGATCGAGGCACTGCTCGCGCACGTCGCAGGGGAGACCGGCCCGCCGCCGCATTCTCAGTTCGACGGAGTCGGCCAGACTTCGAAGCAAACCCGTGGCTGAGCACTCGATCTCGGTGCTGATCCCCGTCTTCAACGGAGCCCGCTTCATCGCCGCCGCGCTCGAGAGCGTCGCAGGGCAAACGCTCGCGACGTACGAGACGATCGTCGTCGATGACGGCTCGACCGACGGGTCGGGGGACGTCGCGGCCCGCTTCCCCTTCGTCCGGGTGATCCGCCAGGAGAACCGGGGCGCGGGCGCGGCGCGCAACCGCGCAGCCGCGGAGGCGCGCGGCGATCACTTCGCGTTCCTCGACGCCGACGACCTCTGGAAGCCCGAGAAGCTTGCTCGCCAGATGGCCGCCCTCGCGGCGCGGCCCGAGGCGGGTTGGGTGATCTGCCGCCAAGAGTACCTCCTCGATGAGAGCGTGCCTCGGCCCGCCTGGGTCCCAAGAGCCGAGCTCGCGGCCAACTACGTCTCCTGGGTGCCGAGCGCCACCGTCGTCCGGAGGAAGTGCTTCGAGCGCGCGGGCAACTACGACGAGACGCTGCGCTTCGGGGAGGACCTCGAGTGGCTGGCCCGCGCGCGGGACGCAGGGTTCGCCGGGACCATGGTCGACGAGGTGCTCTTCACGCGGCGCGTTCACCGGACGAACCTCATGCACGAGCACAAGGACGGCGATCTCCAGAGGGCCATCGCGAGAATCATGTTCCGGCGACGGAACGAGGACGCCACGGGCCGAAGCCACGGAGCCACGAGCCTCGGCGGGGGATCGGCGCCGCCGCCGCCGGAGAGATCGCAATCCCGGGATGGAGGCGTCTCGTGAGCGGGCCGGGGCCGCGCGGTGACTCGCTCTCGGTCGCGACGGTGATTCCTGCCTTCGACGCGGAGCCTTTCCTCGCCGAGGCGATCGAGAGCGTTCTCGGGCAGACGAGCCCTGCCGCCGAGGTGCTGATCGTCGATGATGGCTCGCACGACCGTACCGCCGGGATCGCCACGCAATATGAGGATCGTGGCGTACGGCTCTTCCGCCAGCAAAACCGCGGCGCCGGCGCCGCGCGAAATCGAGGCGTGGCGCTCACCAGTTCGCCAGTCCTCGCGTTCCTCGACGCGGACGACCTCTGGCCCCGCGACCGGCTGGAGCGACTGCTTGCCGTCCTCGCGGCCGACCACGCGCTCGATGGCGTGATCGGTGACGTCGAGTGCTTCCCGTCGCCGGATATGGCGGAGGCAGATCGCGCACGGCTCGCCGTCCCCGCCGGGACGCAGCCAGGTTGGCTACCGGGGGCGCTCTTGCTACGGCGTAGCGCGTGGGAGCGCGTCGCGCCGTTCGACGAGTCCCTCGCGAACGGAGGGGAGTTCATCGACTGGGTATCGAGAGCGCGCGCCGCCGGGGTCACACTCCGACGGCTCGAGGCAATCGTGCTGCGCCGGCGCGTTCACCCGGCAAGCATGACGGTCCGCGCCCGGGAAGCGCTGGGGCGATCGTATCTCGAGGTCGCCCGGGCGGTGCTGGCCCGGACACGAGCGCGGCGAGATGAAGCCTAGCGCGGGATCACGCTCGAGCGAGCCATCTCGCCTACCGGAGATCAGAGGGCGGCCCCGGCTCCGTCCAGAATCGCAAACCGCGTCTGCCCGACCGCGTGAGTAGCGCGGCAATCCCTGACACATAGACCCACGCCTGGTACGCGGCCAGCTTACCGAGAGACGACAAGCCGTGCAGCCGTCCTTTGCGACCGTCTGCTCCCTCTTTCCCCTGCCACACCCAGGCGAGCGGGTCTTCACGCACCGACGCGATGATGGCGCAGCGTCGCAGGCGCTGGCGCCCGCTGACGGTGGTCCAAAGAAGCACGAGCTCTGCCGCCGAGACGTGGCGATCTTCGCCCCGAGTGATCGTCCACGGGACGCGCAACAGAGCGAGATGGAGCCGGGTCAGTCGGGTGACGCCGAGGCTCTCGACGAAGCCACGCGGTACGGGAGTTCCGAGGAGAAGTTCCGATAGTCGCAGCGCCACCGCCGTGAGTATCTGCACGTCCCCGTGCCGGGCCGCCTGACGCAGGTAGTTCCAATCGAGGTGTGGTGTCGAGGCAATGATGCGGTCGACGTCGACGACCCGGCGTAACCGGCCGAACGCGTCCTCCACGTTCTGGCTCGCCATGTGCAGGAGCATGTCCTCCGCTGACGGGACCCGCAGAGGCGGTCTCGCGACCCGCGGTTTCTCCACGGCGCGAGCAAGGAACGCTCGGGTGTCGAGGCGAAACGATCCGTTGGGCTTGGAAAGTGCCCAGTGGACTTCGACAACAAAGCCGCCCGGGTGGGTGAGCAGAAAATGAAAATGATGCTGCCGATAGGCTTCGTACACCTCATCAGAGGATGGGCCCCGGTAGCCGCTCGCCTGAAGAGTCTCTATCGCCGATTGCACCTGATCGTCCGGGAACAGCAGATCCAGGTCACCAACGGACCGCTCGGCGGGCTGATCATAGATCGTTTCGCGTAGGGAACCGCCCTTGAGGACGACGGGAATCAAGCCCTTTCGCTGAAGCAATAAGAGCAGACGATCACGCTCCATGTCCCACACGAGCGCCCGGCGACGCAGCTGAGCGAATGCAACCTTAAATTCCTCCACCACCTCGGCCGAGAGCGACACCAGCGGAGCCTCGACAATCGCCGAGAGCACGAGACCGTGCACACCGTGCCGCATCGCGAGCTGAGTGAACCGTTCGCGAAAAGTGCGCTCTTCGAGTCGCGTATCCTCGCCGTCGAGCGGCGCTCTGATCTCCCGACGCTGCGTTAGCTTGATGAGCAGTCGCTCAGCGAGGGGCAGCCCCGCCCGGCTGATCATCTGCCTCGGGTCCGATGATTTCGGGCCAGGCGCACGGATCCCGTTCGTCAGGGGGTATCGGCTTGACGCCATGTCGTTGACGCCGCACGCCGAGAAATGGTCACGTGCCGATCGTCGAGTAGTGTGGAGCCCGGATCCAGCGTGGTGCGGCTAGCTCCCAAGGACCGTTGAGTACTTGGGGCGACCAAGGCTTTCCCCTGAGCTGTCGTCCGCATGACAATCCGGCGGCGAACCCAATATGCTCTACCGGCCACAGTATGTCCACACGAGGGGCCGCCCATCGAGCCGCCACTTGCCGCGAGGCGACGCCCGGGGCGCCGATCGCCCGGGTCGTGGACAGGCGGGTCGAGGCGGGCGTATAGTCCCGTCCATACCATATGCAGAACAACATTCCGTATTGAGAACGATCAGCCAGCGCCCGCCCCGCGTTGGCGGCGGACACCGGTCTGCCAACCGGGTGGTCGACATCCTGGAGCTGGTCGCGACCAGCCGGGACCGGCTGCCGCTCCGGGAGATCAGCGCGCAACTGGAGGTGCCGAAGAGCAGCCTCCTGCCGCTCTTGCGCGCGCTGACGGCCCGCCGCTACCTCGATCAGAGCCAGACGGGCGAGTACCGCCTTGGAGCTCGGGCCGTGGAGCTGGGCGCAGGCGCCGCGCGGCATTTCGATCTCGTCGAGGTCGCGCACCCGGCGCTGGTCGAGCTGATGCGGCGCACCGGGGAAACGGCGTTTCTCAGCGTGCTTGCCGCGGACAGGCTGGCGATGGTCTACGTGGACAAGGTCGAGAGCGAGCACATCATCCGGTATGCCGCTGGGGTGGGGGACCGGCGGCCGCTGCATGCCACCTCCAGCGGCAAGGCGCTCCTGGCTTTCCTGCCGGCCGAGCAGCGCGAGCGCACCTTGAAGGCGGTCACGCTCGCCCGCCACACCGAGCGGACAGTCACGAGCTTGACCGCGCTGCGCGCCACGCTGGCGGAGATCCAGCGGGCGGGTGTCTGCGTGAGCGTCGACGAGCTCGTCGACGGCGCGGCCGGTGTGACGGCGCCGATCTTCGATCGCCAGGGCCGTGTGGCCGGCGTCTGCACCGTCGGAGGACCGACCGACCGCCTGCGCCCCCGGGTGCGGCGCTCACCGCCGAGGTGAAGCGAACAGCAGCGGAAATCTCCGCCGAGCTTGGCTACCGCACATCCAACAAACATCCGACCACGAGGTCATCATGAAAGTCGGCATCTCGCTGAACATGCTCACGAAGGAAGGACGCTCGGACGCCTCCGTGCTGGCCGAGCATCTGGCGCTGGGGGATCTGGCCGAGCCGCTCGGCTTCGACTCGCTGTTCGCCCTCGAGCACCACTTCACCGGGTACTCGATGTCGCCCGACCCCACCCAGCTGCTGAGCTACTTCGCGGGGCGGACCAGGCGGATCGCGCTCGGCACCGCGGTGATCGTGCTGCCGTGGCACGACCCGGTGCGGGTGGCCGAGGAGATCGCGCTGCTCGACATCCTCTCCAACGGTCGCTGCGTGTTCGGCTTCGGGCGCGGCGCGGCCAGCGTCGAGTACGCGGGCTTTCGCGTCTCGATGGAAGAGGCGCGCGCCCGCTTCGTGGAATCGGCCCGTATCGTCATCAAGGCCCTCACCAGCGAGGTCTTCGACTGGGAAGGCGAGTTCTTCAAGATTCCCGCGATGTCCATCCGGCCGCGGCCGGTCTCGCACCCGGAGCGGCGGTTCTACGCCTCGTCCGTGAGCCCCGAGTCGGCCGAGATCATGGCCAAGCTCGGGTTCGGCCTGCTCGTCATCATGCAGAACGAGTGGCCGAAGGCCGCGGAGGACATCCGGCGCTTCCGCGACATCACGGCCAGCGTGGGCCACGCGCCGCGCCCGCCCATCATCTCGACGAACATCTCGGTGGCCGACAGCCGCGAGGAGGCGCACGAGCGCGCCGCCCGCTACCTGGCGCGCAAGTGGGACTCCATCGACACGCACTATCACTTCTCGGACGGCCATCTGGCCAACGTGAAGGGCTACGAGTTCTACGGCGGGATGGCCAAGACCTACTCGAAGATGAAGGACGAAGGCTACCGGAAGAAGGCCACGGAGTTCTACGTCAAGATCCAGGTCGTGGGCACGCCCGACGACTGCCTGCAGCAGATCGCCGAGCTGCAGCAGCTGACCGGCCTCACGCATCTGGTGGGCGAGTTCGGGTATGGTGGCATGCCGCACGAGGAGGCCCAGCTGAACCTGCGCCTGTTCGCGGACCGCGTGCTCCCCACGCTGCAGCGCGACGCCGCCTTCGCCGGGCCGCGTTCCGCCCCCAGCGAGACGCCGAGCCCCGACGCTCCGACCAGCATCTTCGCGCCCGCGTGAGACGGAGACCGGAATCGCCCGACTCGGAACATGAGACCGAGAACCGCGCTGGTGACCGGGGCTGAGAGCAGCATCGGATTGGCCGTAGCCCGGCGGCTCGCCGGACGCGGCATCAGGGTGGTCATGACCGACCGCCCAGAGAGTGTACTGGACCGGGCGTTCGAGCTGTCGCAGCAGACCGCCTCGGCCACCGGGCACGTACTCGAGCTCGGTGATGAAGGCGCGTTGCTCGAACGCCGGCATCCATCCAGGAAGCCATCGCGGCGCTCGCCCAGGGGATCCCGATAGGACGCTACGGAACGCCGGAAGAGATCGCGGCGGCCGTCGATTTCCTGGTGTCGGACGACGCGTCCTTCGTCACCGGCGGGGTGCTGGACGCCAACGGCGGCTCCAACATGAACTGAGTACTTCTGCTCTCGCCGATCAAGCGCGCCACAGGATCCTGACGAATCTGCGCGTTCCCTTCGTTATCGAATCGTACCGGTAAGTTCATCCAACCGTAGCGCCGGTCCTCTACCGTCGCGTCGCTGTCGGAAGCGCATCCGCCCCTGTAGTACCTCTCACAGGGGTTAAGTGCACGACCTCCGGTCGAGCTCGCGCAACGGTAGCGCGCGCGATCGGGCTCGAAGTCCACGCTACCGGATCTATCCGCCCTGGACCGGAACGATCACCCGCGTGCGTGAGGTTTTCGCCGTTGACGTGAAGCCACCGACCTGTGAACGGGAGCTGCGCCGGCCCGGACTGGGGTGTCGGTGTCCCGGTGTGGCGCGAGCGGCCTCCGGCGTCGGCGCGCCGTCCACGCAAGCGCCTGATTCGGCGCAGGGCTGTCCTGGCATCGAGATTGCCAGCCAGCTCTTTGGCAGGAGGCGCTACGCATGAAACTGCTGAAGATCGACTATCCACGTCGGGTCGACTCGTTGATCGATTACTTCGGCGAACTACGCCCTGCCTCGAGCGGTTCATCGCCAGCCGGCGGCGCCGTGATGGACCCGCGCGAGCCGCGCCGACGCGATGCGGCACACGGATGGTCGATCGTGCCGGGCGGTTTCCTCTCGGCCGTCGATGCCGTTGGCAGCGAGCTCTCGGTCCTGGGCGATCTCGGCCTCGCGAAGGGCGTTCGCGTGCGCCGCGAGACCTCAGGGTGCTGACCGAGACGCGGTGCGGAGGCGATCAACAATGGTGGTCGAGACAGCCGAGCTCAGCGTCAGGGTCCGTTTCCTGGACAAGCCGGAATTGTGCTCGTGGTGCTGGGACATCATTGACAGGCGAGACCGTGCCGTCGAGGGCAGCTGGGAGAACGAGTGGACGCTCTACGACTCCCCGTGTGCAGCACTGACTGCGGGGCTCGCCCAGCTGGCGACCCGCGAGCGACACTCGGGCTCTCGGCTGTCGAACTCCCCGGCGGCCGCTGTATGAAGCATGAATCGGTGGCGCACGATCGTGCTCCCGGGATGATCACGCTGCCCAGGCCCCGACTAACCCACGAGCGCTCGCTGGAGTGGGCGCTGGCAGCCCGCCGATCGGTGAGAGAATACCTGCGCGTGCCCTTGGCGCTGCGTGAGCTGGGTCAGCTCCTGTGGGCAGCGCAGGGATTCACGAGTGCCGACGGGCTCAGGACCACACCCTCGGCTGGCGCGCTGTACCCGCTCGAGGTCTACGCAGTGATCGGCTCGGTCGACGACATCCCGAGCGGCATCTATCGATATGCGGCACGCCGTCACACGATCTCGCCGGTCGTGAGCGGCAACCATCGCGCAGACCTCGCCATAGCGGCACTCGGTCAAGAGTTCGTCAGAGAAGCTGCAGCAGTCATCGCGCTCGTCGCGGTGCCCTCCAGAACGACCGAGAAGTACGGGGCGCGGGGGCTCCGATACGTCCACATGGAAGTCGGCCACGCCGCGCAGAATGTCTGTCTCCAGGCGGTCGCGCTTGATCTCGGCTGCGTCGTTGTCGGCGCCTTCGACGATACCGCGATCAAGAAGGCCCTTGGCCTGGGCGCCATCGAGGAACCGATGTGCGTGATACCCGTTGGCCAGCCGTTGGGCAGGCATCGAGACGAGGCACGGGTGAGCTCGCGTCGTCGTTGAGCAGCCTCGGCGTCGCTCTCCTCGTGGGCGCGCTGGTCGCTGGGTGTGCGACGGCCTACTCACGTGGCACAGAGGCGTTTAACGCCGGTCGTTACGATGAAGCGGCGCGAGAATTTGAGGCCGCGGTCAAGGCCGGTACGAAACGGCTCGAAACACTGACAGCGCTCGGGATCGCTCGCTACAAGATTGGCGACTCTGCCGGTGCGGTGGATGCGCTGCGACGTGTGCTTGTCGAGGACTCAGCTCGGTCAAGAGGAGGACGCGCGTGCGCTCGAGGACCTTCAGGCTCTCCGTCCGCTGATTCACCACCCGCGCATTCTGGCGACAGTCGACCGAGCCATGGTCGCTATCCGTGCAGGACTGGCCGGGCCGGCAGCTCGTCGGGGCCAGTCTCGACGACGCCATGTGGGCACGCGATGTACGGAGGCTCGTCAGCGGGCACCGATCTATCGTTAG
>Ga0187776_10001780_pt1 | contig 10909 bp, 12 predicted proteins | sample 0216_BV02_MP12_2_FD_132426 | JGI IMG/M metagenome (GOLD analysis project Ga0187776, IMG submission 132426) | Tropical peat soil microbial communities from peatlands in Department of Meta, Colombia - 0216_BV02_MP12_20_MG | ecosystem: Environmental > Terrestrial > Soil > Wetlands > Peat | place...
AGACCTGGTCGGGCGTCGCAGTCTATCTCCGCTACCAGCCGAACGACTGGTTCGCGCTGACGCGGTCGAGCAGATCCTGCATGGTCTGCACGCCGCCGTCGAGGAGCTCCTCGCGGGTGATCACTTGCAGGGGCAGCCCGCTCTCGCCCTCGATGCGTGCGATGCGCGATCCTGTCACCTCCACTTTTTCCAGCTTGGCGGGCGGCGGTGCATCCTGCTGCTGCGGCGGCAGGCCACCCTGCTGGGCAGCGACGCGCACCGCAGGGCAGGCGAACGTGCCCGCGCACGCCAGCATGAGCCAGCGATTCGGTCGCGCACGACCGCTGCGCTCGCTCGTCATCGCTTCCCCCTATGCGCGCCGGGCCGCCCTGTTCCGGCTGCGCACAGCCGGACATATACCTCAAGGGACCGATTGCGCCAAGCGGGACGCGGCCACACGGCCACCGAGCCTCGGTGGTATCGATATCACCGTGCTGCGGGAGCGATGGCGGCGGCGCGGGAGGGTTACGCGGCTTCCGCGACAGGCGCGCCGACGGGCTCGTAGCGAACTTCCCGCGCTGCTTCGCATCCGCCCGCTTCCGTCGGCCCGGAGCACCAGGACCGCATCCGGGCCGTAAAGAGCGTGAAGCCGCTCGGGATATCGCGGCAGCGCGACCGTGAGAGAGCGCAACAGTTGTCGAGCATCGACTCGGCGGCCGCGGCGCCGCGCGAGCCCTCTCCCCGGCGTTCACACGGCGGTCCTGTGAACGGTTGACGCCCAGCGGCCTTGGAAAAGCCGGATGGCCCGATGCGCTCCAAGGCAACGCCCGCTAGTATACGGTGCTCGCCACCCTCACCGTCGCACCTTCGAACCCATGGACTATCAGAACATCCTGACCGAGAACCGCGGACGCGTCGGCGTCGTCCGCCTCAACCGCCCGCAGCGCATGAACGCGCTCAACGACGCGCTCGCCGCCGAGCTCGCAACCGCGCTCGCCAGGTTCGACGCGGATCCGAACGTCGGCGCCATCGTCATCACCGGCAACGACAAGGCCTTCGCCGCCGGCGCCGACATCGGCGCGATGGCCGAGTGGACCTACCAGAAGGTCCACGCCGACAACTACATCATGAGCTGGGAGTCGGTGAAGCACACCCGCAAGCCGGTGATCGCCGCAGTCGCAGGGTACGCACTGGGCGGCGGATGCGAGCTGGCGATGATGTGCGATCTCATCATCGCCGCCGACAGTGCGAAATTCGGCCAGCCCGAGATCACCATCGGTACGATGCCCGGCATGGGCGGTACGCAACGGCTCCCCCGCGCGGTGGGCAAGGCGAAGGCGATGGACTGGTGCCTCACCGGTCGGACGATCGACGCCATGGAGGCGGAGCGCTCCGGCCTGGTCGCGCGCGTCGTGCCGGCCGACAAGCTCCTCGACGAGGCGCTCGCCGTGGCGGCGAAGATCGCGAGCCACTCATTGCCCGTCGTGATGAAAGTCAAGGAAGCGGTCAATCGCGCCTACGAATCGTCGCTCTCCGAGGGGCTGCTCTTCGAGCGGCGCGAGTTCCACTCGACTTTCGCATTGGACGACCAGAAGGAAGGCATGCGCGCCTTCGTTGAGAAGCGCAAGCCGGCGTTCAAGAACCGGTGATCGCATCCCGGCGAAGGCCGGGACCCTGCAGGGCAGGGATCCATCCGGCCAACCGTGTGCGAATGAATTCGCACCTGCGGGGGGCGACAGCCATGTCACCCCGTGCTCGACATCAGATGCGCCACCAACGCATCGAGCACCTCCATGCTGGCGTCCGACACCACCCAGCACTCCATGCCACCGGCGCTGCCGTGCGCGACGTTGAACCCCCGCAGCGTCGCCGACTTCGGGCTCGCCGCCGGCTTCCCCGCTTCGACCGGGCGCATGAAGACGTCGATCGTGTGCTCGCGATACTTGTACACCAGCGTCGCCACCGGGCGCCCGTCGAGATAGTCGAGCCGGCCGCCGACGAGCGGCAGGCCGTCGGCGCTGAAGTCGCGTACCGGCGGCGAATAATCCAATCGCGCCGAGAGCCACGGCTTGACCGTGTGCTGATCCGACGATGCGACATCGATCAGCCGGTTCGAGAGCGTGGCCCGTGCGTGATTGGCCACGGCCTCCGCGGCGAGATCGCTGCCCATGCGCCAGTCGAGGATCGCGCTGCCCACGAACCAGGCGAAGACCGTCGCCGCGCTGCCCGCCAGCGCGCCCGAGGCGAGCCAGCGCCAGCGGCTGACCTTCACGCGCGGCGGCACCGGCGCATCGGCGGCGCGCGCGATCGCCGCCCGGACGCGCTCGCGCAGCGCCGGCGTGGCGGTGTAGTAGGGAACCTCGTCACGGATGCGCGAGCGCAAGGTCGCGAGCTCGTCGCGGCGCGCGGCGCACTCGGGGCAGCCGAGCACATGCTTCTCGACCTCGGCGCTTTGCACCGCATCGAGCTCCCCGTCGCTGTAGGTCGGCAGAAGGCCGAGGGCCTGGTCGCAGTTCATGGTCGGTCTCGTTGCGTTAGTCCTCGACTTACAGAGCCGCGCGGTCGCGGATCGCGCGCAGGACGGGTGAGCGCTGCAGCAGTCCGCGCGCCCGCGCGAGCCGCGACATCACGGTGCCGATCGGAATATCGACCACCCGGGCGATCTCCTTGTACGGCAGCTCCTCCAGCTCGCGCAGGATGAGCACCTCGCGGTAGCCGAGCGGCAGCGCCGCAATCGCTTCGTTGAGCGCCCCCGACGAGGCGTTTCGCGCGACGGCCTGCTCCGGCGTGGCCGCCGGGTCGGGCGCCTCTTCGAGAGCGGGACCGTCTCCGGAAACGATCTCGGAGGGTCGATTGCGCTTCAGCCAGTCGTAGCAGGCGTGCCGCACGATGGTGAGAAACCACGCCTTGGCGTCGCCGCCGCGAAACGCCGAGAAGTACTTCAGGGCCCGCTCGCACGCTTCCTGCACGACGTCTTCGGCGTCGGTGCCGTTGCGCGTGAGCCAGCGCGCGAGGTTGTAGGCGGCGTCGAGCTGCGGCAGCACCGCTTCTTCGAACCGGGTCGATGGTCTGCTGCCGCGCCCGGACCCTCTCGCATTCATAGCCCATCATACCGCCGGCAAGTGCCCGGTATTCCAGGATAGGGGACCGGGTCGGTGGCAGCCCTGTGCTACCATTTTTCGCGCCGGTCAATCCCATGGCGCCGACCCGCGGATCCGGCGCTCGCGTGCCGCTCCGATGACCGTCACCCATCCGTCCGCCGCGCGCATCCTCGAACGCTGCGAGGCGCTTTCGCGCTGCTCCGAGCAACCCGACGGCCTAACCCGCGTCTATCTGTCCGCCGAGCAGCGGGCGGCGAACGGCCTGGTTCTGGGCTGGATGGAGGAAGCGGGCATGGCCGCTCGCCTCGATGCGGCGGGCAACACGGTCGGCCGTTGCGAGGGGCAACGTCCGGGGCTCCCTTGCCTGATGCTGGGCTCGCATCTCGACACCGTCCGCGACGCGGGCAAATACGACGGCATGCTCGGCGTGGTGACCGCCATCGAATGCGTCGCCGCGCTTTCGGCGCGCCGCACTCGCCTGCCCTTCGCCGTGGAAGTGATCGGCTTCGCCGACGAGGAGGGCGTGCGCTTCAACGCCACGCTGCTGGGCAGCCACGCCGTGGCGGGCACGTTCGATCGCGCGAACTTCGACCGCACGGATGCGAATGGCAGGACGTTGCGCGAAGCGTTCGTCGACTTCGGCCTCGATGCCGGCGCGATCGGCGACGCGGCGCGGCGGCGCGAGGAGATTCTCGCGTACGCCGAGCTCCACATCGAACAGGGACCGGTGCTCGAGGCCGAGGGGTTGCCGGTCGGCGTGGTCACGGCGATCAACGGGGGCAACCGGCTGGCGGTCGAGCTCGCAGGCATGGCGGGACACGCAGGCACGGTCCCGATGTCGCTGCGCCGCGACGCGCTCGCCGCGGCGGCGGAATGCGTGCTCGCGGTCGAGCGCGTTGCCGCCGCGGAGCCGGAGCTGGTGGGCACGGTGGGCAGGATCGAGGCGCTGCCCGGCGCGATCAACGTCATCCCGGGACGCGTGCGATTCTCCGTCGATGTGCGCGCGCCGGCCGACGCGCAGCGCGAACGCGCGCTCGCGGCCGTGCGGGCCGCGTTGGCGGAAATCGCCGAGCGCCGCCGCGTCGTGCTCGAGATTCGTCCGGTGTGGGAGGCAAAGACGGCGATCTGCGCGGACTGGCTGCAGGCGCAGCTCGGCGCCGCCGTCGAGGCCGAAGGCGTTGCGCTGCGCCGGCTTCCCTCCGGTGCGGGCCACGACGGCATGGCGATGATCGCCATCGCCGACATTGGCATGCTGTTCGTGCGCTGCGAGGGCGGTGTCAGCCACAATCCCGCGGAGGCGATCACGGAGGCCGACGCCGGCGTCGCCGCGCGCGCATTCCTGCGCTTCATCGAGGGTTTCCGGCCGCGGCGCGCGGCATGAGCGATCCGCGCGCCGCAATCCGCGACTTCCTCGCCGCGCATCGGGTGCAAGCCGAGCGCTTTCTCGGCGAGCTCGTGCGCACGCCGTCCGACAATCCTCCCGGCGATTGCGCGCCGCACGCGACGCGCGCCGCCGAGCTGCTCGAGGAACTGGGCTTTCGCGTCGAGCGGCACGAGGTGGCACAGGAGGAAGCGGCGGCGTGCGGCATGAAAAGCTGCGTCAACCTCGTCGTGCGCGAGCGCTTCGGCTCCGGGCCGGTCATCGCCTGCAACGCCCACGGCGACGTCGGGCCGCCGGGCGAAGGTTGGAGTGTCGATCCGTACGGCGCGGAAATCCGCGACGGCCGGATGCTCGGCCGGGGCGTCGCCGTGTCGAAGTCCGACTTCGCCACCTACGCGTTCGCGCTGCTTGCGCTCGGGAGCGCCGTCGCGCACGGCGCGAGGCTGGCCGGATCGGTCGAGCTGCACTTCACCCACGACGAGGAGGCGGGCGGCACGATCGGTCCCGCGTGGCTGCTTCGCAAAGGTCTCGTACGGCCGGACTACGCGATCTGCGCCGGGTTCGCGCACGCAGTGACCATCGCGCACAACGGCTGCCTGCATCTCGAAGTGGAGGTGCGCGGGAAGTCCGGCCACGCCGCGGAGCCGGAGCAGGGCGTGGATGCGCTCGAGGCCGCGACCGCCATCCTCGGCGGCCTGTACGCGCTGCGCCGGGACTACGCGACGATCCGCTCGCGCGTCCCCGGCATCGGCGCGCCGACGCTCGTCGTCGGCCTGGTGCACGGCGGCATCAACACCAACGTGGTGCCCGATCGCGTCGTGTTCCGGCTCGACCGGCGCATCGTTCCCGAGGAATCGCCGAGCGAGGCGGAGGAGACGCTCGCTCGCCGCATCGGCGAGCTGGGAGCGCGCTTTCCCGGTGTCGCCGTGACGGTTCGCCGAATCCTGCTCGCGCTGCCGTTCCTGCCGCTCGAGGGACAGGAGAAGCTGGTCGAGGTCCTGCAGCGCAACGCCCGGACCGTGCTCGGGGAGGAGATCCGGGCGCACGGCGTGCCGCTGTACACCGACGCGCGCCACTACAGCGCCGCCGGCGTGCCGACCGTGCTCTACGGCGCCGGGCCGCGCACGCTCGCCGAGGCGAACGGCCACCGCGCCGACGAGAATCTGCGGCTGGCCGACCTGCACGCGGCCACCGAAGTCGTGGCGCTTTCGCTCTACGATCTGCTCGCGGCGCCGCGCGCCTGACGCCTCAGCTCCCGCCGTCTCCGAGCTGGGACTGCTGGTAGTTCTCGATGCCGATCCGGTCGATCAGCTCGAGCTGGATCTCGAGCCAGTCGATGTGCTCCTCCTCCGAATCGAGGATGCGGCGAAACAGATCGCGTGTCACGTAGTCGCCGGAGCTCTCGGCGTCGGCGATGCCGGACTTGAGGATGGGATGCGCCGCCATCTCGAGCTTGAGATCGCAGGCGAGCGCTTCCTGCGCGTTCTCGCCCACCAGCAGCTTGTGCAGATCCTGCAGATTGGGCACGCCTTCGAGAAAGAGAATCCGCTCGATCAGCGCCTCGGCGTGCTTCATCTCGTCGATCGAGGCGTCGCGCTCGCGCTTCGCCAGGCGAGCGAGGCCCCAGTGCTCGAACATCTTGGCGTGCAGGAAGTACTGATCGATGGCGGTCAGCTCGTTGGTGAGCACCTCGTTCAAGCGCTTGACGATCTTGAGCTCGCCCTTCATCGGTCCTCCTGATCGAGGGTGGCGCTCTGAGCCGCTACGCGGCGAGCTTGTCGGTGCCGAGCGTCGCCGCCGAGACCGCTTCGCGCAACACCGCTTCCGCGCAGGAAACGCACCGCCCGCAACCGAGGCCTACGCCGAGCCCCTGGGCGAGATCCTCTGGCGAACGCGCGCCGAGCTGCACCGCCTGGGCGATCTGGCGATCGGTGATTCCGTTGCAGAGGCAGACGTACATGGAGCGGTGCAGGGTTGAATGAGAATGGTTCCCATTATAACAGGCGCCGACGCCGGGGCAAGCGGCCGGGTTGACGTGCGTCAAGTTCGACTCATCTTTCGGGCGGGCGGAAGCCGCCGAAGCCTCTTGCGGAAACGAATGAGAATCATTATTATTCATTAAACCGCTCAGCAAGGCACCTCAATGAGCCTTCGCAGCTTGATGGGTTTCGCACTCGCCGTCGCGCTGGCGCTCGTGGTGACTCATGTCCGCGCCGACGACGCCGAAGCGCGGCTCACCATCCGCAGTCACCGCTTCGAGCCCGCGGAGCTCACCGTTCCCGCAGGCAAGAAGGTGAAGCTCACGATCGAAAACGAGGACGCGACCGCGGAGGAATTCGAAAGCTACGAGCTCAACCGCGAGAAGGTCGTGCCGCCCAAGGGGCGCGTCACGCTCTACGTCGGGCCGCTCAAGCCCGGCCGCTATCCGTTCTTCGGCGACTTCCACAAGGACACCGCGCAGGGCGTCCTGATCGCGCAATAGGAAACCGACGTGGCCGGGATCGCCGTTCTGGTTTTCCGCGAGGTGCTCGAAGCCGCCCTGGTCGTGAGCGTCGTCTTCGCCGCGACCCGCGGCGTGCCGGGGCGCGCGCGCTGGATCGGCGCGGGAATCGCTGCCGGCGTGCTGGGCTCGATCGCGCTGGCGCTCTCTGCGGAGGTTATCGCCGAAGCTGCGGCGGGCATGGGCCAGGAGCTGTTCAACGCAACGGTGCTGTTCGCGGCGGTGGCGATGATCGCCTGGCACGCGATCTGGATGGCGACCCACGGCCGGGAGATAGCGCTGCAGATGCAGGCGCTCGGCGCGGAGGTGTCCGTCGGCCGCAGGCCGCTCGCCGCGCTCGCCATCGTCGTCACGCTGGCCGTCCTGCGCGAAGGCTCGGAGGTCGTGCTGTTCCTGCTGGCGCAGGCCGCCGGCGGCTCTGGACCGATCGACATCGCCGGCGGCATCGCGCTCGGGGTCGGCGGTGGCGTGGCGACCGGACTCGCCCTCTACCTCGGGCTTCTGCGCATTCCGATCCGGCATTTCTTCACGGCCACCAATTGGCTGCTGCTCCTGCTGGCGGCCGGCATGGCCTCGCAGGGTGCGCGCTTCCTCGTGCAGGCGGATCTCATTCCGTCTCTGGGCCCCCGGCTGTGGGACACCTCGGCGTTGCTCTCCGAGCGTTCGATTCTCGGCCAGACCTTGCACGCCCTGATCGGCTACGACTCGCGACCCGCCGGCGTGCAGATCGTCTTCTACGTCGTGACCGCGCTGTCGATCGCCACCGGAATGAAGCTATGGGGAAGACCGAAAAGAAAAGTCACGCAGGGGGCCTGACCGGGCCGTTCGTCGTCGCCGTCGCGCTGTTCGCGTCGCAACCGCTGGTCGCTGGCGCCGATCCCGCCTCCAAGGTGCACCTGCCGGACGTCGTGCAGGGCGAGCTGGAGCTCGAGCTTCTCGGCGGGTACCAATGGTGGTCGGGGGCGGACGACGACCGCGAGCGCCAGTTCATCGGCGAGATCGAGTACGGCTTCACCCCGTGGTGGAGAAGCGGGCTTGAAGTGGGCACGACCCGCGCGCCCGGCGAATCGTATCGGCTCGACGAAGTCGAGTGGGAGAATACCTTCCTCCTCAGCGAGCCGGGCCAGTACTGGCTCGATCTCGGGCTCTTCGCCGAGCTCGCCTACGACTACCCGGTGCGCCGCAGCGCGATCGCGATCGGACCGATGTTCCAAAAGGAGATCGGCGCGTTGCAGAGCAATTTCAACGTGATCTTCGAGCGCCAGCTCGGGAGCAGTGCGGAGCCCGGGGCCGAGATCAACTACGAGTGGCAGGTCAAGTGGCGCGGGAACCCGCGCCTCGAGCCCGGCCTGCAATCGATCGGAACGCTAGGGCGCAGCAACGATTTCGGCCATCAGATGGAGGTGAACATCGGCCCCGCGTTTTTCGGTCAGATCTTCACGAGCCCGCGCAACAAGCTCAAGTACGACGCTGCCGTGCTCTTCGGCGTCAACCACAACAGCCCCGACACCACGGTCCGCTTCCAGGTCGAGTACGAACTGTATTGAGCTCGCCCTAGCGGGGCGTGGGCGCGTCGCCGGTGGACTCCTCGGCAGCGACGCCGAGCGGGGCGGTCGCGACCGCGCCGCGGCGAGCGGGCGCGTGTGCGCCGCGTCTACGCCGCAGCCAGCGCCACGCCAGCCACGGAATGCCGATCACGGACAGGATGGCCCAGAGGGCGATCGCGACGTCCGATCGCGGCTGCGGCGGCGGCAGCAGATCGGCGTCGCGCAGCGCGTCCGGAAAGGGCCGATCGGGCACCGGTATAATCTTCGCTCGGGCGGGATCGCGCGGGTAGCGCTTGCGGTACTCCCAGGCGCTCGCCACCGGAAAGTCGCCCCAGGCACGCGACGACGGAAGCTGCGGCACCGCCAGATAGACGATCGCCTCGACATCTTCGGCGAATGCGGATTCGAAGGCGCTCGCAGCCTGCCGCGTTCCGCTTGCGAGCGCGAGCAGCCGCGCCCCGACTTCTTCGAAGGCGGCGGCGGGCAACAGCCGCGTCCGGTCCTCGGTGAGGTAATCGAAGGTTTGCGCCCCCTTCGCCACGCTGCGATCGTGCAGCGCGAAATAGGGCAGGCCCAAGAGGGCCGCGGGCCAGCTGGTCGCGCCGCGCGCCGGCACCTCGAGTCCGAGGACGCGCAGCGCGTCGACGCTGATGCTGGCGCAGTTCATCGTCGTGTGGCGATAGGCGAGCTGATGGCGGTAGAACTGGTTGTAGACGCGCTCCAGCGCCGCCTGGACGCGCCTGGCGGTGCGCTCCTGCCCGAGCACCGCGACCAGGAGATAGGACGGGCGGTACCACGCCTGGCCGCTGTTGAGATCGGCGAGGTAGCTGTCGAGCGGCACCATCGCCGGCAGAATCCCTTTCTCGCTTTCGGCGTCGAGCGTGTAGAAGTTGTTGGTGATCCAGTCGCCGATCGCGCCCTCGCGGCCGACGTATCCGGTGACGAGCGCGAAGTGCCCCGCATGCGCCTCGTCGTCGTCGCCCTGCGCGCCGTTGAGGATCAGCGCGAGCACCGGCGCGCTCGTCCAGCGCCTCGCCGCGCCGGGCCGGCGCTCCCACAGCGTCGTGGCGGAGAAAGCGCTGCGGGCGCCGCCCTGGGGGGCGGCGCGAACCAGCGCGCGCAACGACGCCGGCGTCGGATCGATCGCGCGAACGGGCGCCGCGGGATCGAGTCGAAACGCCTCGGGCCAGAGCGTGCGGGCGACGAAGCTGCCGTCCTGCAGGCGGCCGCGGGCCGCGATCGGGCGGCCCGCGAGATAGCCCGCCGACGTCGCGTCGTAATACGATCGGTTGAGCGCAATCTTCGGCACCCGTGCGAACGACCATCGCGACTCGCCCACGGCGATCGTCCGGCCGTCGCCGGAGATCAGCGCGCCGCGCGCGATCTCCGGCGCGCCGACCCAGACGAGCGGCGGAGCCTCCAGCTTCGCGTCGAGCGCATGGGTGGATGCCCACTGGCGCAGGTCGTCCCAGACGCTCACGCCGCGAGCGAGTCCCGCCACCGCGACACCGGCTCGCGGCGTGGCGATCGTCTCGTCGGCGAAGTACCACAGCGCCTGCGGGATGGTCGCACCGTCGCAGGTGCGTCCGGTCGACAGGCGCAGCTCGTCCATGCGGAAAAGGCCGAGCTGCGCTTCGAGCGCGCCGGGAAGCAATCCAGCATCGGCATCAGGCACGGGATTTGCGGCCTTGCCGAACGGCAAAGTCATCCAGGTCCAAGCCCCCGTCGTTTCGCCGGTGCAAACCGGCACCGTACGCTCTCGGTTTGCGGAAAGACACGGTGTCGCGCATCGCGCTGCGCTTGGTCCGATGGCAATGTAAGTTTTTCAAAGCGCTGCCGACGTTTATGATACGACTTCAAGGGGAAGAGCGATGACGCACTGGGCGGCGATGCCGCGGCGGGATCCCGAGGTCGCGCCGCGAGGCGGCTTTCGGTTGCACAATCGGCTGATCGGTGCCTGGCGGCAACCGGCTCGCACCGACCGCCCCGAGCTGATCGAAGGGCTGCTCGCGCAGCCGGCCCGAATCCCCCCGAAGTACCTTTACGATGCCGTGGGCAGCGCACTGTTCGAGGCGATCTGCGAATTGCCGGAGTACTACCTCACGCGCACGGAGCGTGCCATTTTCGCCGCGCACAGCGACGCCATCGCAGCCGCGGCGGGCCGGCACCGGCAGTTCGTCGATCTGGGCGCCGGCGATTGCCGCAAGGGCGAATGGTGGCTGGACGCGCTGGCGCCCCGGCGCTTCATCGCCGTGGACATCTCCGTCGCGGCCGTCGAGCCGGCGCTCGCGCGCATGGCGGCGGCCCATCCCGATATCGAGTTCACGGGGGTGATCACCGATTTCTCGCGCACGCTGGACCTCGCCGGCGACCTGGATTCCGGTCCGGTGACGTTCTTCTA
>Ga0187776_10001781_pt1 | contig 10909 bp, 9 predicted proteins | sample 0216_BV02_MP12_2_FD_132426 | JGI IMG/M metagenome (GOLD analysis project Ga0187776, IMG submission 132426) | Tropical peat soil microbial communities from peatlands in Department of Meta, Colombia - 0216_BV02_MP12_20_MG | ecosystem: Environmental > Terrestrial > Soil > Wetlands > Peat | place...
AGCGCGTCGCCCGCATCGATGTCGACGCCCGCGTCGCGATAGGTAAGACTGTCCGGCATATCCGTGAATGGCGCGGCGGCGCGCCGCTGCAGCGTGATAGAGTTTCGCGTTCGCCGGAATTCTACCCTGCATCGGGAACACCGGCGCGCGCAATCCGCTTCCTGAAGCCCCCAATGGAACAACTGCCGCTCGCGATCGCTCCGACGTCGGAGCCCACTTTCGAGAACTTCATCGCGGGCGCTAACGCCGAAGCACTGTTGCGCGTGCGAGAACTTGCCGCAGGGCACCTGCGCGAAGCGATTGTCTACTTGTGGGGCGCTCCGGGCTGCGGCAGGTCGCACCTGCTGCGCGCCGCTGCGCGCGCGGCGCAGCAGTCCCGTGCACTCACCGTGGCGGACGACGTGGATTCGCTCGGCGAGGACGCCCAAGTGGCACTCTTCAACGCGGTCAACGCCGCACGCGATGGCCAGGGTGCCGTCCTCGCTGCGGGAAATGCGCCGCCCGCGGCCCTCGAGCTGCGCGCCGACCTGCGTACGCGCCTTGCCTGGGGTCTCGTCTATCACCTGAAGCCCCTGTCCGACGAGGACAGGTTGCACTACCTAAACGCGCAAGCCAATGCCCGCGGTCTGCAGCTGGGCGAGGACGTTCTGTCGTATCTGCTCTCCCGCCTGCCACGCGACCTGATGTCGCTCGCCGCCGTAATCGCGCTGCTCGACAGATATTCGCTCGCTAGGCAGCGCCACATCACCGTGCCACTGGTGCGCGAAGCACTCAAGGCGCGCGAGCGATGAACCTGGCGCTGTTCGATCTGGACAATACCCTGCTGGCCGGAGACAGCGACTACGAATGGGGGCAATTCCTGGTCGATCAGGGCGTGCTCGACCGTGCGACCTATGAAGCACAGAACCGGCAGTATTACGACCAGTATGTCGCGGGGACGCTCGACATCCACGAATTCCTGGGGTTCGCCCTGCGGCCGCTGGCCGAGCATGCGCCCGAGGAGCTGCAACGCTGGCACGCCGCGTTCATGCGCGAGCGCATCCTGCCGATGATCGGTGCGTCGGCGCGCGCGCTGGTACGGCGACACCTGCACGCCGGCGATCTGTGCGCGATCGTCACCGCGACCAACAGCTTCGTGACCGCGCCCATCGCGCGCGAGTTCGGAATCGCGCATCTCATTGCCACGGAGCCCGAGTCGCGCGACGGGCTCTTCACCGGCCGCCTGGCAGGCACACCCTGCTTCCGCGAGGGGAAAATCCGCCGCGTCGAGGAGTGGCTCGCCACGCAGGGGCATGCGCTGCACGACTTCGCGATCAGCACTTTTTACAGCGATTCGCACAACGACCTGCCGCTACTTGAACGCGTCAGCCGCCCGGTTGCGGTGGATCCCGATGCACAGTTGGCGGGCGAAGCGGCACGTCGCGGTTGGGCGATGATCTCGCTGCGCGGGTAGAATCCCGCCGCTCGATGATCAAACGATTCATTCGCCGCGTACTTGGCCTGCCCGCACAGGGGCCGCTGCGCGTGCCCGTCCAGAAACACGGCCTGGCGCGCAGCCAACTGAGCGCGGGAGCGCTAAAAGTCTGTGATGTTCTGCGGGAAGCGGGATTCTCCGCGTACGTCGTTGGAGGCGCGGTGCGCGACCTCCTTCTCGGAATCGAGCCGAAGGACTTCGATGTCGCGACGGACGCGCGACCCGAGCAGGTCAAGCCGTTGTTCCGCCGGGCGCTTATCATCGGCCGTCGCTTCCGGCTGGTGCACGTGATAATCGGTCAAGAAACTGTCGAGGTCTCGACCTTCCGGGCGACCGATACCGAAACCGCGCAGAAGGACGAGCACGGGCGGGTCCTGCGGGACAACGTCTTCGGCTCGCAGGAGGAGGACGCGCTGCGCCGCGACTTTTCGATCAATGCGCTGTACTACGATCCCGCGACCGAGGAGGTCGTCGACTATCACGGTGGGCTCGCCGATCTGCGCAAGCGCGCGCTGCGCATGATCGGAGATCCGGAGATCCGGTTCCGCGAAGACCCCGTACGCATGCTGCGGGCCGTGCGGCTCGCCGCCAAGCTTGGCTTGACGCTCGACGCGAGCACGCGCGCTCCGATCCGCAAGCTCGCTTCGCTGCTCGAGCTCGTGCCGGCGGCTCGCCTGTTCGACGAAATGCTCAAGCTGCTGCTCTCCGGACATGCCAGCGCCTGTCTGCGCCAGCTGCGCGAAGAAGGTCTGCATCGCGGCGTGCTGCCCCTTCTCGACGTCATACTCGAGCAGCCGCTCGGTGAGCGCTTCGTCACGCTTGCGCTCGCGCAAACCGACGAGCGCGTGAAGACCGACCGCCCCGTCTCGCCTGCCTTCCTGTTCGCGGCGCTGCTCTGGCACCAGGTGCTCGTCGCGTGGAAAGCGCGCGAGGGGCGCGGCGAGCGCACGTTACCGGCCATCGAAGCCGCCATGGACGAGGTGCTGGACGCCCAGTGCGAGAAACTTGCGATCACACGCAAGCTGACCGCGACCATGCGCGAGATTTGGGCCATGCAGCCGCGCTTCGAGCAGCGCTCGGGGCAGCGCCCCTATCGCCTGATCGAGACGCCGCGCTTTCGCATGGCGTACGACTTCCTTGCATTGCGCGCGGCGAGTGGCGAGTCGAGCGCCGACCTCGAAGCCTGGTGGCGGGCATTCCAGTCCGCCGACCCGGATACCCGCGCAGCGATGTTGGTTCCCGGCGCGGCGCCGCGCAAGCGCCGCCGGCGGCGCCGCAAGAAGCCGCCCGAGGCGGCCGGCACACATCAGTCCACGTGAGCGCGACGACGGCATACGTTGGGCTGGGGTCCAACCTCGACGGGCCGCGCGAGCACGTGCTGCGTGCGCTCGAAGAGTTGGCGCGCCTCCCCGATACGCGGCTGGTGCGCCATTCCGCCCTCTACCGCAGCGCGCCGCTGGCACGCGCCGCGCAACCCGATTTCGTCAATGCGGTGGCACAGCTCGAGACTAACCTCGATCCGCGGCGCCTTCTCGACGAGCTTTCGGCGATCGAAACGCGCCACGGACGCGAGCGCCCGTTCCCAAATGCGCCGCGCACGCTCGATCTGGACCTCTTGCTCTACGGGCAGATCGTGCTCGCCTCGCCGGGCCTGACCTTGCCTCATCCGCGCATGCACGAGCGCGCGTTCGTGCTCGAGCCCCTCTCTGAACTCGCGCCTTGCGCGCTGATCCCGGGGCAAGGTCGGGTCGAGGACCTGTTGGGCGGCTGCCGCGACCAGCGAATCGAGCGCATCGCGTGAGCGCGCGCTATCGCTACATTGTCGTTGAAGGCCCGATCGGTGCGGGCAAGACGAGCCTTGCCAAGCGACTCGCTGCGCGACTGGGCATCGATTTGCTGCTCGAGCAGCCCGGAGCAAACCCGTTCCTCGCGCGCTTCTACCAGGACATGCCACGCTACGCGCTGCCCACCCAGCTATTCTTCCTGTTTCAGCGCGCCAAACAGATCGAACCGCTGGCACAGCCCGACATGTTCTCGCGTGCCACCGTGTCAGACTTCTTGCTCGACAAGGACCCCCTATTCGCGCGCATCACGCTGACGGGCGACGAACTGGCGCTATACGATCGAATCTACGAGGCCCTGCGGCCGCACGCCCCCACACCGGATCTCGTCGTATACCTCCAGGCGCAGCCCGAAACGCTCATCGAGCGCGTCACGCGGCGCGCAGAGCAATTCGAGCGCGGCATCAGCGAGGAGTACCTGGCGCTGCTCGCTGAAGGTTACGCAAGGTTCTTCTACCACTATACTGCAGCCCCCCTTTTGATCGTGAATTCAGAGAACCTGAATTTCGTGGAGCGCGACGCGGATTTCGAATTGCTGGTCGATCGCATGCGCGCCATGAAGAGCCGTCGCGAGTACTTCAATTTGGGCTGAGGCGCGCCATGCGAATCGTGCACGACATCGCGTCATTGCGCCGCGAGCGCGGGCAGCAGCCGCTCGCCTTTGTACCGACCATGGGCAGCCTGCACCAAGGCCACCTGGCACTGGTGCGCATTGCACGCTCACGCGCTGCCCGCGTCGTCGTCAGCATCTATGTCAACCGACTACAGTTCGCGCCGGGCGAGGATTTCGAGCGTTACCCGCGCAGCTTGGAGAGCGATTGCGAGAAGCTGCACGCTGAAAAAGTGGACCTCGTATTCGCGCCGTCCGAGCAGGAGCTTTATCCCGAGCCGCAACGCTATATCGTCGAGCCGCCGCCGGTCGCGAACGAACTGGAGGGTAAGTTCCGGCCGAGGTTCCTCCAAGGCGTCGCCACCGTCGTACTCAAGCTGTTCAATTGCGTCCAGCCGACGCTCGCCGTGTTCGGCAAGAAGGATTACCAGCAGCTCGTCGTCGTGCGGGGCATGGTGCGCCAGTTTGATCTGCCGGTGGAGATTGTCGCCGGAGAAACGGTGCGCGAAGCCGACGGCCTGGCAATGAGCTCGCGAAACGTCTATCTATCGATCGCCGAGCGCGCCGAGGCGCCGACGTTGCATCGCACGCTGCTCGACGTTCGTGCGCGAATCAATGCGGGCGAGCGCGACTACGCCGCGCTCGGCGCACGGGCAATGGCCACGCTCGCCGCTTCGAGCTGGGCGCCCGATTACGTCGAAGTCCGCGAGCGGCGCACGCTCGCCGCGCCTTCGTCGGCAGACCGTGATCTCGTCGTGCTCGCCGCTGCGCGTCTCGGTGCGACGCGCCTCATCGACAATGTCGAAGTGTGATCAGCCCGGATAGGGTTCGAAGGTAATCGCTTCCACGGGGCAACCCATCGCTCTCGCGAGCCTGTCCATCGCTTCGTCGGTCAAGCGGATGGTCAGGAAGTCGCCCTCTGCGTCCTTAGACGCGATGAAGGTCTTTGCGGAGGCCTCGGTGTTCCAGGTGACCACCGGATCGGGGGACACTCCCGGCACTTGCCGACATACTGGGAACCCGTCCGCCTTGTAGACGATCGCGTACATGCTGCCCCCTTCTCTATCCGTGCGCGCAAAGCGATCTGCGTTCGAATGTAACCGATCACTGCTCGATCTGCTACTGCACATTTAACTGCGCGCGCCACGCAAGACGACGCGATCACGCCCCATGAGCGGACGGAGCATGACGTAGGACGCATGGGCCGAGGCTCCGTCGGGACAGGTTCGTGACATCGAGAGACCTGCGCGTGACGGGACGCCGCGGGCGACTGATCGCTGCGAGGCGGTCGGCTACTCGACCGGAGACGTCGCTATGAGTCGTGACTGTGTCGGTTTCCGCCCCGCGATGTAGGGCATTCGCGCCTCCTGAGACATCCGGCTGAGCATCCATGCCCCACGAGGAGGGTCTTCGCAGCCGAATGTCCTACTGGAGGCCCCAGCAGCCGTCCGTGTGAACTATGTCACGCTTTTCGACCGCTTTCCCCAGGGTAGGGCAGGACAAAAGGCCTAGCGACCGAGCTGCATGGCTCGAAATTCACGGCTTTCACCGCTTCGAGCGGTTCGCCGTAATCCCCCGCTGCGATGCAGCGAAGTTCGGGGTGAGCATCGAAACGATCTTAGGTATTCGGACAATAAGCCTAATTTGTCACACTTTTCCCCTTTGTAAAACATTGCACAGCTTGACGAACCGGCGTCTAATGGCCGCGGGAGGTTCGGGCGGGGCGCCAGCCCCGGCAGAGCCGAAAGTGAATCCGGCTCCCGGTTCCGGGAGCCCTCAATCGGGGAAGGGAGGAGCAAATGAGCAACATGCGCGATGTAATCGGGCTTCGTGTGCCCTACGGCAAGGCCAACACTCAGTACGAATCCGAGTTCGAGCCAGCAACGCAAACTGCCTGGGGATACCTCAGTCCCAAAGGCACCGCCTGCTTTAACCTCGGATTGCTGAAGGACATGCGATCACACGATCAACAGCTCGCTGCTAACAAAGGCCGCATAGAGGTTGACGGCGCCGAGCATGAAGTCCATTACTACGTAACGGGATCGCGTGTGCCCTCCGTATTCAATCTCGGAGGTGATCTGGCGCTGTTCGTGCTGCTAATTAAGGCTCGCGACCGCGAAGCGCTGTCTCACTACGCCAGGCTTTGCATCGACATTATCCACCCGCGCAGCCAGAGTTTCTTCAGTCCCACACTCACGAAGATCGCGCTCGTTCAGGGCGATGCGCTCGGTGGCGGCTTCGAGTGTGCGCTCGCATCCGACGTGATCGTTGCCGAGGAACGTGCGCAGCTAGGTTTCCCGGAGATTCTTTTCAACCTGTTTCCGGGGATGGGCGCTTACAGCCTGCTTTCGCGCCGGATCGGAATGCGTGCAGCCGAGGAACTGATCTTGTCGGGAAGAATACTGTCCGCTAGCGAACTACACGAAATGGGTGTGGTGGACGTCTTGGCGAAGAACGGGGAAGGCGAGGCCACCGTGCGGGACTGGATTGCAAAGAACGCCAAGCGCCGTAACGGCATGCAAGCCGCGTTCAGCGCGCGCCGACGCGTAAATCACGTGACCCGCGAAGAGCTCGACGCAATTACCGACGTGTGGGTCGACGCGGCGTTCAGGCGCGGTGACCGTGACCTCAAGATGATGAGCCGGATCGTTCGCGCGCAGATGCGGCGCATGGAACTCGGAAATATCACCGATGTGGGCGCCGAAGCGCTCGCCGAGGAACGCGCGCTGGCCGCCGGCTGAATTATTCCGGCGTCAAGGGCGGATGAGCGAGGTGAAGCCCCCCTCATAGAACATGCGCCCGAATTGATAGAAGTTGACGCGCGTCGCGTTAACGATCGAGTCTTGGGCGGCCGGCTCATCGATCGTCTTGACGAGCACGTTTAACTTCGCAACGTGATCCTGGTCCATTGTCGAGTGCGACAGCAGGAATTTGAACCCGGGGCCATCCATGTCGCGACCTATGGCCTTCGCGATTGACTGAGCCAAGGTCGCCGCATAGGCGGAAGCGATTACCTCGAGGGAGTAAAGCATCCCGACCACCGAGCACGGATGCGCGCGGTCTGCGCAATAGTAATTGAATGCGAGCATCGCCTGCACGGGCGCGCTTGGCGGAGTGGTCCGAACTGGCCCGACTTCACCTCCGACGGCCTCGATGTCTTCGAGTACCCAAGTCTCGTGATTCTTTTCTTCCTCGATACGCTCATAGAGCTCGTATCGGACGTTGCGGAACCGGTCGTCACATCGGGACGCAGCGGCGGCCATGATGGGGCAGAAATGCCAGACAATGTAGTAGAGATCGTGGAGAAACGCTTTGTACTCCGCAAGGCTAAGGCCCCGAGTGAGCATCGAGCTCATCTTTGGAATTGCCTCCAGCTCGCGCCTACTAGCGTCGGTCGTTTCGATCAGAGTTATAAAGAAGGACATGCGACTCAGTTTAAGTTAAAAAAAATCCTGCCCTGCAGTTCGCCAAGCGACGCACGCATGGAGTCTAATCGCGCTTAGCCCGCGGATTGCTGTTTGTTCCGCAGGTAGGATTCTAGTTCTTCCCGCGCAGCGGCAAACTCGCGGCTAACCGAGTTGAATAAGCCGACCGCTTGTAAACGAAGTTCCGCATCCGTCAATTTTCCAAACTGGGAGCAGAGTGCCGTTAGCCGATCGGTTCCCATGCTCGCTGATGAGCCCTTGATCGCGTGCAGATGCGCGCGTAACTCTTGAATGTTCCTGCTCGACAGAGCCGCTTCGACTTTGGCCAGCAGCGTCGCACTGTCGGTCAAATAGACGCCTATCAGCTTCTCCAGGAACGCAGGTGATGAACCAAGAACCTCCAAATGAGCCACCGTCTCGAGGTTCACAACTGGAGCCGGTTCGGCGGCATCGGCGCCGGAGCGGGGCACGCGAGGCGATAGATGTTCCAATGGCAATTGCGGCGCGTCGACGATGGCTCTTCCCGCAACCATGCCCTGGATCTGCCCGAGCAGGCGAGCCGCCTCGACGGGCTTGGGAAGAAACGCGTCTGCGCCAGCATCGAGGGATTCGCGCCGCACCTCGGGCGTGACGTCGGCAGACAATATCGCGATTGGCATGCTGGCGCCGAACCCGGAAAGCATCCGCATCGCCTTCAGTGCTTCGATGCCACCCATGGCAGGCATGTTCCGATCGAGTAGAACGATGTCGTAGCGATCGCGCTCGATGGCGTCGAGCGCCTCTTCACCATCGCAAACGAGCGTCACGTCGTGACCGCCGCGCTCCAGAATCTTGCCGAGCACTTCCCGGTTAGTCGGGTTGTCGTCTGCGACCAGAATCCGCAGCTTGCGTACCGCGGCGCCGCGGCGCGCGTAGTCCTGCAGTCGAACGACGCCTTCGTGCACCTCTTCGCCTGCACTCACGGAGTGCAGCACGTTAAACAATTGCCGTTTGTCGAAAGGCAGCTCGAGCACCGCAGCAAATCCGGACGACAGCGCCTCGAAGCGCGGCACATCCGCATCGCGCGGCACCGCGAGGACGAGAGGGGGTGCTGGGTCTGGCGCCACGCGCCTAAAACGTTGGGCAAGTTTCTGGTCGTCTGCGCCGGCACGGAGCAGCGCGCTGTGATACGGCTTGGCCAGACTGATCTCCGCTATAAGGCGCGCGCCGCCCTCCGCCATGTCCGCCACAGGAACGGCCATTGCGCCCCAACCGGCTAGTGCATTCTCGATCGCCTCGCGCTCTTCGCGCGAAAAGCCGACCAGCATGACACGCGCCCCGGCAAGTTCACCTTCGCCCTCTCCGGCGAGCTCCGGTCGCTTCTCCAGGGTGACTTCGAACCAGAACGTACTGCCGAGCCCTACTGAGCTCTCCATACCAATGCGTCCGCCCATCAGCTCGACGAGTTGTTTAGCAATGGTAGTGCCGAGGCCGGTGCCACCGAACCGGCGCGTGGTCGACTGGTCGCCTTGCGTAAAGCTCTCGAAGATACGCGCCTGCGCATCGGCGGGAATGCCCACGCCCGTGTCGCGTACGGAGAACTTGAGGCGCACGTTCGTCGCGCCCTCCTCCAGTGCACTCACGTGAACGGTTACGCTGCCGCGTTCGGTGAATTTCACGGCGTTGCCCGCGAGATTGATTAGCACCTGCCGAAGATAGTGCGCGTCGCCGCGCACTGCCGGCGGAACCTCGGGCATCAGCGAAACAACGAAGTCGACACCCTTGGCAGCCGCCTGCGCTGCGATGATGCGGCACGTGCTGTTTACCAGAGCATGCAGGTCGAAGTCCGAGTGTTCGAGCACCAGCTTGCCGGCTTCGATCTTGGAAAAGTCGAGCACGTCCTCGACCAACCCGAGCATGACGCGCGATGAGCCACGCAATGTCTGCAACATATCGGCTTGCTCGCGATTGAGGGGCGTGTCGCGCAATAGGTCGGCCATGCCGATGATCGCGTTGAGCGGTGTACGCATCTCATGGCTTACGACCGAGATGAATCGACGCTTGGCTTGGTTCGCCATCTCGGCGTGTGCGAGCGCGTCGTACAGCTTTGCGACAAGGGACTGAACGTAGATGCTTAGTGCGATAAATCCGAATAACAGCCCATATCCGATTCCGAGGTGGGCGCGCCAGAAGGGACTAAACCATAGAACCGCGCAAAGTCCTGAAACACCCAATACGAGCGAGACCATAAGGTATCGCTTGCCGAAGCGAAACCCGTTGGCGAACGTCATCCACACGTACATCAGGAACAAGGGTGCTGCCGCTTCGCCAAAGTAGGCCATGTAACAGGTGACCGTGACGAAGTCGGCGGAGATCGCCAAAACGCGTCGGATCGGCGACTCGGTTGAAGTATTAATGACGTGTAGGAAGACTACGGCGCCAATCAGAAAGTGGGCGCATGCGACGAAAAGGACCAGTTCGCCCCCGGGGACGCGGAAGTCTGGCAGAAGATAGAGCACCAAGGACGCCGCCACGACCAGTCGCACAATCGCCTGCTCGTGCTCGGTATCCGGGCGCGCCGCGAGTCGCGCTCGCAGCTGGCGGTAGGAGTCCAGCAGGGCGTTCATCAGCTCTCGGTTGCCTCTTTCGCCGGGTCCCGCCACTCGTTCTGCACGCGCTCAACGTCCGTGCGCACGCCGATGAACGCGTCGACCAGGCGCGGGTCGAAATGTCCGCCGCGCTGCGCGCGCAGGTATTGCAGCGCATCCTCGGTCGGCCAGGCCTTCTTGTACGGACGCACCGAGGTGAGCGCGTCGTAGACATCGGCCACCGTCACGATGCGCGCGCACAAAACGATGTGGTCGCCGACGAGGCCGTTGGGGTATCCCGAGCCGTCGTATTTCTCGTGATGGCCCAGGGCGATCAGGGCGCCCATGCGCACGTACTTGGAAGCGCTGCCCTTCAGGATCTCGTGGCCGATCACCGGATGCCGCCGCATCACTTCCCACTCGGCCTCGTCCAGCTTGCTGGGCTTGAGCAGAATCTGGTCCGGGATGCCGATCTTGCCGATGTCGTGCAGCGGTGCGGCGAGCTCGACCGTCTCGCATTCGTCGCGGTCCAGGCCGATCGCCCCGGCGATCAGGCGCGAGTAGCGCGCCATACGGATCAGGTGGTAACCGGTCTCCGCATCGCGGAACTCGCCCGCGCGCGCCAGACGCAGCAGGGTTTCCTTCTCGCGCTCGCGCACTTCGCGCGTCGCCTCCTCGACCATGCCTTCCAGGAGCCGCTTGCGGTCCTCCAGCGCCAGCTGCTGGCGCCGCAGGGTGAGCAGATTCCGGCAGCGCGCGAGGCATTCGCGCGCATCGACCGGCTTGGTGAGGAAATCGGTGATCCCGGCATCCAAGGCGGCGTAGCGCACCTTGCGGTCGTCGTGCACCGTCACCATCACGATCGGGATATGCTCGTAGCCAGGCAGCGCTCGCAACCGCTTGACGAACTCGATGCCGTCCATGTCCGGCATCATGTAGTCGACGAGCACGAGGTCCGCCACGTGGCGCGTCGCCCAGACCACCGCATCCAC
>Ga0187776_10001782_pt1 | contig 10905 bp, 11 predicted proteins | sample 0216_BV02_MP12_2_FD_132426 | JGI IMG/M metagenome (GOLD analysis project Ga0187776, IMG submission 132426) | Tropical peat soil microbial communities from peatlands in Department of Meta, Colombia - 0216_BV02_MP12_20_MG | ecosystem: Environmental > Terrestrial > Soil > Wetlands > Peat | place...
GTAACGATCGCAGGCACCATCACCCGGCGGTCCAACACCCTTCACATCCGCTATGCGCTCCTCGGCCATCTGGCGGACCTCGTGATTCCCGCGCCGGCGGCCGTGCCCGCCCGCAGGTACGCGCTGTGGGATGAGACGTGTTTCGAGTTTTTCCTCGGCGCGAAGGGTTCTCCTCGGTATTGGGAATTCAACCTCTCGCCGGCCGGCGACTGGAACGTCTATCGCTTTGCCGCCTATCGGCAGGGGATGGACGCGGAAACGGCCTTTACGTTGCTCCCGTTCAGCGTCCAACGTGAATCGGAGTTGTTAGCCCTTGGCCTGGAACTCCATCTGGATGCAATCGTCGGGGCAGACCAGGCCCTCGAGGCTGCCGTAAGCGCCGTGATCAAACAGAGAGACGGCGGGGTGACCTACTGGGCCTTGACCCATCGCGGCCCGCAGGCCGACTTTCACCGGCGAGACACGTTCATAATGACCTTGTAAAATGGGCGGCGATATGATGCGGTGTGGGGGACAGCGGGTCCTATGCTCTGCGGTTAGATCAAGAGTTTGTGACCATACAATCAACGAGCTTCATGGAGGGATATATGAAAATCGGCATCGTGGGCACGGGGGGCGTCGGCGGCTATTATGGCGGACTGCTGGTGCAGGCCGGACAGGATGTGACCCTTATCGCGCGAGGCGCGCACCTTCAGGCCATCCGTGAAAAGGGCTTGCAGGTGAAAAGCGTCCACGGCGATTTTGTGGTGTCGTCGGTCCGGGCGACGGATAGCCCTGCCGAGGTCGGGCCGGTTGATCTCGTGGTCGTCGCGACCAAGACCTATCATACGGACGAGGCGGCCCGGGCGATCAAGCCCATGGTCTGGCCGGATACGGCGGTGATCTCGCTCCAAAACGGAGTGGACGCTGCCGAGCGTATCGGGGCGGTGGTGGGGATGGAGCACCTGCTGGGAGGGGCCACCTGGCTTTCAGCGGCGATCGAAGCACCGGGCGTGATCGGCCAGTACAGCCAGTTCCGCCGGATCGCCCTCGGTGAGCTCGACGGGCGGATCACCGAGCGCGCCCGAGCGATTGCCGCCGTGCTCCGCAAGACCCCGGCCACAGTCGAGTTGGTCACCAACATCACTCAGGTGTTGTGGACGAAATTCATGTTTATCGCCTCGGTGAGCGCGCTGGGAAGCTTGACGCGAGTGCCCTACGGTGGGTATCGGCACGTGCCTGAGGCACGCTCCCTTCTGACCGAAGCGATGGGCGAGGTGGTTGAGGTGGCGCGAGCCAAAGGCATAACCCTGGAGGCGGACGTCGTCCCCAGGACGCTCGCCTTCATTGACGGCAGCCCGCTGGATATCAAGCCATCGATGCAGCGGGACGTGGAGGCCGGGCGCGTGAGTGAGCTGGAATCCATGATCGGCGTTATCGTCCGATTGGGCGCGGAGCTAGGTGTGCCAACGCCCGTAATGCGCTTCACTTACGCGGCGCTGAAGCCCGGTTATATCAAGGCGCTGGCGAGCGGCTAGCCAGTCTTCTCAGGAGAAGGTCGCAACATATATCTCGCATGGATCTGTCTGTCGCGATGAGGTCGACCGCAGGTCTCGGACGGCGCCTCCGCCAGGATCGCAACGGAGCATAGGGCAGATCTCTCTCCAAAATATTCTCTCCAGAGTATTCTCTCCCCGGCCCAACCTTATTAAGCTTCTTTTATAAGAGTGAGCTTCTCTCAAGAGTAATTCATCCCACTTCGGGTACAGGCGATCCTCCCTATGTCGCCCGGGTTGACCGACCCTCAATCGATATGGAGAAGAACGGAGGGGTTACGTCCTTCTTCCTCCGCAGGCCGGCGTTTGTCTACCACCGCCAGGAGTACCCGAAGGGGGGCATCCGAGCATCTCGACCGTAGAGCAGTCATATGACAGAACGAGAAGCAGATCTCCTTCAGCCGGACCGACGCCAGCCCACGCACGGGAAGACCTGGGAGGATGCGACCGACCCGTCCGGTCGGCCCGCTCCGAGCGACGGAGACCCGCGCTGCCTGGCTGGGGGCGGCGTCGGCGAAGATGTGCTCGCCACGAATGGAGACGAAGCCTGCCAGCGCCTCGCTCTCCGCAAGCTCTTTTCCTCCCCCGAGTTCAACCGTCGGGACGGCCTCGACGACTATAGCGGCGACTATCGCTCTTTTGAGCCTCTTGGAGATGTTGTCACCGCCCACGTGCGTCACCAGATCGAACGGCTGAACGCGCAGGGGGAGGAGTCGAAGGAGACGAGCGGAGATCTGGGCGAGGTGTCGGCGCCGGCTGCGGAAGGGTCGGCAGCAGGGGAGGCGGGTAGCAGAGCAGGGCGGCCCCCAGGGGAGAATGAGGCGGTCTATATCCCGAGGGCCGGCCGATCCGCGACCGAGCCGGCCGTCGGCAGCTCCACTCCACCAGCCCCGATCGTGTACCGTTCGGACGGCAACCTCCTGATCATCGGGCCGCGGGAGAAGGCGCTCAAGGCCATGCAGGCACTGGGGGAGAGGCTGCCATGCTGGGTGCTCTGCGATTCCTCAGCGGGAGATGACGGTGCATCGGAGGCGCTCTTTCCACCCGGCACGGCAGTTCGGTCCGGGAAACTCTCCAGGTTTGCCGGACGCTTGGGGAAGTTCCACCCCCGTCTTGCCGGCCCGGATGGAGAGATCGACGGCGCCACCTGGTTCGGCATCCCCAGCGGGAAGTTCGACTTGATCCTGGATCTCAGTGTGCCCCCCCGATTGGATCGCGAACTCGCCCCACCCGGGTACTATGCCCCCGGCGAGGACAGTGCCGCTCTGGCGGGGGCGATTGCCCAGTTGCCGGACATGGTGGGGGAATTTGAAAGGCCGTGCTTCCTCGCGTATCGTCCCAGCCTTTGCGCCCACGGCCGCTCGGGACTGCAAGGCTGCGCCAGGTGCCTCGCTGCCTGTCCGGCGGGGGCGATCACTTCCCGCGGCGACAGGGTGGAAATTGATCACCATCTCTGCCATGGATGTGGCATCTGCGCTACAGCTTGCCCGACCGGAGCGATCGACCATGTCGAGCCGCTGGTGCCGGACCTCCTGAGCGCCGCGCGCACCGCGCTCCGGGAGCTGTGGGAACCAGGCGGCGGAGCTACCATCCTCCTCCACCGGGAGGAGGACCTGGAAGGTTCACGGCCTATTTCGTCCCTCCTCCCCGCTCCGGTGCTAAGGTTGCCGGTCCGGGAAATTGGTGTGGTCGGGCTGGAGGTCTGGCTCTCGCTGCTCGCCTATGGTGCGGACTCGGTGCTCCTGCTCGTCCCGCCGACCACCTCCCCCTCGGTGCTGCGCGAGGTCTCGGTGCAGCGCGCCTACGCCGCCACCGTCGCAGAGAGTCTGGGGTATGGGAGCGGGCGGTTTCAGCTCGTGAACTGCGACCCAGAGCTTGATGAGGGTCTCCCTGCCGGCCGTTGCCAAGGAGAATCATCTGGCGCGATCGCTCCCGCCCCCTTTGGGCCTGATGCCGACAAACGCAGGCTCATCCGACTCGCGGTGGAATACCTCCACTCTCAGGCCAAGAAGCCCTCGTCTGAGGCGAGCCTTCCTGATGGGGCGCCCTTCGGCGAAATGATGGTGAGCGGTGACCGATGCACCCTGTGCATGGCCTGCGTCCATGTGTGCCCGGTAAAAGCCCTCCAGGACGGAGGCGACCGCCCCCGGCTCCGGTTGATGGAGGCAACCTGCGTGCAGTGCGGCTTGTGCAGGGCGGCATGCCCGGAGCGGTGCATCACGCTCAGCCCCCGCCTGCTTCTTGAAGCGAAACAGGTCGAAGCGTTGCGGGTAATTCATGAAGAGGAGCCTTGTCGTTGCTCCATGTGCGGCGAGCCCTTCGCCAGTCGCAATCTGATCGCGAAGCTGACGGAGAAGCTCGCCGGGCACTGGATGTTCCAAGATGCAAGGGCGAAGCGTCGCTTGGGCATGTGCAAGGACTGTCGGGTCAGAGATATCTTTGGCGCCGGCGGCTGAGGGGGATGGGCGCGAGTCGAGCCGCCTCTCGCTGAAAGTCGGGGAAAAGCGGCTCAGCAACGGCCCGGGGGAAAGGACGAGCATGTCTCCCGACGCAAACCTGTTAAGGGCGTACACCTACGGTCTGTTGGCTGGCCTGTTAGCGGCCCCGCCCTCTGCTTCGCTGTTGCGGCTGCTCGACCAGATCCCTGGCCGAGTGGCCAGTGGCGGGACTTTGGCGGGTGCCTGGACGGCTCTTAAAGAGGCCGCGAGTGAAACCTCGATCGCTGAGGTTGCAGAGGAGTATCAGCAGCTTTTTGTCGGCGTGGGTGGCGGCGAGGTGATGCTTTACGGCTCGTGGTACCTGAGCGGATTCCTCGCCGACAAGCCCCTTGCAGTCCTGCGCGCTGACCTTGCGGCACTCGGGGTGGAACGCCGTCCGGAGGTGCGGGAGACCGAAGATCATGCGGCCGCCCTCTGCGAGACCATGGCGATGATCTGCGCCGGCGCGAACAGGATGTCGTCGGAGAGGCAGAAGAAGTTCTTCGACGAGCACGTGGTCTCCTGGATGACGCTCTTTTTTCGGAACATGCAACAGGCTCCATCGGCCTGCTTTTATCGAGCTGTGGGCCGTTTGGGAGCCGAATTTCTCGAGGTGGAAAGGGCCTATCTCTCCCTGGAGGGGTGATCGAGCCCATGGGGGAGCACAGGTCGGGAAGGAGCTAGACATGGAGAGACAGAGAGAGCCTGGCCGGGAAAGTCGCCGGGGTTTCCTCAAGAAGCTGGCGCTCCTCGGCGCCTCGATGACGGCGTTGGTGACGGCGAAAGGCGTTGCGACCGAGGGACAGGGGAAGTCGGACGAGCCGGCCCTCGCCGAGACCACCGGAAAAGGGTATCGCCTCACAGCGCACATCAGTAAGTACTACGAGACCGCCCGGAGGTGAGAATCTCGAGGTCGAGATTCTTCCGGGGCACAGAGACGCGAAGGAGTATGGTCATGAAACTCGAAAAGAAACGGTCTCTCTCTCAGACTGCCTCGACCGCCGCCGGCCATCGAGCCATGGATCGGCGCACCTTTCTCCGCCGCTCCGGGCTCGCGGCAGGGGGCGCGGCCATCGCCGGGATGCTCCCTCTCTCGATGATGAGGCGTGCCGAGGCCCAGGAACAGGAGGTCAACCCCCCGAAGGCAGGAGTGAAGACCGAGCTCCGTCGAACCATCTGCACCCACTGCTCGGTGGGTTGCGGCGTCATCGCCGAGATCCAGAACGGGGTGTGGATCGGGCAGGAGCCGGACTTCGACTCGCCCATCAATCTCGGTGCCCACTGCGCCAAGGGCGCCTCGGTAAGGTATCACGGCGTCGCCGGTCGTCGCCTCCGATATCCCATGAAGCTCGAGGGCGGCAAGTGGAAGCGGCTCTCGTGGGATCAGGCGATCAACGAGGTCGGCGACAAGTTCCTTGAGATCCGGGAAAAGTACGGCCCGGACTCCATCTTCTTCTGCGGCTCTTCCAAGGCGAGCAACGAAGGCGCCTATCTGCAGAGCAAACTGGCCCTTTTCTGGGGTACCACCAATGTGGATAACCAGGCCCGGATCTGTCACTCCACCACCGTGTACGGCGTGGCCGCCACCTGGGGCTACGGGGCGATGACCAACTCCTACAATGATATGCACAACTGCAAGGCCATGCTTTTCGTGGGAAGCAACGCTGCCGAGGCCCATCCCGTGGCCATGCAGCACGTGCTCCGGGGCAAGGAAAACGGCGCGATCATGATCGTGGTGGATCCCCGGTTCACCCGTACCGCCGCCCATGCCGACCAGTACGTCAGGATCCGGCCCGGCACCGATGTCGCCTTCATCTGGGGGATGGTGTGGCACCTTTTCCAAAACGGCTGGGAGGACAAAGAGTATATCAGGCAACGGGTCTACGGCATGGATGAGGTCCGCAAGGAAGTACAGAAATGGACGCCCAAAGAGGTGGAGAACGTCACCGGTGCAGCGGAGGAGGAGGTCCTCCGGGTCGTGAAGACCATGGTGGAGAACCGCCCGGGCACCATTGTCTGGTGCATGGGCGGCACCCAGCACCACATCGGTGTCAACAATACGAGGGCGTACTGCATACTCCAGCTCGCTCTCGGCAATATCGGCATGGCCGGCGGAGGCGCGAATATCTTCCGCGGCCACGACAACGTGCAGGGTGCTACGGACGTGGGACCGAACTGCCATACCCTGCCCGCTTACTATGGGCTCGCGGAGGGGGCCTGGCAGCACTGGGCCCGGGTGTGGGACGTGGATTACGAGTGGCTGAAGTCTCGCTTCGACAGGACCGCCAAGTACGACGCCGGCGGCGGCAAGATGGACTATGCCATGAACATCCCGGGGATACCGGTGTCACGCTGGATCGACGGCGTCCTCGAGGACAGGAAGAATCTCTCACAGCGGGATAACATCAAGGGTGTCTTTTTCCAGGGACACGCGTGTAATAGCCAGACACGGGGCCCCGAGATGAAGAAGGCCCTCGAGAAGCTGGAGATTCTCGTCATCTCCGATCCCTATCCCACGCACATGGCGGTTATGAGCGACCGCACGGACAACACCTATCTCCTCCCCACCGCGACCCAGTTTGAAACCTCGGGCTCGGCCACGGCATCTAACCGGTCGCTCCAGTGGCGCGACAAGGTCATCGAGCCATTGTTCGAGTCCCTGCCCGATCACACCATTATTTTCAAACTCGCGAAGAAGTTCGGCTTCGCCGATCAGATGTTCAAGCACATCCAGGTCACCAATGACGAGCCTATCGTGGAGGATGTGCTCCGGGAGATCAACCGGGGCGCCTGGACCATCGGCTACACGGGGCAAAGTCCGGAGCGGCTGAAGCTGCACGCCCAGTACCGGCGCACTTTCAACACCACCACCTTGCGCGCGGAAGGGGGACCCCTCGACGGCGAATACTACGGGCTCCCTTGGCCGTGCTGGGGGAAGCCGGAGATGAAGCACCCCGGAACGCCGCTTCTCTACGACCCCAGCAAGAGCGTTGCCGAGGGCGGCCTGGTGTTTCGCGCCGGGTTCGGGGTGGAGCGAAACGGGGTAAGCCTCCTCGCCGACGGTGTTTACAGCAAGGGGTCAGAGATCAAGGACGGCTACCCCGAGTTCACCTCCGATCTACTCAAGAAGCTGGGGTGGTGGGACGACCTCACCCCCGAAGAAAAGCGGGAGGCCGAGGGGAAGAACTGGAAGACCGATCTTTCCGGCGGCATCCAGCGGGTTGCCATCAAGCACGGCTGCGCTCCGTTTGGAAACGGCAAGGCCAGGTGCGTGGTCTGGGAATTCCCGGACCCGGTGCCCCTCCATCGCGAGCCCCTTTACACGCCCCGGTTCGACCTGGTGGCCAAGTACCCCACCTTTGCGGACCGGAAGGCCTTCCATCGGCTCCCGACCCTGTACGCCTCCATTCAAGGGAAGGACCACTCAAAGCAGTACCCCCTGGCGTTCATTAGCGGCCGACTCGTTGAGTACGAGGGGGGAGGTGAGGAGACCCGCTCCAACGCCTGGCTCGCCAAGCTGCGGCCCTACATGTTCGTCGAGATCAACCCGGCTGACGCCAACAACCTGGGCGTGAAAGATGGGGATTGGGTGTGGCTCGAAGGGGCCGAAGGGGGTCGGATCAAGATCAAGGCCATGGTTGTCCCCAGGGTGGGGCGAGGCGTGGTGTGGACCCCGTTCCATTTCGGCGGGTGGTTCGAAGGGAAAGACCTTGTCGACAAGTATCCCGAGGGGACTGCCCCCTACGTGCGCGGCGAGGCCTGCAACACGGCTACGACTTACGGCTATGATTGCGTCACTCAGATGCAGGAAACCAAGGCGACGCTCTGCCGCATCACCAGGGCGTGAAAGGAGCAGGACACCATGGCACGAATGAAATTCCTCTGCGATGCCGAGCGCTGCATCAACTGCAACGGTTGCGTGACCGCCTGCAACAACGAGCACGATATCCCGTGGGGCATCAACCGCCGCCACGTGGTGACCCTCAAGGATGGGGAGCGGGGCGAAAAGTCCATCTCGGTGGCCTGCATGCACTGCACCGACGCGCCATGCGCGGCGGTGTGCCCCGTCGATTGTTTCTACACCACGGCGGACGGGATCGTTCTCCACGACAAGGATCTCTGCATCGGGTGCGGCTACTGCTTCTACGCCTGCCCCTTCGGGGCGCCCCAGTACCCGCAGCAGTCGGCCTTCGGCGTGCGGGGCAAGATGGACAAGTGCACCTTTTGCGCCGGCGGGCCGCTCCCGGATAACTCCGATGCCGAGTACCGGAAATACGGCCGCAATCGCATCGCTGAAGGCAAGTTGCCTCTGTGCGCGGAGATGTGCGCCACCAAGGCCTTGCTCGCCGGTGACGGCGATATCGTCGCCGACATCTATCGCCAACGGGTGATGAAGCGGGGCGGCAGGCCGGACACCTGGGGTTGGGACAAGGCGTACTACCCCAAGGGCTAGGGATTGGGGGCAGGATTCGTTTTCGTCTCCGCTCCGGAGAAGGAGGATGATCGTGTCGGCTCGAACCGGTGTCGCTATCTTAATGATCCTGAGCCTGCTCACGCTGGGAGCATGTTACGAGTCCCCGAACATCGCCGTCCACGAGCCGGGGAAGTACAAGGGATCTACCGATCCCCTCCTAGCCAAGGAGCGCACCCCTCAGCAGCAGGAGACGCTCCGCCAGCGCTTCGATCTGGGGCAGACCGATCGTTAGTGTCTCTCGGAAAGAGGCCGGGCTCGGGCCACCTTCCCGGGTTCACGGCTGAGAGGTAGAAAGACCATGAGCAGAGGAGCACGGGGAATACTGGTCCTCGCGGCGGTACTGGTTCTGGCCTCGGGCTGTTCAAGAGTCCATGAGCCATGGGTCGAGGGCGATCGGCTCAAACATGAGCGTTCCCGCTCTCCGGAACTCGCAAAGGAGTTAGGGGACCGCCTGGCCGAGACACAGATCGACCGATAGAGGGGAACGACCATGGATAATCTGGTGAAGCAGGCGGTGCGGGGGCGCCTTCGAAGGCGCCGGCGGCTTGCGGTGTGGGGACTTTGCGCCCTCCTTACCGTGGCCATGCTGCTGCCGCTTCTCGCATACTTTGGCACGTGGCTCGGCGGCGTGCACGCGGCGCCGGAACAAACAGAGATCACCAACCCCCGGGCGAACACTTGGCGGGCGGCGCGCGACGGGGTCAAGGGATTCACCACCGTCCAGGGTCAGGAACGCGGCGTCCTGATCCAGAACGGCGGACAGAACTGGCGGGAGATTCGTAACGGTCTGGTGGCTGGCATCTCCCCATGGGTTCTCGCGGGAGTGTTCTTGGCTATCGGGGGCTTCTATATCGTCAAGGGGAAAGACCGGCTCGAAGAGCGACCGTCCGGGCAGATGGTACCGCGCTGGTCCCTCCCCGAACGGATGCTCCACTGGATCACTGCCACCCTGTTCGTGGCCCTCGCCCTGAGTGGCCTGAGCATGCTATTCGGCCGCCGGGTATTGCTTCCTCTCTTCGGCCCCGTGGGCTTCTCTTGGTATGCGGGCTATGCCATGAAGGTCCATAACTACTGCGGACCCCTGTTCCTTGTCGGCGTCATCCTCGAGATCATTTCCTGGGTGAAATACAACATTCCGAAGAGGATTGATCTCCTCTGGTTCAAGAACCTCGGCGGTATGCTAGGGGAAGGGCCGCGTCCTCACGCCGAGAGGATCAACGGCGGCGAGAAGGCATGGTTCTGGGTGATCGCCACCATCGGCCTGGGCGTGTGCGCCGCAGGGCTCGTCATGGACTTCCCGAACTTTGGGCAGACCCGCGAGACCATGCAGATTGCCAACATCATTCACGCCAGCCTTGCCACCTTCTTTATCGCCGCCTCCTTCGGGCATATCTATATCGGCACGATCGGCGCGGAAGGGACCTTCGACGGCATGTGGCGGGGCCGAGTCAGCGTGGAGTGGGCGAAACAGCACCAGGACCTCTGGTACGAGGAAGTGGTGGCGGGGAAGCCGAGCCAGGAGTAAGGAGGGCTAGGGCGCCCATTCCCACCGTAGGCACTGAGCCGGAGGTTGAGGCTCGAGTACTGCTGTTCGAGGTGGAATGACGGGGAAGCGGACCCCCCTTCGGCTCCGGGGAGAGACCCTGGTGGAGCCCGGCCGGCGATTATCCATCCCCCTCCCAACGCGGCGGGGGCGCGTTACATCTTCCCGTTTTGTTCGAGGTACTCGGAGATTCTGCTGGCGAGGAAATCACGGTCGTCGTCGAGCATGCCGATGAACTCAACGCCGAGGCCGTGGAGTGTCGTCTGGTGGTCCCAACTGAAGGTAGTCAACCACGCCTTCTTTGCGGTCACGTTCATAAAGGGTTTGCGGCCTGGAGGTTTTAGGATGAGATTGAAGGGTTCCATCAGTTCGGGTCTTTCCCAGGAGCGGATGAGCGCACCCTCCAAACTGATATCCACCGTTTGACCGAAGATATGGCCGTTGGAGGCGAGGAGCACCACGGGCCACTTCACCTTCGCCCGCGACTCTCGTCGGTTTTCCCATTCCATAGCTGGGGTGCTCAAACCTTATGGTTCAGCCGCTTCTTCAGTTCCCGACCCATCTTGAACACGGGAAGCTTCTTCTCATTCACGTCGATGCCTTTCCCGGTCTTCGGGTTCCGGCCTTGGTATGCCCTGTACTGCTTGACCTTGAACATGGCAAACCCGCGGATCTCGATTCGTCCTCCTCCGGCCAGGGCATCACTCATGCTGGAAAAGACCGTGTCGACGCAGAACTTTGCGTCCTTCTTGGACATGCCGAATCTGCCGACTAGATCCCACGTAAGTTGGCTCTTGTGCATGCTCTGACCTCCAGCTTGACCCGGCGCCCGGACCATGCCCCCCTGAGCACCGTTCACGATCATCGACGGGCTGA
>Ga0187776_10001783_pt1 | contig 10901 bp, 8 predicted proteins | sample 0216_BV02_MP12_2_FD_132426 | JGI IMG/M metagenome (GOLD analysis project Ga0187776, IMG submission 132426) | Tropical peat soil microbial communities from peatlands in Department of Meta, Colombia - 0216_BV02_MP12_20_MG | ecosystem: Environmental > Terrestrial > Soil > Wetlands > Peat | place...
ACACGCGCTCTCAGTCATAAGACCCCCTCTCCCCCTGCGAAGCTGAGCACCGACCCGATCGCATACGACCCCGCGACGCCCCATCAGAAGGATGCGCTACCCGTCCGCAGCTTCCACGGCACGCCCGAAGAGATCGAGCGTCAGTGGTACCAGCAGGTCTACCGCGGGCGTGGTGACAGCATGCTTCAGCTCACCTGGCGAGCGGTGCTCATGGGCTCGGCGCTCGGAGGGGGATTGTCGCTCACCAACCTCTACATCGGGCTCAAGGCGGGATGGGGCTTCGGCGTCGCGATCACCGCGTGCATCCTCTCCTACGCGATCTGGACCGGCCTGCACCGGGCCGGTGTCGTGCGCACGCCCATGACGATCCTCGAGAACAACTGCATGCAATCCACGGCGAGCTCGGCCGGCTACTCCACCGGCGGCACGTTGGTCTCCGCATTCGCGGCCTACATGCTCATCGAGAACCGCACGATGTCGCTGCCGGTCATGCTCGCGTGGGTATTCCTGCTCGCCGTTCTCGGCGTGACCATGGCCATCCCGATGAAGCGACAGATGATCAACATCGAGCAGCTTCGGTTTCCGAGCGGTATCGCGGCGGCCGAAACACTGCGCGCGCTCCATTCCACCGGCGGAACGGGCCTGCGCTCGGCCAAGGCCCTGGCGTGGGCGGGACTGATCGCCGCCGTCGGCAAGCTCCTGGAACCCTTCCTGATCGGGGCGTGGATCAAGACCCTGAATCAACAGCTCTTCGGGCCGGCGTGGATGGGACGAACCGTCATGCTCTCCTGGGAGCCGATGTTCATCGCAGCCGGGGCGATCACGGGCCTCCGGGTGTGCTGGAGCATGCTCCTGGGCAGTGTGACGGCCTGGATGATCTTCGTGCCGGTCTTCCAGCACGCCGGTGTGATCCAGGGTTCGGGCTATGGGCCCCTCGTGCAGTGGACCCTCTGGGGCGGCGTGGCGTGCATGGTCAGCGCCAGCCTGCTCTCGTTCGCCATGCAGTGGCGAACGGCGCTGCGCGCCTTCACCGATCTGGGAGCGATGTTCAGGGGCCAACGTTCCGCGAACGATCCGGTCGTCTCGATCGAGGCCCCCGCCTGGTGGTTCATCGGGGCGCAGAGTCTCGGGTTCGTCGGGCTGGCCTGGCTCGGCCACGTCACCTTCGGCATTCCGTACTGGCAAACCGCGGTCGCGGTAGTCCTCTCGTTCGCGTTGGCGCTCGTCGCCTGCCGCGTGACCGGAGAAACCGATACGACACCGGTCGGCGCGATGGGCAAGATCACGCAGCTCGCGTTCGGTGTCCTGAGCCCGGGCAACACGACCGTGAACCTCATGAGCGCCAGCGTGACGGCCGCCGCGGCGAGCAGCAGCGCCGACCTGCTCACCGATCTCAAGAGCGGCTATCTCCTGGGCGCCCATCCGCGCAAACAATTCGTCGCCCAGCTCGCCGGCATCCTCGTCGGGACCGTCGTCAGCGTGCTGTCGTTCCGGCTCCTCGTGCCGGACGCGAGTGTGCTCGGCACGGACCAGTTCCCGGCGCCGGCCGCCCAGACCTGGCGCGCGGTGGCGATCGCGCTCTCCGGTGGCATCCAGGCTCTCGGGCCCGTCAAGATCTGGTGCATCGTCGTGGGCGGCGCGGTGGGCGTCATCCTCACGCTGCTTCCGAGAATCTTTCCGAGACACCAGCACCTGATCCCGTCGCCGGCCGGCCTGGGGCTGGCGTGGACCTTCCACTGGTATTACGGCCTGCTCTTCTTCATCGGCGGTCTGCTCGGCTGGTGGGTGGAGAAGCAGTATCCCGAATGGTCAGAGGAGTTCACGTTCCCCATCGCATCGGGCTGGATCGCCGGCGAGAGTCTCATGGGCGTGACGCTCGTGATCGGGGAGCACGGACCGGAGCTGGTGCGACAGCTGTTCGCCCGCTGACCCCTCAGAACCAGGGCGATGCCACCCCAGGTGGGGCGAGAGGCCAACACGCTCCCGCGATGCGGCCGGGTCGTCGAGTCAATGATTCTGGTGGTTTGTGGCCTTCCGACAGTGGCACTCCCGTTGCTCTATCAGAAGCGGTCACGACGCTCCGTTACTGACAATGGAAGCTCATGGTGCCGGCCCCCCGCAGTAGCCAACATCTGCAGGCTCTGCTCGTGCCGCGGCAGGGCTCGGATGGCCAGCCCTTGGGGGCGACCGTAAAGTTGGACGAACACCAATGGAGGGATTGCAGGGATGACTGCTCGCAAGATCATGGTTCCTCTCGATGGCTCGGTAGCCGCCGAAGCGGCCCTGCCCGTCGCCGTGGAGATGGCCACGGCGTCACGAGGGCAACTGCTCATCTTGCGCACCATCGTCATCAGCGAGCGGTTCGATCGAGATCCGTCGCCGCTCGACATGCCTCTCGCGCGGATTCGGGAGGCCGAAGCGTACTTGGAAAAAATACGAGAGCGTGTCGAGGCCAAGACGAAGCATGTGGCCACCATCCTGTGGCAGGGTTCGCCGGCGGCGGCGATCGTGAAGGCCGTCCAGCAGTATCAGATCGACGCTATCGTCATGACCACGCACGGGCGAGGTGGCCGCGAAATGGAGATGTTCGGGAGTGTCGCCGAGAGCGTGCTGAGAGGGGTGACCGTGCCGGTGGTGCTCGTGCGCCCGAGCGGCGTGATCGTCCGAACGCCACCGGGCGAGGCCGCGCCGGTGTCCGGCTCACAGACCTGACAGTCTTGTTGGCGAGCCTCGAGACGAGACCACCTGGGCGGACGGGAGAATTCCCTGATCCGTGACCGGGGACGCCAAGTGGACGCAGGCGTTGACGGCGTGGCTTCTCGGACTCGTCGTGCTCACCGCGGCCTGCCACGGCCCGATCGCGTCGCTCTACCCGGCCCATGCCGAGGATCCTGGATACCGCATCTGGGTCGTCAGACACGAGTGGCACACGGGGCTGATCGTCCGCCGCCAAGACGTACCGACGCAGATCTGGCCCGAGCGCGAGGATTTTCCGGGCGCCGAGTATCTCGAGGTCGGCTGGGGGGAACGGGATTTCTATCGAGCGCCGCAGGGTACGCTGTGGCTGGGTCTCAAGGCAACCTTCTGGGCGAACGACAGCGTGCTGCACGTCGCGGGGTTCAGCGTGGCGCCCGCCGCGTATTTCGCCGGGAGCGAGGTGGCGGCAATCGATCTGTCGACGCCGGGCTTCAACGCGCTGGCGACCTTCATCGCGGACGCCCACGCCCGCACTGGCGCGGGCCACGCAATCGCGCTGGGACCAGGCCGGTACGGATCGAGCCGCTTCTACCTGGGCCGTGAGCGGTACATGCTCACCACTTGCAACGTCTGGACAGCCCGGGCGCTTCGGGCGGGTGGATTTCCCATCACGCCCTTCTGGTCACTCACGGCCGGGACCGTCATGGCCCAGGTCGAGTCCGGTCGGGCGCCGTGGTGACCCGGCGCCGCGAAGCTCTCCGGGACGTCAGATGGGGAACCCCCGCCCCGCAGAGGCAACCATTTCCTGGTTCCTCTGGCTACAAGTGCCCGGAAGTTCGTTATCGGTCTCCCGGCATGGTTGGTGCACGCCAGCGCCAAGGGGACTTCAATGTACGAGCTGGTGATGCGCCGTCGTGTGCAGCACCGATGTGTGCCTGGAAGGGCGGAGCGGCGGGGGCCGCGGTAAGGAGGAGCCATGCTCGGGAGGATCTGCACCAAGCCGGTTGTCACGGCCTCGACTCAAATGTCCGTGAGCCAGGCTGCCGATGCGATGCGAAAGCAGAACGTGGGGGCTCTGGTGGTCGTCAATGCCCGGCGACCGGTCGGAATGCTGACCGACCGCGACATCGTCGTCGAGGTGCTGGCCCGAGGCCTCGATCCCGAGAGCACGCGGATCGGTGACGTGATGCACAAGAAGCCCGTGACCATTCGCGAAGATCTGGGCGTGTTCGACGCCATCAAGACCTTCGCGAAGACCGGTGTCCGCCGGCTCCCGGTCGTCGGCAGAACCGGACTGCTGGTGGGCGTGATCACGCTCGACGACCTGTTCGTGCTCCTTGGCAACGAGCTGGGGCATATGGCGGGCGCGCTCGAGGCCGGACTCCGGCGAGCCTCCTGAGGCGGCGCCACGTCAATCTTCCGAGAGCCAGACGTCCTGGAGCTTCTGGTTCGAGTAGTGGTTGGGCGGGGCAAAATAATTCTTCACCTTGCTCCAGTGCACGACCCGGCGCGTCCACCAGAGACCGGGCAGATAGTAGGCGTTGGCCAGCACGCGCTTCTGGAGCTCGATGACGGCTCTCTTGCGTTCGGCCGGGTCGATGGCCCGTGCCTGCCGTGAGTACAAATCGCCGACGACCGGATCGTTGCTTCGTCCCCAGTTCCCGGGATCGCCGAAGACGTAGCGAACGAGAATGATGTCGGGATCGTCCATGTACTCGACCCCGGGATTCACGATCGCCTCGAAGTTTCCGGTGTCGCGTCCGTCCGCGAACCAGGCGGCGGTCTCGAGCGGCCGGTTCTCGGCCTCGACGCCGATCTTCTTCCACTCCTGGATCGCAAAGACCGCGAAGTCCTGATAGGGCAGCTTCACGTTGCGGTTCTTCAGCACGAACTTGAAACCGTGCGGATAACCGGCCTCGGCCAGCAATCGCCGGGCCTCCGCACGGTTCTTCTCGATGTCCCGCCCGAAGCCCGGCAACATCTCGAGCTCGGCCTGCGGCAGCGCCCAGTCCGTCCCCGGCCGCATCAGGCCTCCGACATCTCGAAGGCCGGTGAGCGGGAGCAGCACCCGGCCGGCCGTGTACCGGTCGAGACCGAGCGTGAGCGCCTTGCGGACGCGGACGTCGCTGAAGGGCTTGATGGTGTTGTTCAGCGCGATCCCCCACCAGCCGGTGGCGGAAACTTCCTGGACCGACACCTTGTCGCCCAGCTGTTTCTTGATCGTCTCGACCTCGGCCCCGGGCAGATCGCGGAACTCGATGTAGGCGCGTCCGGAGCGGATGGCAGCCGCTCGCACCGACGTCTCGGTGCTGATGAAGAACTTGTAACCGTCCAGGTACGGCCGGTCCTTCACGAAGTAGTCGGGGTTGCGCTCGCCCTCGAACGTCGAGCCCGGCGTGTAGCTCTTGAACCTGAAGGGGCCGGAGCCCACGACGTGCGTCTTGAAGTAGTTCGGGTCCTTGTCCAGGTATTGCTTCGGATAGATCACGTTCCAGGGCGAGGCCAGGTTGTTGAGGAGCGAGGCCGACGGATACTTGAGCTTGAACACCACCGTTGCCGGGTCCGGAGCCTCGACGCTCTGGATCGCGGCGTAGGAGCCCTTCCGCACGCTCCGCACTCCCGCCGGAGGAGAGGCGATCTTCTCGTAGGTCGCCTTGACGTCGGCGGCGGTCAGGGGCGAGCCGTCGTGGAACTTGATGTCCTGACGGATCCTGAAGGTGTAGGTCAGCCCGTCGGGCGCGACCTTCCACTCGCTGGCGACGTCCCCGATGATCTTCGGATAGCCGTACGGATCGATCTGGAGCAGCGTGCTGTACAGGGGCGCCACCAGCTGGATGGTGGCGAAGGTGTTCTCCTGGTGAGGGTCGAAGCTCGGCGGATCGGCACCGATGACGGCCAGGAGAATGCCGCCGTGGCGCGGGCTTTCCGTCGCGTGAGTCGGGAATGCAAGCGCTGCTCCGGCGAGCAGCAGCGGCAGCAGGACGAGAGCGACGCGTCGAGAACGGATCGACGGCATACGCCACCTCCCAGCGAACCGTTTGGGTTCAGAATGCCCAGCGCTTGCGGCGCTTGTAGGACTTCAGATCCTTGAAGCTCTTGCGGCGGCCGGACTCGCTGAGCCCGAGATAGAACTCGCGAACATCATCGTTGCCTCGCAGCTTGTCCGCCGGACCTTCGAACACGATCCGGCCGTTTTCCATGACATAACCGTAGTCGGCGATACGCAGCGCGATCTGGGCGTTTTGCTCGACCAGCAGGAACGTCGTCCCCCGCTCCACGTTGATCCGGCGAATGATGTCGAAGATCTCGCGCACGAGCAGGGGGGCGAGCCCGAGCGACGGCTCGTCCAGCAGCAAGAGCTTCGGTCGGGCCATGAGGGCCCGGCCGATGACGAGCATCTGCTGCTCACCGCCGCTCAGGTACCCGGCAACCTGACGGCGGCGCTCCACCAGAATCGGGAAGTAGTCGTAGATCATCTTGAGATCTTGCTGGACTCCGTCGGCGTCGCGCCGGGTGTAGCCACCGATGCGGAGGTTCTCCTCGACGGTGAGCGTCTCGAGCACCTTGCGTCCTTCCATGACCTGCACGATGCCCCGGCGACAGATGTCTTCCGGGTCCCGGCCGTCGATGCGCTGACCCAGGAACTCGATACCCCCGTCGGTGACGCGGCCGTCCTCGGTCTTGAGGAGACCGGAGATCGCCTTCAGGGTCGTCGTCTTGCCGGCGCCGTTGGCGCCGAGGAGCGCGACGATGCGCCCCTCGGCGACCTCCAGCGACAGCCCCTTCAGGACGAGGATGACGTCGTTGTAGATGACCTGGATATTGTTCAGCCGGAGCATCTGTTCAGCGCCTCGGCGTAGCCGTGGCGCCCCTCGATATCGCGATCACTTGCCGATCCATTTCATGTCGCGCTCCACGGAGACCTCCCGCACGGGCACGACCTTGCCGTCCTTGATCACCACCAGCCGCGCGCGCGTGGTCGGCCGATGATCCTCGTTGGTGTAGGTGAATGGCGGCGTGATGCCCCACGTGTCCCACTCCTTGAGGGTCTCGAGCGCGTTCTTCACGCTCTCGCCGGTCGGGTTCGGACCCGCGCGCTTGATGGCCTCGGCGGCCATGATGGTAACCAGCCAACCACGCATGTACGGCGAGGCGTGCACGTCGTTGGGGTGATGCTTCTGGTGCCACTCCATCAAGGTCTTCATGCCGGGAACGTTCTCGCCCCAGTACGCGACGTCCTGAATGCCGTACACGCCCTCGGCCGCCTCGCGGGCGAGACCAGGCGTCCGCTCGTCGATGCCGTAGTTGTTGACCACGTACTTGGTCTTCAGGCCGAGCTTGTAGGAGTCCTTCAGCACCACCGGCACCCACTGGGTGTTGGTGTTGATGTAGGCGAAGTCGGGGTTCTTGGTCTTCATGGTCAGGAGCTGGGACGTCGCGTCGGTGAGAGTGGTCGGGATGACCTCCTCGTCGACGAGGTCGACGCCGATCTCCTTCGCGTACGCGCGGCCGGATTCGATGGGCGCCCGCCCGTAGGCGTTGTCGGCGAAGATGAAGGCCACTTTCGGCTTGCGGCTGGTATCTTTCCAGCCTTCCTTCACCCAATTGAGGAAGATGCGGATTTGGCTCGTGTAGTCGATGCCCCCCGGGAAGTTGTAGGGCGTCATCTTGGGATCGGTCAGGTGGCCGGAATAGGAGCCCGAGATATACGGCACCTTGTCCTTGGTGATGAACGGCCGCAGCGCCTCGGTGTCGGGGGTGCCGTAGCCGAGCACGAGGAGCACCTTGTCGTCCTCGACGAACTTCTTGTAGGCGGCGACGGCGCGCGGGGGCTGGAAGCCGTATTCCACGCTCACCAGCTCCAGCTTCTTGCCGTTGACGCCGCCCTTCTCGTTGATGTACTGCACGGCATCGATGCGGCCCTGGGCGATGTCCTTGCCCTGGTCCGACGTGGGCCCGGTGAGGTCGACCAGGTTGCCGATCTTGATGGTCTGCGCGGCGGCCGGCGAGGCGCCGACGCTCAGCGCGAGCAGGCCGAGCATCACGGGCAGAACGAGCAGCAGTGCGGTCCTCTTCATGACGACCTCCTTGCGGCGTTTGCGGGTGAACCTTGCATCGCGCGCCTGTCAGTACGCATAGGGCCACAGCTTCCAGTAGGTCCGGAAGCGCAGCCAGATGCGCGCCAGGCCCTGGGGCTCGTACATCAGGAAAAAGATGATGGCCAGGCCAAAGACGATGTCGCGGGCGGAAGCGATCAGGCCGAAAGCATTCGGATAGATCCCGGTCAGCGACGTGGCGCTGAGCTTGAGCACCTCGGGAAGCAAGGTCATGAAGACCGCGCCGTAGATGGAGCCGAGGATGCTCCCGAGGCCGCCGATGATGATCATGGCGAGGTAGTCGATGGCCACGAGCAGGCTGAAGGCATCGGGGAACACGATGCGCGACTGGTGAGCCATCAGGCCCCCGGCCACACCGGCGTAGAAGGAGCTGATGACGAACGCCAGCAGCTTGTACCGATAGACGCTGACGCCGATCACCTCGGCCGCCACGGCGCGGTCCCGGATCGCGATGAACGCGCGGCCCGCCTTGGTGCGAAAGAGGTTCTTCGCGAAGAACACCGCCGGGATCGCGAGCGCGAAGATCGGATAGAAGATGCGGGCGTCGGAATCGAGCGGATAGCCGAACACCGTCGCCGCCGGCACGTTGAATCCCAGCACGCCGTTCGTCATCCGCTCCCAGTGGATGATCCCGTACGTCGTGATGAAGTGCGCGGCGAGCGTGGCGATGGCGAGGTAGAGCCCTTTCAGCCGCAGCGAGGGCACGCCGAAGACGAGCCCGAACACGGAGGTCACCGCCGCGGCGAGCGGGATGGCGAGCCAGAACGGCAGCCCCGCCTTGCCCTCCAGGATCGCCGTGGCGTACGCGCCCACGGCCAGGAAGGCGGCGTGCCCGATGGAGATTTGCCCGGTGAAACCGATCAGGATGTTGAGCCCGACCGCGCCGATGATCGCGATGCCGATGCGGTTCAGGACGTCGAGCCAGTACGTCGTCGCGACGAGCGGCACGAATGCCAGCAGCGCGAGAAAGGCCAGCAGCGCGACGATCGGCAGGCGCGTCTCGAAAATGCTCTCGTCCGAGGCGTAGCTCACACGGAAATCGCCGCTCCGCATCAGACGCGCTCCACGTCGACCCTACCGAACAGGCCGTAGGGCCGGATCATGAGGATCAGCACCAGCACCACGAAGGGCGCGACCTCCTTGACGCCCCCGCCGAGAAGCGGATCGAGGTAGCCGCCCGAGAGGTTTTCCAGCACGCCGACGACGATGCCGCCCACGATCGCGCCCGGCACGCTGTCAAGGCCGCCGAGGATCACGACGGGGAAGATCTTGAGTCCGTAGTCGGCCAGCGAGAAGTCGACGCCGCCCCGGACGCTCCCCAGGATGATCCCGCCGAGCGCCGAGACCACCGTGGCGATGCACCACGACAGCGCGAAGATGCCCTTGACGCTGACGCCGAGTGATTGCGCGACCTGCTGATTGTCGGCCGTCGCCCGCATGGCCGTGCCCACCAGGGAGAACTTGAAGAACAGCGAGAACGCCGCCAGGAGCAGCATGACCGTCACGAAGCTCCAGAGATGCACGGGCGAGACCGGTATCGCGCCGAGGTGCAACGGCTCCGACGAGAAGAGCACCGGGAACGGCCTCGTGTCACTGCCCCAGGACATGTTGAGCACACCGCGCACGACGCTCGCAAAGCCGAAGGTGACCATGATCACCGAGATGATGGGCTCGCCGATCAGCGGCCGCAGCACGCCGCGCTCGATGACGAGCCCGAGGAGGATCGCGACCACGAGCGTCAGCGGGAGGGCCACCGCGAGGGGCAGCTTCATGTTGAGGATCGTCGCCCACGCCACGTAGGCGCCGAACAGCACGAGCTCTCCGGGGCCGAAGTTGACGACCGTCGAGGCCTTGTAGATCAAGACGAAGCCGAGCGCCATCAGCGAGTAGACGCCGCCGACGGCGATTCCGGTGATGATCAGTTCGAGCAGGAACACGAGCTGCTCGCTCATCGTGCTGCCTCCGTCGGCGGCGCCTGGCTCACGTAGAGCCCCTCGATCATGTCGCGGTACTTGCGCAGGATGATCGGCCGCCGGACTTTGTTCGTCCGCGTGAGCTCGTCGTCGTCGGCGTCGAGCTCCTTGTCGAACAAGGTGAAGGCATGGATGCGGGCGGCACTCGGCAGGCCCTCGTTCACGCGCGCCACTTCCCGCTCGATCAGCGCGACCACCTCGGGCTTGCCGGACAGGTCCTTGAAAGTGGTGAACGGCACTCGCCTGGCCTCGGCCCAGCTGCCGACCGTGCGCATGTCGATCTGGATCAGCACCACCACGAACGGCCGATCCTCGCCCACGACGACGGCCTCGCGGACATACGGGCTGAACTTCAGCTTGTTCTCGATCAGGGTAGCCGAGAACCTGGAGCCGTCGGCGAGCCGCAGCACGTCGCTGAGGCGGTCGATCACCATCAGGTGACCGTGCTCGTCGACGCAACCGGCGTCACCCGTGCGTAGCCAGCCGTCGTCGAGCGTCCGCGCGGTGGCCTCGGGATTCTTGTAGTAGCCACGGAAGACGGTGGAGCCCGCGAGGAGGATCTCGCCGGCCTCGGAGATACGGAGTCGAGTCCCCGGAGTCGGTTTACCGACGGTCTCGGGCCTCACGTCGTCATCCATGTGGAGCACGGAGATGGCTCCCGATTCGGTCTGGCCGTACACCTGCTTGAGATTGAGACCGATCGCGCGGAAGAAGCGGAACAGTTCCGGCCCGAGCGAGGCGCCTCCGGTATAGGCGAATCGGGCTCGCGACAAGCCGAGCTTGTCGAGGAGAGCTCGGAAGACGAGGAGATGCGCCAGGCGCGCGAGCAGCCACAGGCCAGGACCGATGGGCCGCCGCGCGAGCCGTCGTTCGGCGGCGCGCATACCGACTGCAAGGGCCCAGCGCGCCGCGGCGCCCTTGAGCCAGCCCGCGTCGGCGATCTTCACCTGGTACTCGGAGCACATGGTCTCCCAGAAGCGCGGCGGCGCGATCATGAGCTGCGGGCCGATCTCTCTCAGGTCGTCGCGCACGGTGGCCGGCTCCTCCGGGAAGTTCACGGTAGCCCCCGCATGAAGCGCGATCGCGACGCTCAGCAATTGCTCGCCGACCCACG
>Ga0187776_10001784_pt1 | contig 10900 bp, 10 predicted proteins | sample 0216_BV02_MP12_2_FD_132426 | JGI IMG/M metagenome (GOLD analysis project Ga0187776, IMG submission 132426) | Tropical peat soil microbial communities from peatlands in Department of Meta, Colombia - 0216_BV02_MP12_20_MG | ecosystem: Environmental > Terrestrial > Soil > Wetlands > Peat | place...
CAATTCCAACATCTTCTTTCCCCTGACCATCGATCACGCCCGCATTCGCGGCTGGGAGGCGACGGTCAAATCCCCTCGCTTGTTCAACCGGGCTCAGTTCTATCTTGCCTACTCCCACCAGTATGCAGAGGGGAGTGGCGGAGTCACCGGCGGGCTGACAGACTTTTCTCCTCCAGACGCAGGCACCTATTTTCTTGATCATGACCAGCGCAACACTTTTACAGCGGGCATGAACACAAATCTCCCCTGGCGGACCTGGGCATCATGGAATGTGGCCTATGGCTCGGGCTTTCTCGATGGTGATGGGCCCGACCATCTGCCCTCGCACACCACCTTCGACCTGGCAATCGGAAAGTCCTTTGGCGAGCGCTTTTCGGCGAGATTTTCGACGGTAAATCTGTTCAACGAGCGCTTTCTGCTCGACAACAGCAATACGTTCGGCGGCACGCATTTCGCTAATCCGCGCATGCTGGCAGTGCAGGTGCGATATCGGTTCCATTTCTGAGGAGCGCAGCGCGGGATAACCGGAAGTGGTTCCCTATCGGTCTGTTGGCTGATACCCTGCCTCACGTTTCCATTTCCACTCCAAATCGAGGCTGCTCATGTTCACCGCTGATCTGCTGAAGGCAAAGCGCATTCTGGTGACAGGTGGAGGTACAGGAATCGGCAGGGCCATGGCCCATCGCTTCCTGGAGTTGGGAGCTGTGGTTTATATCTGTGGCCGCCGCAAAGAAGTGCTGAAGCAGGCGCAAGCGGAGCTGTCTGCTGCCACCGGCGGGAGCATCCATGAACACGTATGCGATGTGCGCGATTCGGAGTTGGTGGAACAGATGGTGACTTCGATATGGCGGGAAGGCCCGCTGGATGTTCTGGTGAACAATGCCGCTGGCAATTTTCTGGCGCGTACGGAAGAGTTGTCGTTGCGCGCTTTTGAAGCCGTAATCGGAATCGTGCTGATGGGAACCATCCACTGCACGATGGCCTGCGGCCGGAGATGGCTGGCGAGCGGCCGGAACGGCCATGTGCTCAACATTCTCGCCACTTACGCCTCTAGCGGTTCGGGTTCAGCATACGTGGTGCCCTCAGCGGTCTCGAAGGCCGGAGTGTTCGCGCTCACGCGCAGCCTGGCTGTGGAATGGGGGCGCAGAGGGATTCGCTTCAACGCTATCTCTCCCGGCCCTGTGCGAACGGAGGGAGCGTTTTCGCGCCTACTCCCACGCCAGGAATTTGAAGAGGCGGCGATCAACCGAGTTCCCCTCAAAAGATTTGGACGTCCCGAGGAGATCGCCGACCTGGCAGCTTTCTTGGTGAGCGACAGGGCCGGCTACATCAACGGTGAAGTAGTAACGATTGACGGAGGCGAGTGGCTGCAGGGAGCCGGAGAATTCAACAGCTTGGGGATGGCATTGTCCGACGCTGACTGGGAAACTCTGAATCCGAAAAAGAACTGAGAGCTACTTCTTCTTTTCCAGATTGAGCGCCACGGAATTAATGCAGTAGCGAAGTCCGGTTGGGTTGGGTCCGTCGGGAAACACATGGCCCAGATGAGCGTCGCAATTGCCGCACAGCACTTCGGTACGCCGCATGTAGTGGCTGTTGTCCTCGTCGGTCTTGATACTAGATCCGTTAATGGGTTCCCAGAAACTCGGCCAACCGGTACCTGAGTCGAACTTGCTATCCGAACTGAACAAATCCGCACCGCAGCAGACGCATTTATAAGTTCCTGGATCCTTGGTCTGGTAGTATTCGCCGGTAAATGGCCGTTCGGTGGCCTTTTCGCGGCAGACCGCGTACTGATCAGGAGTAAGCTGCTTTTTCCAATCCTCGCTGGTTTTCTTCATGGCCATAATCTGCTGAACTCTCTCAGATTTTAACAGCACCGTATTCAAAACGGTTTACTGCTATGACCAGATTTCCCGCAGCACTCTCGCAAAGTTTGCACCAACAACCTTCTCAGTCACCCTCGGTGAGTAGCCGCGTTTCAGGAGTTGATCGGTTATGACTTCCAGCCTTAGCGGCGTATTGAGTCCAACGACGTAGGGATAACGATCTTCTTCCGGTGCAGCGGCGCCCGCTTTCACGCGCGCCTCCTGCGACTTCTTGAACTCGGCGAGTGCTTTTGGGCTGGTGTCAAACGGAGAGACTCCTGCATCGCTGCCTACTCCGACGTGGTCTTCGCCACCCACTTTCAACGCGCGTTCGACGTGTGCCATATAGTCTTCGACCGTCGGCTGTCTGGGAGACGGTGCCAGAAAGGGCAGATCATAGATTCCCATCACGCCTCCCTTGTCCGCCAGAGTTCGGATTTGTTCGTCCGTCTTGTTGCGCGGGTGCGCATGAATGGCACTGCAGCCAGCGTGAGAAATGATGACGGGTTTGCGGGATGCCGCCATGGCATCTGTGGTCGTCTTGGGATTGCTGTGGCTGAGGTCAATCGCTACTCCCAGTTCATTCATCTTCTTTACGGCGTCTTGCCCAAGCGTTGTCAGCCCGCCGGCGTTTGGCTCCAGTACGCCGGCTCCGAAAACCGACTTGCCGTTATACGAGAGCTGCATCACGCGCACCCCCAGGTTCCGAAATACCTCGATGCGGTCAACTTTGTCCTCCAGCATGCTCACACCTTCAAACGAGAAGATGATCCCCATCTTCTTCTCGCGGTGGGCGCGCTCCATATCTTCTGCGAGCCGCACCTGCAGGAAATAGTCGGGATGCATCTCTATCAGCCGCTGGACCCAGGCGATTTCGTCCACTGTCCCGGCGAAGTCGCTGCCAAATCCTCCCAACGTCATCTTGACTACGCTGACGCCAGAGTTGCGCGCCATGTCGAGGTCTGATTGCGGCAGTGGCAGCTTCTCTTCAAGCGGAGGCGCGGAGTTGCAGTCCAATACAAGCCATCTCCGGTACAGTTCATCCGTCTGAGGAGAAATTTCGCTGGTGTCAGCGACGGCTTGCGCACTGGCAACAATTGCCGAGCACTTGGGTAACGCACCCGACACCACAGTGCCTGCCACCAGAAACGAGAATTCGCGACGATTCATAGGTGGTTCACAAAATTACAGTAGTGGAGAAATATTAGCAGCCGAGCCCTCGAGGTCGACTCTCAATCCGTGCTGTACGTCACTTCCAGTCGGTGTATGCGGAAACAAGCGAAGATGAGGATCGCTGCCGTCAGGCACAGCAGCCCCAGAACAGAAACAAACGGTGTGACCGGCTCGGCCACCACCGTGAACAGAGCCAGGAATCCCTGGGTTGGTATTTCAACCGGCAAGAGTTGCTTCAGATAGAAGATTATGCTGAGCTTCTGCAGAATCGAAGGCAGCACCGGGTTGATCGCTTCATAGCCCATCACCAACGCCCCGGGAACGATGGGATTCTTGAAAATCAAGCTGAGAGCGAGAAACAGAGCGCCATATCCAAGGCAAGCCAGGGCGGTCACCAGCAGGTACGACCAGAACTGATGGAGTCCGGGGCCGTCTAAAACATAGCTCCGGCCTGCGGGACCCAGGTGCACATACATGAAATAGAACGACAACAGCACGCTGATGCCGAAAAGAAGAATTGCAGTGATGGCGCCGGCGAGAAATTTTCCCAGCACCAGCACTTCCCTTCTGACCGGAACCAGGAACTGGTAATGCAGGGTGCGTTCCACGATTTCCCCGCGAAATAGCCACGTGAAGATGCCCATGCAGCCGAAGAAAATTCCCAGCCGGAGATAGTAGAAATTGAAGATGCCGGCCAGAACCTCTGTATCGGCGGAGACGGTGCAGATACGACGTGGGCCATCGATCAGGGCATGCAACCCGACGATCGCGGCTGGGGCAAAAGCTAATAAGTAGATCCAGAACCCGCGCCGCGCCAAAAAATTCCGCCGCAGCTCGATCCGTGCCAGGATCCCCGTTTGTTCTGCCCACAACTGCCAGGACTGTTTGCTGACCCATTGCCGAAAACGCCAAAACAGCCTCCGCCCACTCATTGGTTCCCCCGGTCGGAACCGATCAAATACTGATAGATCGAGTTCACGTCGTCGTCGGCAGGCGCGACCGCATCCACCTCAACTTCGCCCTTCGACACCACCCTGTTCAGCAGCAGGTAAAACTGCTCGGCGTCGCGCGTCCGAACCAGCACGCCGCGACCATCGTTCTGGATTTTGGCTTCCACCACGTGATTGAGCACGAAAACTTCAGCGGCTAGCTTCGCAGGGTTGGAACAGCGCACCAATATCTGCATAGGGTGGTCCTTAACCTCTCGCCGGACCTCCTGGATCTGGCCTTCAGCCACAACATAACCGTGGCTCATCAGTACTACGCGATCGGAAATGCGGTCCACTTCCTCGAGAATGTGGCTGGAGATGACAACGTGCATTCCTTTCTTGCCCAAGGCCTCAAAAAGTGCGATCGCTTCGGCACGAGCCATCGGATCCAGGCCATTCAACGGTTCATCTAGCACTAGCACGGAAGGATGATGCGCGATGGCTTGAGCCAGGCGGATGCGCTGCCGCATGCCCTTACTGTAGCCGGCAACCTTGCGTCTTGCGGCTTCGCTCATGCCCACTCGCTCTAGGGCTTCATCGGTTAGCTTCCGGGCCTGGTGGGGGGGGAAACCATGGAGCCGGAGAGGCGCGTAGATGAAGTCCAGTCCGGTAACGTAGCGAGGAAACGAGTCAAACTGGCTGCAATAGCCGACACGCTTGAAAAACTCCAGGGGGTCATCGGGAGTGAGACCGAGAACGCTGACATGTCCCTGGCTGGCACGGATCAGCCCGGTAAGCAGATTCATCAGCGTCGTCTTGCCGGAGCCGTTGGGACCAACGAGGCTGGTGATCCCCGGCCCCAAACACAAATTGACGCGATTAACACCCAGCACTTCCCCATAAAACTTGGAGACATTCTCAAAAACGATTTGCTCGCTCGCATTTCTCATCCGCGTACCACCTCGCGAGCGCGTAGTCGGCGGTTCAGGATGGCGAGCGAGGCGAGGCAGACGATCAACAACGTCGCCCAAGCCGCGGCAATTGGAAGCGGTGTCTTCGAGAAGCCCTGGAAGAAGTCCAGGGTTAGGTGAAAGCGGTCATAAACAATCACGCGGAACAGGTATTGCAGATTCAGCAGGCGGCCCCAATTTGTACGCATCACCGCGTCGAAAGCTTCTCCGAACCCCGCGGGCACGAAAAATAGCGCGTAGGTCACCGCGGTAGCCACGATCCGCCACTTCACCCAAGCAGAAATCGCCAAGGCAACTGCGGCTAGTACCACAATCCAGACCCAGGAAGCTAGCAGGATAGCGCCGGCCATCCACAGATGCGGCCAGAGCCAGTTTCCGCTGGCGAGCCCCGCTTCCAGGAAGAAAAGCAGGAGCAGAGGGAGCCAGGTTACGACTGAAAGCAGCCCCATCAAAACCGCGAATTTACCAAGCACGTATTCAGCACGGCTGAAAGAACGGCTCAGGAAAAGAGGAAGAGCACCGTTGGCCAGATCTCCGGCGATCAGCACCGGCCCGACCCAGGAAGTTAGAAGCAAAGCCAACCAGGCTTGGGCGATGAGGAAATTGCAAAAAAATCGGGCGTCCACCAGGAGAAAGTTCTGTTTCCCGAGTTTGAGAATCGCTTGCGCTGTCTCACTGTTGGCGACGTATATGAACGTTGCGCCCGCCACAAGCGGAAACATGCAAAAGAACAATAAGGCCACAAAGAAGCGAGACTGGAACAAATCACCGGCGGCGTAGCGTGTGAGCACGAAAAAGCGCGACCAGCGCGGTGTCAGCGGCCCTTCATAGGGTTTATAGCGGCGCTTATATACGGCCATTGACTGTCCCGGTCTGTTCCATGGCGTTGAGGAAGATATCTTCCAATGAGTCGCGGCGGTGATTCATGCGGCGAATCTGCACGCCCTGCTCAGCCGCAATGCGATAGAGTTCGCGAACTTCGACGTTGTCGGGCATCACTAGTTTCAACCGGCCTCGGCCGAAAGTGGCGCATTCACAACCGAGTTTCTCCAGCGCCTCGGTGAAATTGCCGTTTGCGCCGATTGTCTCCATTTCCAGGAACTTGCGGTTGGCGCGTCGCTCTTCTTCCAGGTTGCACAAAGCAGCAACGCGGCCATCGCGCAGAATCAGCACCTCGTCGCAGGTTTCGTCGACGTCGCGAAGTAAGTGGGAAGAAAGCAGCAGGCAGATGTCGCTGGCATCGCGGATTTCGCGGATGAGTTCGATCATGCGTTTGCGGGCCGGTGGATCCATGCCGTTGGTTGGCTCGTCCAGGATCAGAAGCTTGGGCCCGTGGGCAATGGCCTGGGCCAGCTTGGTCAGCTGCTTCATTCCCAAAGAATAGGTCCCGATCTTACGATAGCGCGCCTCCCCCAATCCCACGCAGAAGAAGGCTTCGTGGGCGCGCTCCATGGCATCTTCGGGGGGAAGGCCAGAGATTTCCGCCATGTAGCGCACGAAATGCACGCCCGTCATGTTCGCTATGAAGGAATCATTCTCGGGCATGTAGCCGACCAGCGAGCGCAGTTGATCTGCACCCCTACGAATGTCGATGCCAAGCACGCGCGCCGTTCCAGAAATGGGTGGATAGAAGCCGAGCAGGGTGTTAATGAGCGTGGACTTGCCCGAGCCATTGGGTCCAAGCAGGCCGATAGAACGTCCGCGGAGGGCTCCACTCAGATTGTCGAGAATAGTTCTCCCCCCCAGCTGAACCTGGAGCCCTTCGAGTTCAATAGTTGCGCTCATCTCTTTCCCATCATTAAGGCTCAGGCCCCGCCAATGTTCCAGCTCGGTTTCGCTTCAGCAGCGAGGAAAGCACAAACGTGTTCAGGTCGAATCCAAAAAACCTGCTGGTACTGGCCAGCTGTATCTGATCCTTAACACCGTAGGCGCATATGACTGTTGGCCTGGAGTCGGCCGCCAATTGCTGCACTAGCACCTGTTGCTGCGGAGTGAGTTGCCCCAGCAGAGGCTGCAGGATCGGAGCCAGGTTCTGGTAGAAGAGAGCCGAGAAATTGTTGTGGCCGTCCTTCGGCAACAGGGCCCGGAAGGAGCCGGAGCGCGCCAGGCTGGTCCCATTGACGTGAGTGTTCAAGGCAGCGATCACCAGCGCCCGCGTAGGAGCCATGATCAGGTATCCGTCGCTGAAGGTATAGACGTGGTCCATAGGCATTCCGCCATGCTGGCTGGTGATGGTGTAGAAGGTGCGGCCGTTAAACTCAGACTGCTGCAAAGTGACGCCCGGCCTTCCCTGCTGAACCGCATGCTGATTCCAGCTTTGCACCAGCGTAGCAATTGAGTTCTGCAGATGCGCCGGATCGGTAACCTCGGCAATCACCTTCCAGGACAGGGTTGGGAGCACTGGACCGTCCAAGGCAAGTGTGACATCACCGCCCAGCGTGGCGGCAAGGTCTTCACGGATGCGCAAACCCATCTCCTGCTCCGCCTTGGAGAGATTCTGCGTGGAGTTGGTATCGGTGGCACCAAAGGTATTCAGCAAATCGTCGAGCATCAGCGCCGGTGACTTGGAGAGGAACGATACTGCAGCTCCGGCATCAGCTGAAACGAAATCCAGGGAGCCCATGGGCGCCGGAGCGGCCAGCCAGGAAGCAATGCCGCGGCGCTCGCCTTTGAACTCCAGCACAGCGCGGTTGTCGGTGGTGCCGGAAACTTGCCGAAGTTCGACGATCAGATACTTCACGTCGCTGAAGCCGGAATTCTGGAAAGCAAGCCTTTCCTGGTCTGCATGAGGAGACGGAGCATGAGGCTTGGAGATGGTGGCAAGCTGGCCAAGATCCGCGGCAATCAGGAATCCAGCGCCACGACTGTATGCGTTCATAACGCGTTGGCCGAAATCGGTGAACGAAAAGCCACCCCCGCCGGACGTGAGCTGAGCGTCCATCGCACGAACCGCCGCGAGATCGCCGGCTACCAGGAAGTCGTCTCGTACCAGGAAAACTCCTTCGTGTGGGGTAGGCGAGAGAGTGGCCAATACCTGTTGGTCCACGACCTGGGGCGCTCTATTCTGAGCCTGATTGTTGGGAGCAAGCCCGGGCAGCTCCTTCTGCAGATAGTCCTTCAATCCAGGTTGGCGGATCTGCGCCAGCATCACCGGACCATGACCGACAAGGGCGCTATCCAGTGTGGCTGTGAAGACCACCTCATCTCCCAGATACTGGCTGGCGCCGCGAATCTTTTCAACCAACTCCTCGGGTGCAGGCCCATGGTCAGCGGCATGCTTCTCCTGCCACCACTGACGCAATACTGGGCTTTGCGACATCTGCTGCTGAAAGACTTGGTTTGCATCCGCCAGCGTTTGTCCAAGGTTCGGAATGCTGACGTAGATGACCGTCTTCGCCGGCAGCAGCGGGAGAATGCGGCTTTCATAGCGAGGGCTAGGAGCGGGAATCTGTTCCAGTTGCTTTCGCAACTTGGAAAATTCCGCCAGCAAGGCCAAGTGCTGATCCAGATTGCGGCTCCAGGCGATTTCATCGGAAATGGGGACATAGCTAACATTGCTGGTAGTGGAAACCTGGTCACCGGGGTGAAGCACGTCCTCAGCACCATCGTGCGCCACCCGCACCTCGCCTTCGATAACGGACACACGCGAACCCTTCGTGCCGGAGTTAACCGCGAAAACCGTGCCCGTAACTGCGACGCGACAATCGGGGGCCTTCACGTAAAGATGCCCGGTCTGGCGCTTAGCTGCTTGCACAATAATGCTGCCCTGATCGAGATGGATGGCAGTGTCGCGATGCCCTGCGGTTACCGAAAATTCCGCCCGCTGATTCATTTCGACTCTGGAACCATCCAGCAAGCGCACGAAAGCATGCGATCCACTGCCTGTGCGGATGAAGTCTCCTTCCGCTATTTCGTCTCCGGGCGTGAGGGCACGTTCGCCCGAAGCGGCTACTCGGTAAAGTTGGCCTTCCACGGATTCAATGTGCGCCCGCGCGCCGGCCGGAGGGGAGAAATAAACATCGCGAATCAGCCAGGCAATGCCGATCGCCGCAATGAGCAGACACATCGCCAGAGCCGATCGAGGTGATGGAGTGAGCCACGCGAAGTGGCGGCGCACCGGCTCTATCTGCCAGCCGGCGGTGGTTTCAGCCGCGTCTCGCCGGCCGTAAGCGTGCTCGCGGCAGGAAACACATTCGCGCAGATGATCCTGAACGAGCAGTTTTCGTGGAGCACTCAATGTGCCCTGGTGAAATGCCGGTAGCAGCGCCCGAATATCGTGACAGCCACGGATAATTTCTGTCGAACGCATGGATGCCCCAACAGCCGCCATCTGTTCTTCTTGAAGCCGCTGCCAGACGCGATCTGCAGCAGCCTGCAAAACATGAGGATTCAGGGAGTCGTTTCGCAGTTCGGCAACGGCTCTTTCGAGATCAATATCAGGATGACGATTGAATGATTTCATAGCCCGCCTCTCATGAACGCACGAAGGTCCTTCCTCAACCGCGCCCGCGTGCGGTGCAACGTGACCGCCACCACCGCTTGGGAAGTGTTCAGCATGCGGGCTATTTCGCGATTGTCGAAGTCTTCGAGATAGCGCAGCACAAACATTTCTGCCGTGCGCGGATGCAAGCGTCCGAGAGCTCGGCGCAAGCTCTCCTTGATCTCCACCGATGTGTGTGCCCGCTCGGGCGAGGGGAGGGACTTGGAAGGCAATGGTTCTGCGTTCTCCAAGGGGACGTCGCGCCAGTCACGTCGGGCCCGAATGATATCCAGAGCGGCGTTGATCGCGGCGCGATAAAGATAGCTTTCCAGGTTGCCGATGCGACTTCGGTCGAAATCGCCTCGGGCCAGCCGGAGGAAGACAGATTGCGCGACATCCTCAGCGTCCGCCAGGCTGCCTGTTATTCGGTAGGCCGCCTTCAGAACGCGAGTTTGATGCGCGCGAAAGATGTCTTCAAGCTCTGCAACTGCCGGCATCGCCACGGGGTGTTCCATCGCTGCTGCCAAGTAGCCCTCCTGAGCTCGCCGTCATCGAGAAGACGTAGACTGGACAGGGCTTGTTAACAGGCTGCTTCAGTTTGCTACGAAATACAGACTCCAGGAGTTCAATTTGCTCCCGGAGCCGAAATAAGGGAAGGCGGAGCCGTTCCGGGAAATTCGTACCCACAAGAGTGTTTGTGGCTGACCTTAAAGCTGGCCTGCCAGGATTTGAATAGCGGACACTTCGCGAGCGAGAATCTCGAGAACTTCACGCCCCCTGCTGCAATCGCGGACAAAGTCGTGCAGGGCGGGGCTGCTGATGGAGATGAGTTCGACGTCTTCCAGCGCTTCCGCGTCCAGACTGTAAGCCCTTTGGTTGAACGTGGAAGGCAAGCCAAGCAGTGACCGAGGCCCCATCCACCGATCGGAGATGACGATGCCACGGGCGTTTCGTAGAAAAAGGCGCACCCCCCCTTTGCGAATGAGGAAAGCACCTGAATTCGGCTCACCGCGCCGAAACACTACCGTCCCCCGGGGACGGGAGACCGGAGTGCCGATCTGCTCCAGTTCGTGCTGTAATTCTGGGCTGGCGACCAGCGTCAAATCAAGAGATACGGACTCGCGAGTTGCCATTGCCGAAAATCCTCGGCACACAGTAGCGCTTTCAATCACCTCTGGTTTGTGATTTCGGTCACAATACTCGGTGACGGTAACATCCGAAATACTCGACCAGTAACATTCGAAAGTAACCGTGGCTTCGCTACTGGCAGGCAGTAAGGCAATTCGCCGCAATGCTTTGACCCTGGGAACAGAATCGTTTATAAGGATAAGAGAGGTTGGTTATCCCGGGTTCGACCGGGGCAGTCTCTAGAAAAATCCGCAACGCGCCTCTAGGCGCTCCACTCCTCAGTAGCTCAATGGCAGAGCATCCGGCTGTTAACCGGAGGGTTGTAGGTTCGAGTCCTACCTGAGGAGCCAA
>Ga0187776_10001785_pt1 | contig 10895 bp, 9 predicted proteins | sample 0216_BV02_MP12_2_FD_132426 | JGI IMG/M metagenome (GOLD analysis project Ga0187776, IMG submission 132426) | Tropical peat soil microbial communities from peatlands in Department of Meta, Colombia - 0216_BV02_MP12_20_MG | ecosystem: Environmental > Terrestrial > Soil > Wetlands > Peat | place...
CAAAAGCTTTAACAGCGGGAATTGAAGCCGCGAGAGCTGCGTGATGGCGACTGCCAGCCCCGCCGCCACCGCGGCGCGGGTGGACAACTGAAGGGCAGATGTGCGGGTTGAAAACGATGAAAGCATTTTCCGGAGAAGAAAATCGAGGGCTGGTTTTCCAATGGATTTCCTCAGCCCTCGAATCATCTTCTCCCTAATTATGGCGAACCACTCCTATTTTCAATAAGGAAAATGGGTCGCCTCCCCGGCCACGACAATCCAGGTTACCACCATAGCATTAATGAATGCGCCCACAAACACATGACCCGTTCTGCGGTAGAAATAAGTCGAAACCAGGGCTGCAATCGTAAAGATCGGAAGGAATTGGAACATCACAATCGAATACAGTGGCGCCCATCGGGTGGTTACTGCCGCCGTCCCGCCAGAAAAAAGAGGGGTATACTGATACGCCAGGTATAAAATGTAGCCCCCAATCATTAGCACTACATTTGTTAGCATTTCCTTCCACCCGGCCCAATCGCCTTCGCCCCTCTGGCCTCGGCGTAATTGGCCATGAAGCACCAACCCGGAGATCAGAAAATAAAAGGCGAAGGGGATAAAATAGGCCAAGGCGATTTTGAAGTGAAAAAAAGACATCGGTTTGATGGCAAATACCCAAATTCGGAAATCGGTCTTAAAGGCCCAGTCTGAAAAGGCCAGGGTGAGATAGGCCGCAAAAACGACAATGACGGCTAATAAAAACGATTTGCCTATTTTCCTCCATTCCAGCCCTTTATCCTTCCAGGAAAAACCATAATTGACAAAGGAAGCTCCTGTTTTCTGATTCGACAGGAAATGCCACAGCAAAAGCAAAACAAGAGAAATTAGGCCGACACTCATTGCCCAAAACATAAGGACAGTGGTGATCGTTTGGGGCCAGAAATAGCTTGCTTTTAAAATCCCCAGGCCATGAAAATCCCACATCTTCATATAAAGGGGAACCGGAAGCAGGATCGTTATCACCGCTCCAAGCCACCAGCCCCACCCGGAAATTGATTTTCGCGGGGGAGGCGTTTCGTTCAATTCTTTGAAAAATTCCCCTCGCAGGAAAAATTGGCCCACCGGGAATAAAAGGAGTACCATGCCGATCAAAGCGATAAGAGTTCCGAACTCCTTCCAATACCAAATTTGGTCAGACGGGGGAAGGTTCTTGCCACCCTTCAAGGTGGCCTGCATCCATTCCATGGCATTTCCGATAGCCTCGGTGGAAAAATGCACGCGGGGATGGACCATGCTTGGTTGATAAAGCTTTCTGGCGGTGCCCTCCTCGATGGAACCGTAAAGCTTGCCGACTTCAACGTTTTCAGCGGTTCCAAAGAATTTTTTCAGCTTGTCCGTTTTAGTGATATTCTCCGGAATCGGGCTGTTCCACATGAGCTGGGAAAACTCATCGTATTTACTGTATATAAGCGCGGTGTTCCGCGGGAAAGTGGGGGTCCCTTCTTTGGTCCCGTAGGTCCCGGTCGAAGAACTCGCCAGGATTAAGGATCGATAGCCATCTGGGTTCGATTCGGCCGCTTTTAAGCTTGCCCATCCCCCCATAGAATGCCCTTCGAGGCCGATGTTGTTCTTATCAACAAAATCCAGGCTGCGTAAATATGCCAGTGCGGGTATCCCACCAAAACCATTTCCCCCGGATGGAGGATCAGAAAACCCGTGGCCCGATTGATCAATCGCAAGAACAACATAGCCACGACGGGCAAATTCAATGGCAAAGCCATCCTGGGTTTCCCGCGAATTGATGTAACCATGCGTAGCGACAATGCCTGGAGCAGGATTCTTTTGACTCACTCCTTTCGGGACATAAAGCAGGGCGCTCATCACCTTTCCTTCATTAGTCATAAAACGTAAATCATGAATCGCAACCCCGCCACTCGTTTGGATCAGATCGGCTAAGTATCCTCCTCCCAAGATAAAAATTAAGGCCAAAACCATCAAACCGCATAACGGCTTCTTATTCATTTTTTCGTTCATACTCCCTCCTTTTCAGCATCCTCCCAGATTGATAATGGTAGAAGCAAGTACGGGGAAATGCGATGAAATGATAGCAAGTCTGAAAATTGTGTCAAGCAGATTTAGGGGGCGTAATACATCAATTCCGCAATACTGGAGGACAGGCAAAAATGATCGCGGCCAGGTTCCCGTCCGGCGAAATTGGTCGAGTGCGATCGAGAGGGTGAAAGGGTCTTCCTCCGCAATGATTTAGATAGCCTAAAACCGGCGCAGGGAAAATCAAATTTGAACCATTCATCTGCCCGAGGGTTCTGAATCGAAAGTTTTGGTGCCGGCGGCGGGAGGTATTCTTAAGGAATCTGCTTTAAAAGCCGGCTCATTCGGGGACCAGCTCCATCACGGGAACGTTCGCCGTCACCTTGCAGGTAACCTGGTAGTTCCCCTGGGAGGTGAATTGAGGGACAAAATCTTTTTCCAGAACTTGGGCCAAGCCGATGCTTTGAGACACAATTTCATCTCTGGTTGTTATTGCATTCTTTACCTCTGTGACTGCCTGAATGAATACTCCGTTGCCATGTTCTACGGCGTTCCGCAGAGCCTCCTTCAAGGCTTTCTCACGGATGTCATCCAGCGTGTCTTTCCCCCCGCCATAGGCAATCCCGTCGATAACGACCTTTTTATACACCGGATTCCCCGCCTGATCTCTTATAAATTTGAAAGAAAGCGACCTCAGTGATTTCTCCTGCTTTTTCGCTTGAATCGGAGTCTCATGCTGATAAACAAGTTTAACGGCACAACCTCCATACGGAAAATTTTTGTCAGGTGGAATCCATTCAATTGTTTTGATCTCAACATCGGAGATGAACCTGGGGTTGCTTGCCCAGTGGGGAAACTCCACGAAACTGATAGGGGGGGAAATTAACCTCAAATCCTGGGCGATGATGGTTTGCTTCCTGTATTGCAGGGTTATTAAGTAAAGTTTTACATTAAAATTTTCGACAATCGCTTGCCCCTCGCCCTGAAAATCTCCGAATTTCCATCTCGCTTTTGACAGGATGCTATCGTACTCTACGACGCCGGATTTCAGCACCTTGCTGAAAGTATTTAATTGCACGCCGTAAATCCTTTCGCCAATTTCCTCAAGGGCGCCAAGGACCGCAGCGATGAAGGCTTCCTGTTTTCGGTCAATCAAGGAACCTGTATTAGATAAAATTTTGCCCTCTCCGCTTCCCTCAATCAAGGCTGCGATGGCTCCCTGGGAAGAACTGCCAAAAGCAATAAATATTAGGAAAAAGATAATGATTTTTTTCATCTGCTACCCCTTTAGGCCGACATTTCCGAGATGACATCACTTTTAACCATTAACCAGCCTGCATGGCCAGAATGCTATCAATTCCGCCAAACACTGTCAAGCAGGCTTTGCATCCTAGGACGCAACGTCTCCTAGCATGACACCTCCCATAGAATCCTCTCGGAAATGCCGAAAGGACTGGGTAGGTTTTCGGGAATGGAAATGGCGGAAACCTAGGAGACTTTAAGCACAGCTTCACTTCTGCCCGCAGAAAGGCAGGTCTTAACGATTTTAGGTTTCATGACCTACGGCACACCTACGCTTTTCATTTGGCTATGGGGGAAGTGCACCAAAATGGGGGGAAAGCATAAAGAGGATAAAAGGAGGTCAAAAATTATCGGGCATTGGGCAGAAGAATTGTCAAAATTCGAAGAGTTATTTGTCAAGAATAAAGATTTGCCCCGTTCTCTTCTCTCGAATGAGAAATCTTAGATGGTTAATTTTTTTTCTGTCAAGGTTAGAGATTTGATCCTAGAAACACACACGGCTTTTGCCTTGACACCGAAGAACTTCTTCAATAGAATTTCTTTGCCATGAAATCTTGGGGTTTGGTGGAAGTTCATTCTGTCCTGCAAAGCAGATTTCGGTCCTTTTAAACCTTCTTCCCTGAATTCCCCCCTGGGGTTGAAAGCCTAGGTCTGTCGTCTGAATAAATGTCGAAAGGAGGCAAAATATGACCAGGTCTTCCGTGAAAAAATGTTTGGGCAAGGGCCTTGTTTTCCTGGCTGTCTTTTTGCTGGTGGCCAGCCTATCTACCGGGCAAGCAGCAGAGAGAGTTATCACTATCGGGGCCCCCCTTCCCCTAACCGGGCCCCTATCTCCCGAAGGTCAGAAACAAGCCCAAGGATACGATCTATGGGCCGAGACGGCCAACAAAGCCGGAGGAGTCAAGGTGGCAACTGAACACTACAAAGTGAAGATTGTGTATAATGACTACCAGTCCAATACTCCCCGAGCAGTCCAGCTGGCCGAAAAACTGATTACCGAGGACAAGGTCAACTTCACCTTTTCCCCCTTCGGTTCTGGAGCGACCAAGGCAGCCAGCGGAGTGTCGGAAAAATATGGCATGCCCACCATCGCGGCGACGGCTTCTTCCGAAGAGGTTTATAACCAGGGTTATAAATACCTCTTCGGTACTTTTACCCCGAATCCAACCTTAACCGAACCGTTGAGCGACATCGTCAAGGAGAAGGTTCCCGCCGTGAAAAAAGTGGCTATTCTCGCCCGTAATGACCTGTTCCCCTTGGCTATCGCTCAATGCATGGACGCCTCGGCCAAGAAGCGGGGCTTCAACGTGGTCTTCTTCGAAAAATATGCCATCGGTACAATGGATCATGCTTCGGCATTGACCCAGATCCGGGGAGCTCAGCCAGAATGGATCTTTGCTACCGGTTATATCAATGACCTCATCCTAATCCGTAAGCAAATGGGGGATCTCAAGGTTTCCGCGCCAGTCGTAACCATGATCGCCGGTCCGGCTTACAAGGAGTTCGTCGACGCGGCCGGGCCTCTCGCGGAGAACATCACCAGCGCTTCTTGGTGGCACCCGGCGGTTCGCTACAAAGGAGAAGATGTCTTCGGATCGACGGAGAATTACAACAAGCTGTTCAGAGAGAAGTATGGAATCATTCCTGACTACGCTCAGGCTTCGGCGAGTGTTGCCGGCTGTCTATTCCAGATCGCCATTGAGAAGGCCGGGACCCTGGACCGGAAGAAAGTGCGGGATACCCTGGCTAGCATGAATGTCATGACTTTCTGGGGTCCGGTGCGATTCGGTGAGACGGGCCAGATCATTTCGCTCAAACCCCCGGTCTTCCAGATCCAGAAGGGTACCCAGGTGGTGATTTTCCCGCCGGAGATCGCTCAGGCCAATTTGCTCGTGGGAGTGAAATAGATTCTGCAGGCTGCGGCGCAGGCTCAAGGGCGCCGCAGCCTCCTCAGTAATCCATCTCATGTTATATCTCCAGATTCTCGTAAATGGAATCGTATTGGGCGGCCTGTATGCCTGTATCGCCGTCGGCTTTTCTTTAGTCTGGGGAGTTTTGAACGTCATTAATATCCTCCACGGTACCTTTATTGTCATCGGCTCGTATACAGCCTACTTTGCCTACATTAAACTGGGAATCCATCCTCTTCTATCCATACCCATTGCTGCAGCCATTCTTTTTCTGCTGGCTTATGCTTTCCAGTCAGGGATGATCAACAAGGTCGTTGCTGCCCCGGTTTTGACCACCCTAACTCTGACTTTCGGCCTAGACCTTTTCGTGAACAACCTCTTAATCGTTGCTTTCAAAGCCGACTACCGCAAGGTGATCCTGGAGCATCCCCTGGGGGTTCTCACCCTAGCCGGTATCACCATCCCCGAGGATAAGCTGGCCGCCATGGGACTCGCCCTTTTGCTCACCGGGCTTCTATTCTGGGTCCTGGATGCGTCTCGAGTCGGACGGGCTATTGTAGCCGTGCGCATGGACCGGGAGGCGGCGGCCCTGATGGGGGTAAAGGTGAAGAAGATTTATGCCCTCACCTTCGCCATCGGAGGTGTGATGGCCGGAGCCGCGGGCAGCCTTATCAGCCTTATCTATCCCATCTCTCCCCTGAATAGCCTCCCTTTTTTGGGCAAAGCCTTCGTTATATGCGTCCTGGGGGGACTCGGAAGCGTTCCTGGGGCCATGTTGGGAGGATTGACTCTGGGAGTTCTGGAGAGCTTCGGGGCACTGGCCTTCGGTCCTGAACATGCGGTGACTCTTTCCTTTATCACTCTGATCTTATTCCTTCTGTTTCGACCCACGGGAATCATGGGCAAGAGGGGCTACGAATGAAGCGGAACCTACTGCTCTTAGCCTTGATCGGGATTTTATTGGCGCCCATGGTCGCCAACAATTATATGATCCGCCTGGCCACGATCATGATGCTCTACTGCGTACTCGCACTCTCCTGGAATTTCATTGGTGGGTTGACCGGATATCCTTCTTTCGCCACAGCGGCCTTCTTTGGCTTGGGGGCCTATGCGGGCGCCGTTTGTCAGGGCCAAGGGGTGCCCATGTACTTGGCGTGGATTCTTGGAGCCCTCATGGCGGCTATCTTTGCCACCGGGCTGGGGCTGGCCATATTGCGCCTCCGAGGACATTATTTTGCCATTGCCAGCCTAGTGGTGGCCGATGTTTTGCGGGAGATCGTTAACTCGACCACTAACCTAACGGGTGGAGGGATGGGGTTTAACCTGCCCATCCTCAAACTGGAAGTCGATGCCCAGGCGAAGCTCTTTTACTATCTGATGTTTGTTTTGGCCCTCCTGACCGTGGCCACCGCGGTCTTGGTCGATCGACACCGCTTGGGTTTTGGACTCCGATGCATCAAGCAGAACGAAGATGCGGCGAACATGATCGGGGTCAACGCCACCATTTACAAGACTGTCGCCTTTATCCTCTCGGCGGTGTTCGTCGGCTGGGCCGGGGCCTTTTATGCGTCCTGGGTGAACTACATTGAGCCGGGTGATGTCTTCGATGTCCTCTACTCCGTGAAACCTATTGTCATGGTTTTGCTGGGAAGAGCCGGAACCATATCAGGCCCGATCATTGGAGCCATAGTCTTTCTTCTAATGGAAGAGCTGGTCTGGCGCAATTTCTTGACTTTCCATGCCGGAGTTCTAGGCTTGATTGTGGTGGCCCTCATCCTTTACCTCCCCGATGGGGTTTTGGCCCTCAACTTCCGGCGTTTGGTGGCCTGGAGGAAGAACGGATGAAGCCAATCCTCCGCCTCGAAGATGTCACCCGCCAGTTTGGAGGGCTCTTGGCCCTGAATGAAGTATCGTTTAACCTCCAACCTGGAGAAATCGTCGGACTCATCGGCCCGAATGGGGCTGGGAAAACCACCCTGGTAAATATGGTGACGGCGGTCTACAGTTTGACCAGAGGGAAAATTTTCTTCGACGGAAAGAGAATTGACGGGATGAAATCCCATGAGATTTCCCGCATGGGCGTGGCCCGAACCTTCCAGGTCGTTCAGCCCTTCCCGAAGATGACCGTCCTGGAGAACGTGGCCGCCGGGGCCTTGTTCGCGGCCGGGGCTAAATCCCTGGCTGAGGCCAAGGAGCGGGCCATGGACCATCTGCGATTTGTCGGCCTGGCGGATTTCGCTGCCTCCTCGGCGTCGGCGCTGAATCTGGCGGACCGTAAACGCCTGGAGCTGGCCAAGAGCCTAGCCATGAACCCCAAGCTCCTGCTCCTGGACGAGGTGAATTCAGGCCTGAATAATGCGGAAATCAATCGGGCCCTGGAATTAATCCGGAGTCTGCTCAAACGAGGCATCACCATCCTTATCATTGAGCACCTGATGAAAGTGGTGCTGTCCCTCTGTTCCCGGGTCATCGTTTTACACCATGGACAATTGATTGCCGATGGAGAGCCTTCCGCCGTGGTCCGCGACCCTCGCGTTATTGAAGCCTACCTCGGTTCCCGCTATGCAAAGCAACAGAAGGAAAAAAGTCGTGAATGAGAAATTGTTCCAAACGGAGAAACTGACCACTGGCTATGGGGACATCCAGGTGCTTTGGGGAGTCGATCTCGATGCGCTGGCCGGAGAGGTCGTCTGCCTGGTGGGCTCAAACGGAGCGGGGAAGAGCACTCTCCTGCGTTGCGTCTCCGGTCTTCTGCCTGCTACCGGCGGCCGGATTCGCCTGCGAGGTATTGACCTCTCTCGATCCACCCCGGATCAAGTCCTGGAGGCGGGCATTGCCCTCGTGCCCGAGGGGCGCAGATTATTTTCCGCGATGAGTGTGAAGAATAACCTCCTCATGGGGGCCTATCTGCGGCGCGATGGACCGGGAGCGATCCGGAGGGACTTGGATTTCGTATTTGATCTCTTCCCCATTCTGGGCGAACGTGTGCGGCAGAATGCCGGCACGCTGTCGGGTGGAGAACAGCAGATGTGCGCCATCGCCCGGGGAATTATGAGCAAGCCAACGCTACTCATGATCGACGAACTGTCCCTCGGTCTCGCCCCTTTAATCGTCGAACGCCTGAGCAGTGCCCTTCTGAATATAAACCGGACGGGCATTTCCATCTTGCTTGTGGAACAGGATGTAGTCACGGCCTTTGAATTGGCCGGGCGGGGTTTCGTCCTAGAGGCAGGCCGGGTCACCCTTAGCGGACCGACCTCAGAACTGGCCAACAACTCCACTGTCCAGGAAGCATATATGGGGCTGTAAATACGGGTGCTACCAGCCTTATCCAAACCTTTCCCGCGACCCAACGGGAAACTTCTTCCCCGGCATTTTCAAAATGGGCTAGTAAGGGAGAACAAAAAGCGAAGATCGTGAAGGAGGGGGGAAAATTTCTTAGGTTTGATTTGATGGGCGAATTCCTGATGGCCAACTATAGGTGAAAAAAATATTAAGTGCGATACATCAGAACTTAAGCCCCTGACTCTTCTTGAAATTCGGCAGAGACAGACAAGAAAGGCAGGGTCTGGTAACCCTGCCCGAGAAACCTCTTAAATTTAATTTCGTCCATGTTCTTCGAAATCTCTCCCCCCTCCTTCATGGCCTCTTCCTTCAGGCCTTCCGTGCCATCCGGCCCGCCATTCTCTGTCTCGATCCCAATGCCTTTCACGTTCCCACCGCCCCCAGTTTTCTCCTAACTCTGCATGGGGGATCCGGTGGTATCCGGGCGATACTCTCCAAGAGCCTGGTGGCAGATCCACTAGAACGCGGGGAACCCTGGAGATCTCGACAAAAGCCCATGGTCCGTTATAGGATGAGGCCCAATACCAACGCCCCGCATAGGGACGATACCAGTAGCCTTGATAGAAAAAGAGGCCTGCTTCGATGTCAGGAACCGCATACACATAGGTTCCCGGGATGACGATCACTGGAGGAGGAGTAGAAAAGACCAACGCCGGCAGGCCGATGTTGACGCTGATACCTACCTCCGCCGCAGCCATCTTTGTTCCTCCGAGGAGAAAAAGCATTCCCAGAAGAACCACTATCCCCAATCCCATAGAAATTATTCTTCGCATTTTAACCTCCTTCAGCTGAACATTTGTCGCGGTCTCTCTTCGGAATCGTGTTTCTTTCGCTTCGCAATTTCTCAGTTCCTCCTTTGAAAACTGGTCCCTCCAAAGGAGAACCCGCCAATTCCTAGGGATAAATTTTCACCCTTTCTGAGGTCTCTAAATCCAAGCTATACACCCCAGACCGAGCCATCCGAAGGATTTCATCCGTCGCTGCGGACTTTTGCGCCGCCGACTTGGAGACGTCTTCAATCAGCCGCGCGGCCTGTGGATTGGTCACGGCATGCCGAATGAGAATATCTGTCGGAGAAACCCTTTTTCCGTAATAGGCCTCATTCAAACTGGAACGGACCGCAACCACGGCTCCATCCAGGGAGATTCCGCCATATAATCCCTTTGCGCGAGAAAAGCTCAGGATGTCTACACTCAGATTGGCTGTCGATGCTGCAGCGCCGTACCCCACTGGCCCCGCTGCAATACCGACATCCCCGCCCAGCTTAATACTATTTCCCAGCAGGGACGTAACTCCCCGGTCCGTCATGGCGAGAAGAATTACCTCAGAAGCCTCGCCACCGATTTGCAGACCGAAGCTAGCTCCGCCGATCGTATAGAAAGCGGGCTCACTCCATTGCCCGGTCTTCTTATCGCGGGTCAAAAAAACGGCGTTGCCACCCGATGCGCCGACAATGAAGGCGCCCTTAAGCAACTCAGGGGCGATCATAACTCCCTGCGCTTTTTTCAGGAGGTCACGAAATCCTCCCATGTAACCATCGCTCGTGAAGCTTTCCAAAGTGAGGCGCGCCTTATCAACGATTTGCGTCGCCTCCATTTGATCAGTCGCAAAAACAGGGACTACCGGGGAGATTAAAAGCGTAACCGTTAGAAAAATTGTGACCGAAAATAACCTTTGGGTCGCTATCCTGCTTGAACGATTCCTCGCTTTCATGGAGTATTCTCCTTTCTTTCTAGTCCTTAGGTTTTCGGGCCATCGCCGCCTAGGCCTCTATTCTTGGGGCATTTATTGAATTTTTTAAAGGGCCCCTTTGCGGATATTTGATCGAGGAATTTTAGTACGGCCGACTCTTCTTGGAATCGGCCATTCCTAATTGGCTAGGATGAATTTTAATCCGATAAGGTTCAGGCGCGCTTTTGGAAATCTCCCCAAAGAAGCTACCATTTGAAGATTATTGAGCAATTTTTGCTCTGGCGATCGCAACTGCCCAGGAAAGATATATTACCAGGCTGCGGCGTAACTATTTCAAGGGGGGGATTTACGAGTCCATCCGAAAGGAGGGATGAAAAAATTATTTCCTAAACCGGCAAAGGAGTTTATTCAGTATTAGAGGAACTAAAAAGGAAACCGCTTTAGCTGTACCAACCACTACTTTCATTATTTTCTGATTTCTTCGAAGATCGGGGCGGGAATTTTTTGAATTTCGGTAATAATATTGCCCTCCACCCAGACATTGACAGCATCGCCTTTGTGAAAAGCGGATATTTTTTCAGCCCCCTCCTTGTCCAAATTCAAGGTAACCATTCTCTC
>Ga0187776_10001786_pt1 | contig 10894 bp, 10 predicted proteins | sample 0216_BV02_MP12_2_FD_132426 | JGI IMG/M metagenome (GOLD analysis project Ga0187776, IMG submission 132426) | Tropical peat soil microbial communities from peatlands in Department of Meta, Colombia - 0216_BV02_MP12_20_MG | ecosystem: Environmental > Terrestrial > Soil > Wetlands > Peat | place...
AACTGCCTATTCACGGCGAAGCGCACTTCGACGTCACCGGGGCCCCGGGCGGCCTCGGCCATGACCTGTTCTTTCAAATGGCCTACCACCAAGACGGTCTCGGACAGGCCCAGCGCCGAAAAATTTTCCAGGTACCGCTGGAGAAGGGATCTCCCCCCGATCGGCACGAGGCACTTCGGCGCGGTCTCTGTAAACGGTTTGAGACGCCACCCGACGCCAGCCACGAGCACGATGGCGCGCATCGTCAGTCCTCGGAAGGGATAGGAGGGAGGTCACATCCCGGAGACGAGAGGATCGCGGGATGCTACGCGACAAGAACGCAGTGTGTCAAGCGGAATCCCGGTGGTTCGTCGCACACCAGAAATCAGTGCAAATCGGCTATTCTTGCCGTGAGAGATTTTGAGATCTGTCCTGAGCATGCTAGATTACCGCGTCCTTGCCAAGTAGAGTGTGACGGCGCTCCCGCCTCTTTGAGGGCTTGTGTCGGAAGACAAGAACCATGGCGTACAATGACCTGCGAGACTTTTTGGCCGCCCTGGAACGGTTCGGCGAACTCCGCCGCATTGCCGTCGAGGTAGATCCCGTCCTAGAGGTGGCCGAGATCACCGACCGCGTGAGCAAGCGGGGCGGGCCGGCGCTGCTTTTCGAAAGAGTGAAGGGCTCTTCCATGCCCCTGCTCATCAACGCTTTCGGTAGCCCAGCTCGCATGAACCTGGCTCTGGAGGTGAAGAGTGTGGATGAGCTGGCGTCAGAACTCCAGGACCTTCTGGAACTCAAGGCGCCCGAAGGATTGCTCGCCAAGCTCAGAATGCTGCCCAAGTTGCAGGAACTTGCCAGCGCATTCCCCAAACTCATCAAGGACGGTCCATGCAAAGAAGTGATCCTCCGCGACCATCCCACGCTCGTCGGCATCCCCATCATCCAGTGCTGGCCCCAGGACGCAGGGCGGTACATCACATTCCCCCTGGTCTTCACCAAGGATCCGGAGACAGGTGTCCGGAACTGTGGGACATACCGGATGCAAGTGTACGACGGGCAGACCACCGGAATGCACTGGCACATTCAGAAAGGCGGGGCGGCCCACTATCGGAAAGCCAAGCGCCAGGGACGCCGAATCGAGGTCGGCGTGGCCATCGGGGCCGATCCTGCCGTCTGCTTCGCCGGGACACTCCCTTTGCCCGAGGGAATTGACGAGATGCTGGTGGCAGGGTTCATCCGAAAGAGATCGGTAGAGTTGGTCAAGTGCGAAACCGTGGACGTCGAGGTCCCGGCCAATGCCGAGATCGTCCTCGAAGGCTACGTGGATACCGAAGAACTACGTCGCGAAGGGCCTTTCGGAGACCACACTGGCTTTTACTCCCTCTGCGACGATTATCCGGTCTTTCACCTTACCTGTATTACGCACCGACGACAGCCTATCTATCACACTATCATCGTTGGCCGGCCGCCCATGGAGGACTGTCACATGGCTGCCGCCATTGAAGGCCTCTTCCTTCCGGTGTTGAAGAAGCAGTTCCCTGAGATCGTGGACCTTCACATGCCCTTCGAGGGGATCTTCCACAACCTAGTCCTGGTGAGTATCGACAAGCAATACCCGGGGCATGCCCGCAAAGTGATGCACGCGCTGTGGGGGCTCGGCCAGGCAATGGTGAGCAAGGTTATCGTGGTGATGGATCGCGGGGTGAACGTCCGCGATTACTCGGAGGTAACCTGGAAGGTCCTGAACCACATCGACCCCCAAAGGGACATCGAGTTCGCCTTGGGGCCGGTAGAGACGCTGGACCACGCCAGCCGTCTCCCCAAGTACGGGTCCAAAATGGGCGTGGATGCCACCCGAAAATGGCCGGAGGAGGGCTTCACCCGTCCCTGGCCTGACGAGATCGTGATGGACGAAGTGACCAAACGGCTTGTGGATCGGCGCTGGACGGAATATGGGATTGAGTAGAGAGCCATTCTTATATGGGCGAGCTTCGCGTGCTTGCGAGAGAAGGTTTTCTCGGGGAACGCTCGCTAAGAGCCTCACGAGATAGAGCATGAAGCTTGATGTGCGGCTGGGCGGCGCGCTGGGCGAGGTGGCCGAGCAGGCGCGAGCTGCCGAGACCATGGGCTTCGACGGGGCTCGGACCTCCGAGACACAGCACGATGCCTTCCTCCCCCTGCTCCTGGCGGCCGAGCACACGAAACGACTGGAACTGGGGACGAGCATTGCCGTCGCCTTCGGGCGGAGCCCGATCGTCACGGCCCATCTGTCGTGGGATTTGGCAGCGGTATCTCAGGGACGTTTCCAGCTTGGATTGGGCACGCAGGTCAAGGGCCACATCGAGCGGCGTTACGGCCTCACCTGGAATTCGCCCGGCCCTCGCCTGCGCGACTACGTGCTTGCCCTGCGAGCCATCTGGGAATCCTGGCAGCAGGGGACGCCCCTGAATTACCGTGGCGAATTTTACTCGCATACCTTGATGACCCCGTTCTTCAACCCGGGCCCCATCGCGCATCCCCGGATCCCCATTCACATCGCCGGCGTCCAGCCCTACATGTGTCGGCTTGCGGGGGAGTTGTGCGACGGCTTCCAGGTCCATCCGTTCCACTCGGAAAAGTATCTGCGGGATGTGGTGCTGCCAAAGGTGGAGGAAGGCCTTCAGACCGGCGGCCGGAAACGAGAAGATATTTGCCTGGCGAGCTCCGTCCTGATAGTCACCGGGGCCGACGCAGCCCAGATGAAAGCAGCCGAGCGAAGTGCCAAGAGCCAGATCGGATTCTATGCATCCACGCCCAACTACCGAGTCATCCTGGAGTGCCACGGGTGGGGGGAGGTGGCAAGGGACCTCACGCGCAAATCCATCCAGGGGAATTGGGACGGTATGGCGGCTCTCATCACCGATGAGATGCTGGACGCCTTCGCCATCATGGGAGCCCCCGACGAACTGCCCGAGAGGCTCCGGGAGCGGTACACCGGCCTCGTGGATCGCCTGGCGGTGTACGAAACCTTTCAATCCGGAGGCGACCTCACCGCCCAGCGGGCGCTCCTTGCCGCCTTCCCTCGCTGAAGCCCGTCTCCCGTCGTCTCACCCCTTCTTGACCCACCACTCGTTGGGATTCCAGGTGTAATCCTGCATGTTGGAGTTCGGCAGGAAGCCGAAGATGTTGGCCTTTGTTGCTCGGATCATCACATAATGGTAGATCGGCATCCTGCAGGGTGGTGGCGTCCGGGGCCACGGGCGTTCCAAAGAATTCGGTGGCTGTGCGGGGTCGCGCGTCGGCTCTTTCCCTACGCTGTCGGAGATGATCAGGTTGATCATTTCTGCTCCCTGGGCCTCGATCTTCTGCGCCAGCCGCCCGCCCTTCCGGCATCTACCGGGAATCACGCTGCGCCAGGACCTCTGGATTGACCGGATACTGCGGACGCTCACCGCGCAGGACCCGCAGCACGTCCTCCGCCGCTGTCACAGCCATATTGATCATCCCCTCCTCGGTGACTCCAGCCACGTGCGGCGTGAGGATCACATTGGGGATGCCCGCCAGGGGATGGTCAGGCTTGAGGGGCTCATCCACGACGACATCCAAGCCGGCGCCTGCCAGGCGGCCGGAGCGGATCGCTACGCCCAGCGCCTCCTCATCGACGATTCCGCCGCGCGCCGTGTTCACCAGAACGGCCGTCGGCTTCATGCAGGCCAATGCCGCCTGCCCCAAGAGGTTCCGAGTCTCCTTGGTCAGAGGCACGTGGATTGAGACGAAGTCAGCCTCGGCCAACAACGTGCCCATATCCCGAGCGCGCTCGATCCCCTCGGGCCAGGGATCCTTGTACGGATCGAAGCCGATCACTCGCATGTCAAAGCCGCGAGCTGCCATCGTCGCCAGACGAAGGCCGGAACTCCCCAGCCCAACGATCCCGAGCACCTTCCCGGAAAGCTCAGTTCCCTGGTAAACCTTCTGGGGACGCATGGATCGCAGGGCAATATCCCGGCAGCTCTCTCCAACCCGGCGGGCGACCGCCAGGAGCAAGGTCAGGGCATGCTCGGCCACTGATTGTGAATTCGCCGTTGGCGTATTCGTGACGATCACCCCGCAGGCAGTCGCCGCCGACACATCGATATTGTCGTAACCGACGCCATGCTTGGCGACGATTTTCAGTCGGGATGCGCCACGTATTGCCTCCCCGGGCAAAGACGCCACGCGCACGATGACACCCTGGACTTCTTCGAGAGCCATTTCGAGCGGTTCAGCCGTCTGGCCCTTCCAGGGCACGGCCTCCACCTTCCCCGTAAGCAGGTCCCATCCTTTTTGATGAATCGGCTCGGTGACCAAGACCTTGGGTTTCATCTCTGATCGGATCCTCTCCGCCTGGGCCTTCGCCAAGACATCATCCACCTCTGCACCCCGTCGATGCGAGTAGGCGGGTTCGGGTGGCGCCCATCCTCTCCAGCGCCATCCCCCCTATACCCTTGTCGAGGAGATCACGCAACGGGAATATGGGGTCGGAATCCTGAAGGATCGGAAGGCCGCACCTTTCTCAATGGCGTCAACCGAATAGGACTTCCCCGAACTCCACCATTGCAGCCGACGAATGTAATCGCTCCCGGGTGCTTGACAGTGCAAAGGGGCAGGCCATAGGATGCGCGTATCCTGCTAACCGACGCGATGCCTCCAGAAGGGAATGGCAGAGGAGAGTAGACCGTGGATCTCGTGGAACGCGCCAGGAGGATCCTGCTTCAGCCCAGCCAGGAATGGCAAGTCATCAATACGGAAGCCAGCTCAACTGCCGACCTGTACAGAAACTACATTGTTCCCCTGGCGGCCATCCCTCCGGTGGCATCGATCATCGGTTTGTCAGTCGTGGGCATATCCGTCCCCTTTCTCGGAACCTACCGGGTTTCCTTCGGCGCCGCGCTTAGTCACGCCCTGGCCAGTTATGTGTTGACCCTGGCGGGGGTATACGTGCTTGCGATGATTATCAACGCCCTTGCGCCGACGTTCGCGGGGGAGAAGAGCGAAATCCAAGCCTTGAAAGTGGCCACCTACTCCAGCACCGCTGCCTGGCTGGCCGGCGTTTTTGGTCTGGTCCCTGCGCTGGGCATCCTGGGAATCCTGGGCCTGTATAGCCTCTATCTGCTCTATCTGGGGTTACCGGTCCTGATGAAGACCCCCGAGGAAAGGGCATTGGGCTACAGGACCGTCGTCATAATCGTGGCGATTGTGGTCTTCATGGGCATTGGCATCGTGAGTCGAGCCTTCCTTTAGATACCCACCCGGTCATGAAATAATCAGCGGACCACCTTGCAGCACCTTGCAGATCTCCCCATTGGCATCGTATTCTGCGGAATCGCTGGAGGCCTCACCCATGCCAAGACCTTTGGGGCGACGCCGATTCCCTCGGTTTGAGATTCACATTCCTTTTCTCTACACGGGGAGTGCTCCCATGTCCATTGCCACGGGGGTGGGATGGACCCGTTCCCTGAGCCAGGGCGGCGCCACCGTGGAACTCTCCGAGCGCCTCCGACCCCGGACACCGATACAACTTCACCTCCGGGCCCCGCGGGGCATTGCCGAGGCGGAGGCGGAGGTCATCTGGAGCGGGGGACGCGCTCGCGAGGGGGGCGGCCTGGTTCACGGATTATTCTTCACCATGATCGCTCCGGACCACATGCAAGCCCTCCGAGACGCCTGCCATCCTCTGGTCATCATGAGGCACGCGGGCGTCCGTCTCCCCCTGGAGATTCCAGTCACATGTCGTTCAAGGAACTCGGAAGGATCCCAGCTTCAGGGACGGACAGGGAACGTCAATCGAGGCGGACTCTTCTTGCTCCTCCCTCGGCTCCTTCCTCCTGGCACTCCCCTGGAGGTCACGCTCCATACTCCAGAGGATCCATTGACAGTGGACGGCAGTGTGGTATGGGTAGAGCCACCGGAGATCTGGTCGCCCGGAGAATCAATCGGTCACGGTCTTCAATTCCATGCCCCGAGCTGGTCCGCGCTGGCCTCCCTCGGCCTCCTCCTTGTAAAGCTGTCCTAGCACCTCGCGCCTGAAATTCTTTGCAAAAATCCACAACTCCCGGGACCGGTGAAATCGTTCGACGAACTTCGGTCTCGAGGCATTAACCCACAGCCCGCAATGCTTCCGCAAAGGCGGCCAGCGTGACCTCGATGTCGGCGTCCGAGTGCGCCAGGGAGAGATACATCTTGCTCCCGGGAACCACGAAGACGCCGCGCCTGACCAGCTCCAGCCCGAGGCGGTTCCCACGCTTCCCATCTGCGTCGCGCAGATCTCGATCCATGGTGATTTGCCTCTTGGGATCAATAAAGACCGGTTGGGCGATTGGCCCTTCGCCCAGGGCCTGCAATGGCACGCCTTGGCGGGCGGCGAGGTCGGCCATCCCGTCGCGAAGGCGCCGCCCGATCGCCGCCAGCCGCTCGTACACGCCGGATTTCCGGAGCTCGGCGAGGGCCGCAACGCCAGCAGCGCAGGCCAAGGGATTCCCGCTCAGCGTTCCGCTGAGGCATGCGTAGTCCGGCGTCCCCTTCCGCGTCGGGTTCGCCGTTTCCATCACGTCGGCGCGACCGCAGATCGCACCCAGCGGGAACCCGCACGTCACCGCCTTCCCGTACGTCGCGAGGTCAGGCACGACACCGTAGAACTCCTGCGCCCCGCCGTAGGCCAGCCGGAAGCCTGTCACCACCTCATCGAAGATGAGGACGATGCCATGACGACGGGTCAGGTCGCGCAGCCCCGCAAGAAACCCGGGCTGGGGCGGAATGGCACGCTGGAGCGGTTCCGCAATGACGGCGGCGATTTCCTGCCCGTACCGGCCCAGGATGTCCTCGGTTGTCGCAAGGTCGTTGAATGGGGCGATGAGCACGCTTTCCAGCACGCCCTTGGGGATCCCGCCGATGTCTGGCACCGGCGTCGGATACGGGGCCGCGCCGGGGTGCCAGTTCCCGATCATCGCGTAGTCGTGGAGCCCGTGCCAGGCCCCTTCGAATTTGAGGATCTTCTCCCGCCGGGTGAAGACGCGCGCCATGCGGATGGCGAACAGAGTCGCCTCTGTCCCCGTACTGACGAATCGCACCTTCTCGCCGCAGGGAACTGCCTCACAGACGAGCTGGGCGAGTCGCACCGTCGGCTCGCTCAACCAGTGGTAGGTGGAGCCCTTCTCCATCTGCGCCTGGACTGCCCGGACGATCGCAGGATGGGCGTGACCCAAGAGGAGCGGACCCGACCCCATCACGTAATCGATGTATGCCCGGCCACGCGTATCGTAAATTCGGCTGCCCGCTCCGCGCTCGACGATGAATGAGAGATCGGGTGGAAGGGACCACTGCCAGGTGGAATTGCCCGGAAGAAGCTGCGCGACACTGGCCAGCAGCTCCTGGTCACTGGGATCCGGGGACATCGTTGTCTTGTTCATGGGACCTCCCGGCTGTCGCCTGGATGAAATTCCAAACGCCAATGGCCACTGACTGATGGGAACAGAATCCGTGTGTGGCCATTGGAATTTGCTCGGGCTTGAAATGGTTCAGCCCGTCCAATCCGTCGCAAGGTGTGCGACGCAGTCGCCGCGCTCCACGCGACCGAGTCGTCGCTTGCATATGACCATCCCGGCCGTGGCAAAGTGCGCCGGCACGGGTGCGCGTGTGGGATGATCCACGAAATGGACCTGGCCGCAAAGTTGACCTGCTGCCACCCAGTCCCCCAACTCGACGGTCGGCTCGAAAAGCCCTGCGTCAGGTGCAAGGACGAAACACGATCGGTTCTTCACCTCCATCAGCCTCGTGGGCGTCTGGTCACCCTTCACAGTCGAATCCCCTGCCAGGCAACCGATATGGCGAAGAAAATTACGGATCCCTCGCTCGACAATTCGGAGACCCGCAATGGACACCGAGCCGCCGCCCCCGAACTCTCCTCCCAAGGACACGATCCCACGTCCAATGGCGGCGGCATTCGCGAAGCCTGTATCCAAGGTGTGGGCCCACACCAAGCTGACCGGAGCCCCAAACGCTTTGAGGGCTGCCATGGCCTTGGCGTCCAGATCCAGGCTATCGCTCTTTCGCATCGAGGCGAAAGGGACGTAATCAAGCGACGAGCCGCCCGAATGGAAATCGTGATGGTAATTGGTCATGGGAAGGAGGACGCTGTCAATGTAGTGGGCGATGGCATACGTGGGTGACCCGTTCGGATCGCCAGGGAAAGCGCGGTTGAGGTTGGCATCATCCAGTGGTGACACCCGCGTCCCCGCCAGGGCCGCCGGCAGGTTTGCCGCCGGCATGACGATTACGCGCCCGTTGATTTCTCCAGGCTCCAGCGTTCGGATGAGCCTGCATAATTCAATTTGCCCTTCGTACTCATCCCCGTGATTGCCCGCCATAAGGAACACGGTGGGGCCTTTCCCGTTCTTGATCACGGCGATGGGAATCGAGATGTTCCCGTAGGCCGATCGGGTCACCGAGTACGGAAGGTACAGCCAGCCGGTTTGCTTGCCGTCCTTCTCGTAATCAACATCGGTGAAGATGCGCGTGTCGTTTCCCATGCGGTTCGCTCCTTCGCTGCATCGCTTGGCCGATCGAGTATCCACGAGTGGATCGAACCATATCACTTCCCTTCTCGAGCACCCAAGAGGAAATTTGGGTCTGCACACGGTGCTAGCGGTCTAGTCAGGCAGACCCTTGCCAAGCGGTCCTCCAGGCCAGGGCCGGGCAGGTCATCTCTCGTGGGGATCTTGTTGGTCGATGGGGCGTCAGGGGCTGCGCCCAGAGGCGTGATGGTCTCGGTGGGAACATGCCACCAATCTAGAATCTTCAAATGTTCCCGCATAGTTCCAGCCATGCGACGGCTCGCCGGTGTGTCGAACTGACATGGGGGCGTGCTATGCCGGGAAATCGAGTGTATCAACTTGACACATGCAGCTTGGCCATGTATCCGCAGGCTCATTGCTCACCACGGGGATAAGCCATTGAAATTGGGCTGTTTTCACCGTATCAGGCATCGGACTAGCAGAGCTATGGGCCGGTTTGGAATGGACACTGCAACCAGTATAGAGCGTTACGATTGACTGCTTCTTCATTCGCCCAATAGGAGGTATTAAGATGTTTGAGGTTCTGATTTCCTTAACGATCTTCGGGCTTCTATACGTAGAGATCATCGAGATTCTCGAAAAATGCGAACATGTCCAAACCCATGTCACGCGAGAGATTCGCTCTACGTATTGAGAAGCCTCTTGCCGCTTTGATGACCTGATATTCTGAAGGCCTTCCATTTCAAGGCCAGAAATACTTCGCCTCGCCACAAAAGGATTTCAAAATTCAAGAATACCCAGGATAGCTTGGGCGTGCTCACCTACTTAGGTCCCACCCGATAGCAGGCAGTCTTGAACCCAGCCTAGTCCCTTGCCGGTAAACCTGCCGATACGTTCCTGGTCTCGACTGCGAACCAGGCGATGGGCAGCCATGTCGTGAATGGCTCCAAGGGCTAAGAGGAATTATCACTCCCGCAGATCCACAGACCCAATTCAAAAAACTTGGATGGTCTGCTCGACATGGAGAGCTACGGCGAAGTCGTGGTCTTTCGGCCGTGGGAAGGCAAGACCGTGGCGGACTGCGCCCTGGCCGGCGGCGGCCCACACGGTTCGGGCCTCCACCTCTATGGGGCCATTCTGCGTCAGGAGAGCCAGATCTAAGCCAGTGCCGGGCACCAACTCGACGGGAAATTCCACCATCATTCCCCCGGCACTCACGTTTCGCACTATTCCCAGTAACTCGCCCTGGTCCAATTGTGAGCCGAGACCAAGCACGGGCAGGTAGAGCGGGAACCGCGGGAAGCGTCGTCCCACCTGGTATTTTTCAGCACCGCCCATCCTCTCGCCAACCTCGGGGGCCTCTGGATAGACTTGTCGGTTCAGCTCTTGATCAATGTGCTTCTCGGCTGCAGCCTGGGCAGCCGCCCGGGAGTCAAATACCTGGGGGAGGATCAGCTCATTGGGGACCACGACGATCGACGCCAGATCCTCGGAGGACTGGGGCAGTGGCGTTATCGCCGCCGTCCAGGCGGTTGCGCCGAGTTCCTTCACCCAGATCATGCCTCCTCGGAACGGGCCATGGCTTTCCCACACGAGGGCGCGCCCTCTCGGTTCCTCCGAGGGGGACGCGCGCTTGCCTCGACCGGATCGAGCCCTCTTCCGCGCGTGCCCCGCAAAGACCGCCTCAATCGCGGTGAACAAAGCCTCCTTGCGGAAGGGCTTGGTCAGGCAGGCTTGCGCCCCGGCGTCATAGGCGAGTCGATTCAAGGCGGGGTCATCGCTGGCGGTGACGATGACAATTGGAACCTGCTGTGTCTCCGGCTCTTGCTGGAGCAGCCGGCAAACCTCGTACCCGTCCATGTCGGGGAGACGGAGATCCAGGAGGATAACATCGGGCACACGGGCGATGGCCGCGTTTAACCCCAGACTGCCCCCCTCGGCGATCTGGACATCGAAGCGGGTGTTGTCCAGGAGAGCGACAAGAAGCTCCTGGTCCAGGGGATTATCCTCGATGACCAGCACGCGCTTTCGCACAATCGCTCCTCGGCCGTGGAGGGCCGCAGCGAGGGGGTGACGTCCTCATGGCAGAAGCCGGCCTTCCCTGAGGAGATGAACCTTCGAGAAGCGGCGGCCCTGCTCGCGATTATCCCGAACCCACCGCTTCCGGGGGTGTCGCCGTCGCTTCTCCGTTGCTTTGATAGGTGCCTCGACTCCTTGGGATTCGGATGAGAGGCAGCTTATACCGAAAACCGTAGCCAACGGTGTCGCCTCTGTCAACGAAACATATGTCACCACTTCTGCCCCACAAGGCCTCCCCTCCGTCGCCAAAACGGCCGGCCACTTCGATCTGTGTGGAACACTCCCGACTCGCTGAGCGGCACCTCGCT
>Ga0187776_10001788_pt1 | contig 10892 bp, 12 predicted proteins | sample 0216_BV02_MP12_2_FD_132426 | JGI IMG/M metagenome (GOLD analysis project Ga0187776, IMG submission 132426) | Tropical peat soil microbial communities from peatlands in Department of Meta, Colombia - 0216_BV02_MP12_20_MG | ecosystem: Environmental > Terrestrial > Soil > Wetlands > Peat | place...
ATCGTTCGCGTACGGGGCCGCTGCCTTGACGCGCGTGCTGGACGGCGTCTCGCTCGACGTCGAGCGCGGCGCCATCGTGGGGTTGCTCGGCCCGAACGGTTCCGGCAAAACGACGCTGCTGAAGCTGCTCGCGGGGCTGCTGCAACCGCTTTCGGGCTCGGTGACTCTCGACGGCCGTACGGTCGGATCGCTCACCAGGCGCGAGCTCGCCCGCCGCATGGCCGTCGTGCCCCAGGAGACCCATTCCGCGTTCGACTTCACCGTGCTCGACATCGTGCTGATGGGGCGCTATCCGCACCTCGGCGCCTTCGAGCTCGAAGGGGCAAACGATCTGGCGATTGCGCGCGAAGTGCTCGCGGCGACCGGCACGGCGGCGTTCGAGACGCGAAGGTTCGCGTCACTGAGCGGCGGCGAGAAACAGCGCGTCGTGATCGCGAGCGCGCTCGCGCAGGCAGCGGAGATGCTCCTGCTCGACGAGCCGACCGCGTCTCTGGATCTCGGTTATCAACTCGAAGTCGCTCTGCTGCTCCAGCAACTGAACCGCGAGCGTGGCACGGCCATGGTCGTCTCGACGCACGACTTGAACATCGCGGCGCTGTTGTGCACGAGCGTGGTATTGCTCAAGGAAGGGCGCGTGCTGGCGCGGGGCCCCGTCGAGTCGGTGCTCACCGAAGCCAACATCCGCAGCGTCTACGGTGTAGAGGCCGACGTCAGGTTTCACGAACGCGCGCGTCACGTGACGGTGGTCCCCATTGCCCGAACCGAGTGAGGTCATCGTGAGGAACGCTCGGGCCGCCGCTCGATCCCAGCCGGTCGCCGTCGGTCGACGGCTCGCGGTGACCCTCACAGCCTTTACCGTCCTGACGCTGCTCGTCTGCCTGATCGCACCCCTCGCTGGCAGCACGCCCGTTCACCTGTCACGGGTGTTCGATCGGGCGATTCCATTCGCGGAGAACGTAGACGCCCAGGTCTTCTTCATCGCGCGCCTCCCGCGCGTTGTCGCCGCCGCGATCGTGGGCAGCGGCCTTGCGCTCTCGGGCGTCGTGTTCCAGGCGCTGCTCAGAAATCCGCTGGCCTCGCCGGATACGCTGGGCGTCTCTGCGGGCGCGTCGCTCGGCGCGGTGATCGCAATCACCTTTCACGCCGACGTAGCGTTCGCCGGGATTTCGGCCATTCCGCTGGCGGGCTTCGCTGGATCGGTTGGGGCCCTTGGAATCGTCTACGCCCTCGCCTCCGCGCGGCGGCGAGGGACGCCGGGGACGGTTCTGCTGCTGGCCGGCATCGCGATCAGCGCTCTTCTGGCGGCTGTCGGTCGCTTCGTCCAATACTTCGCCGATTTCACCGACACGTTTCGCAGCGTGCAGTGGCTGATGGGATCTCTGGACGTGGGCGGCTACGCGCCGATCGTGGCCTCGCTCGTTCCCCTGGCTGTCGCGTTGGCCGGGTTCGCGACTCTGCCGCGAGTGCTCGACCTTCTCAGCATCGGGCCCGAGTCTGCAGCTACGCGCGGCGTCGACACCGTCCGGGCCGAGCGAATCGCGCTGGTGAGCGCCTCGTTGTCCACCGGGGCGGCCGTCGCGCTCGGCGGTCCGGTGCTCTTCGTCGGCATCATCGTGCCCCACATCGTGCGGCTCATTGTCGGACCCGAACATCGGCTGGTGCTGCCGGCGTCGGCACTGTTTGGCGCGTCTTTCCTCGTCGTGTGCGACCTTGTCGCGCGCACCATTCTCGCGCCGGTCGAACTGCCCGTCGGCATCATCACGGCGGTTCTAGGAGGACCATTTTTCCTGTGGCTGTTGTTTCGCACCGTCTTATAGCCCGGCGGCGAGGTACTTCGGCGCTGACCGCCTGGTTCCTCGTCGCCATGTTGCCGCTGGCCGGCCCGCGCGCCGCGGCACCGCCGGGAGCCCGCCTCGCTCTTGGCGCTCAAGGCCAGGCGCCGGTTCAACGCCCGCTGCGCATCGTGTCGCTCATCCCAGCGACAACCGAAATGCTGTTTGCGATGGGCGCCGGTGATCGCGTGGTCGCCGTCGGAAGCTACGATCATTTTCCCCCGGAGGTTGAACGATTGCCACGCGTAGGCGCCTTGCTCGATCCGAATGTTGAGCGGATTCTCTCGATAAAGCCCGACTTGGTCGTCCTCTACGGGACGCAAACAGAGTTGCAGACAGAACTCAGCCGGGCGGGTATCCCGTTTTTCTCCTACGCGCTGGGCAGCCTGACCGACATCGCAGTCACGATCCGATCGCTCGGGGCCCGGGTGGGCGCACCGGGAGCCGACGCGGTCGCCGACCGCATCGAGCAACAAATCGCCGACATCCGCACCCGCGTGAGCGGCAGATCTCGGCCGTCGACACTTCTCGTGTTTGGTCGCGAACCGGGCTCCCTTCGGAACATCGACGCGAGCGCCGGCACCGGGTTCCTCCACGACATGCTCCTGGCGGCGGGCGGCGCCGATGCGCTGGCCGACATCCGGCGCCAGTCGGTCATGATGTCCACGGAGATGGTGCTCGCGCGCGCGCCGGAGGTGATCATTGAAGTGCGATCTGCGGGCGATGCTGCCGCGGCTCCCTCAGATCTGCGCGCCTGGGACACACTCGCGGCTGTGCCGGCCGTGAAGGCTCGGCGCGTGTATCTCCTCGTGGGCGACGAGTTCGTCATCCCAGGCCCACGCGCTGTCCTGGCCACCGAGCGCCTGGCCCGCACACTGCATCCCGACGCCTTCAGGTAAGCGCCCCGGCGCGCTCCCATGCCCCGGTATCCCGAACGCATCGTCTGCCTGACCGAAGAGACCACGGAAACGCTGTTCCGTCTCGGCCAGGGGTACCGTGTCGTCGGCGTTTCCGGCTACACCGTGCGTCCGCCGGAAGCGAGGGACAAACCGAAGGTCTCCTCGTTCATCAGCGCGCGGTTCGAAAGGATTGAGGCCCTGCGCCCGGACCTCGTGCTCGCGTTCTCCGATCTGCAGGCCGATCTTGCCGCGGAGCTCGCCCGTCGCGGGTACGCGGTCGTGACGTTCAATCAGCGATCCGTCGACGAGATCCTGCAGGCAATCCTGATGATCGGCGGATTGGTCGGCTGCCAGCACGAAGCCGAACGGCTCGCTGACACGCTCTCCGCCGGTCTGGATCGCATTCGGGAGTCGGCGGCGCAGCTTCCCTCTCGGCTGACGACCTTCTTCGAGGAATGGGATGAGCCGTTGATTTCAGGGATCAGATGGGTCGAAGAGCTCATCGAGATCGCAGGTGGCCGTCCGATCTTTCCCGAGCTGGCAACCGCACGCCTCGCCAGGGATCGCATCGTCGACCCGTCGGAAGTGCTGCGGCGAAATCCTGACGTGATTTTCGCATCCTGGTGCGGCAAGAAGGTCCAGCCGCAGAAAATTCGCAGCCGTCCGGGATGGAAACACATGTCGGCCGTGAGGCACGGCCGAATTCATGAGATCAAGTCCAGTTACATCCTGCAGCCGGGTCCGGCAAGCCTCACCGACGGGGTGCAAAAGCTGCACGCTGTTCTGAGGCGCGCACACGAGAACGTGGAGTGATATACATAAGATCAGCCGCTTCATTGACATTTGAAAGCATATAGATTAGCCTGTTTGATATGCGCACTACATTGGATTTGCCTGAACCGTTGATCGAAGAAGCAAGGAATTCATTGGGCTTCCGGTCGAAAACCGATACCGTCATCTACGCACTGCGGGAAGTCGTACGCCGTGGCCGAGCCGACGAGTTGAAGTCGTTGCTCGGCAAAATCCACTTCGAGTTCGACCCGACCGAGCTTCGGCGAAGAGAGCTTCCACAACCGTGATTGTCGTCGACACCTCGGTTTGGATCGCGGCGTCCCGCAAGGCTCTTGGACCAGAGGCACGGACGTTGACTTCACTCCTCGACGCCGACGAAGTGGCCCTGGCATTACCAGTAAGAATGGAGCTTGCGGCGGGTGTCGCTCGGAAAGACCGGGCGGCGCTCGTTCGCGGGCTAAGCGCCTTGCCCCTGCTCTACCCGACCGATGACACGTGGGGGCTAGCCGAGCGCTGGATCGCGCCCGCCGCAGACGCTGGGCAGCGCTTCGCAATGACCGACTTGCTGATTGCGGCTCTGGCTGAAGAGATCGGCGGGCTGGTCTGGTCGCTCGACGAGGATTTCGAAGGGTTGGAACGCCTCGGCTTTGCCCGTCTCTACGCCGGCGCCGCCTGAGCGGTAGGATTCACACCGGACCGTCCTTCCGAGCGTGCAAACCGAGTAAATCAGGCGAACTCGACGGCGACACGCGTCGGCAACAACCCCGCAGCTTGCGCGTCGCCGAGCAGGCGCTCGACCGCCTCCCGGCCCCGCTGGCCGTACTCGAGCGTGAGGCCGTTGACGTACATGCCCACAAAGGCATCCGTGCGAGCGCGATCGAGGCCGCGTCCGAACTTCATCGCATAGTCCACGGCTTCAGCGCGATGCTCGAGCGCGTACGCGATGCTGTCGTGGAGCAGCTGGGACAGCGTGCGAATGGTTGCCGCGCCCAAATCGCGACGGATGACGTTGCCGCCAAGCGGCAGGGGCAGTCCGCCTGTGCGGTCGGCCCACCATTCGCCGAGATCCACGATCTTCTTGAGACCTTCGTCGGCGTAGGTGAGCTGCCCTTCATGAATCAACAGTCCGGCCGCTACGTCGCCGGAGTGCACCTTCTCCTGAATCCGATCGAACGGCACGACCAGGTATTCAACCGAAGGATCGAACAATCGGAGCGCCAGGAACGCGGTCGTCAGTTCGCCCGGCACCGCGACGCTCACACCCTTGAGAGAAGAGGGCCCATCCTTTCTTGCGACCACCACGGGCCCGTAGCGGTCACCCATGCTCGCGCCGTGCGGGAGCAGCACGTAACGATCCGTCAGGTGAGCGTACGCGTGGAACGACACGGCGGTTATCTCATAGGTGCCTTGAAACGCCGCGCGATTCAGCGTCTCGATGTCGGACAGCACGTGTTCGAGCTCGAATCCATTCGCAGGCACCCGTCCGCTCGCAAGACCGTAAAACATGAAGGCATCGTCGGAATCGGGGCTGTGGGCGATACGAATTCTCATGCGGGCTGTTCAACTCCGGTAGCTTTGCCTATCAGATGTCGTCGTCGGGATCGACGACGGCGTATGGCTGCGCCGCGCGCCTCACGACGATCGTCAGGCCGAATCCGACGAGCGCTGCGGCAGAAACGAGCCCAAGATAGATGCCGCTGCCCGCGAGCGCGTCAGGAGGGGCGCCGGCTGGTCTGTCCTCGACGATCGCGAGCGCCTGGGAGATGGTGAGCGCGCGATCGCCGACCGACATTGGCATGATGCGCCACGACAGGAACATGATGCCCAGAGCTGCCAGGCCAATGACCAGGAGCGGATGACGCGAATTCTTCCGGGTGATGAGGCTGAGTGTCGCGAGAACCGAGGCGAGCACGCCGAGCCCGAGGATCCAAAGCGCGAGGACGTCTGGGAAACCGGTCAGCGAGGTGCCGCTGACGACGACCCAGGGAAGAAATGCGCTCAGGGCCAGCGCGGCTCCCGCAACGAGCGGGATGATGTACGCGCGCATCCCGGGACGAAACATCCCGCCTGGGCTCATTGGCCGTCCTTGAACTCCTCGTACCACGCCATCTGAATCGCCTCGAGCTTCGGCTCGTTCGATTTCCTGGGATCGTCGTCGAACTCGTCGAGTCCGATCACCTTTTCGCGCAGGTCGGTGAACCGCACGGTGAGGGGATCGACGCCGGGATACTTTTCGGCAAGCGCCAGCGCGATGTCTTCCGAGTCTTGCCACTTCACGGCGCGACCTCCTGCGTCTTGCGCTCCTTCTTCTCGGACTTTCCGAGCTGGATGCCACCGCCCTCCTGGACGTAGTTCCGCGTGTACATCGGCAGCTCGCAGACCACATCGCCCGAGATCACCGCCTGGCAACCGAGCCGCGAGCGGGCCGTCAGTCCCCAGGCCGTGTCGAGCCGGTCGGCCTCGTCGTCCTGCATTTCGCTCAAATGTGCTTCGCCTTCGTTGATGATGACGTGACAGGTCGTGCAGGCGCAGCTGCCTCCGCATGCATGTTCGAGCGGAATGCCGAAGTTCTTGGCAACGTCCAGGAAGGACTCCGCCTTGCCGTGGTGTGAGTACGGCAGCTTGCCGTGCTCGAATTCGACCGTCTGCGCCTCGCCGTCGATGATGTAGGTGACCTTGGGCATGATTCACAGTTCGTCGACATTTCGGCCCGCGAGCGCGGCCTGCACTGTCCGGTTCATGACGACCTCGGCCAGATGCCGGGTCGCGTCGTTCAGCACCTGCGTCCATTGCTGAATCGCTTCGCGGTCCGACGACCGAAGGACATGCTTCAGGCCGGCCATCGCCTGCTCGATCCGCTTGTGTTCCCCCGGCGCGAGCTCGGCGCGCGCGATGTCCTTGGACTCCGGCGCACGGAGCGTCTTCTCCGTGTGCATCAAGACCGACTCGGCTTCGTTCTTGGCCTCGATCAGCAGCCGGGCCGCGAAGTCGGCCTCGGCGTGCTCGAACGAGTCGACGAGCATTCGCTCGACTTCCTCGTCGGTAAGCCCATAGGACGGCTTGACTTCGATCGTCTGCTCGACCTCCGTGCGCAGCTCGCTGGCGGTGACGCTCAGGATGCCATTCGCATCGATCTGAAACCGGACCTGCACGCGCGGCATGCCGGCCGGCATCGGCGGAATGCCGCGGAGCTTGAAGCGCGCGAGCGAGCGGTTGTCGGCCACGAGCTCGCGCTCTCCCTGGAGCACGTGGATGTCCACGGCGGTCTGATTGTCCACGGCTGTCGTGAACATCTCGCTGCCGGTCGCGGGAATCGTCGAATTTCGCAGGATGATCTTCGAGGTGATGCCGCCCATCGTCTCGATGCCGAGCGAAAGCGGCGTGACGTCGAGCAGCAGCATCTCGCGGTTGCCGGTGACGAGGATGTCGGCCTGCACGGCGGCGCCGAGCGCCACCACCTCGTCGGGGTTGAGCTCAGTGTGCGGCGTCCGGGCGAAGAGCTCGCCGACGAGACGGCGAACCAGTGGAATGCGCGTGGACCCGCCGACGAGGACGACTTCGTCGATTTGCGACGGCGCGAGGCCGGCGTCAGCGAGCGCCTGGCGGCATGGGCCTAGCGTGCGATCGACCAGCGGCCGAATGTCTTTCTCGAAGGCGGCCCGCGTCATCCGTGTCCGGTATTCGAGACCCGGCCTCGCAGCGAGGATGGTGGCGCCACCTTCGTTGACGAGACCAAAGCCTTCGACTACGACTTCCGTTTCCTCGCGCTCCGACAGCTCCAGCTTCGCCCCGATGACGGCCTTCCGGATTGCCTGGACGGCTTCCGCGGAGTACACGCCATCCGTGTGCACCGCGAACCCTCGCTGCTCGAACTGGTCGAGCAAGCGTTGCACGAAGATCTGATCGATGTCGTCGCCGCCGAGATGCGTATCGCCGTTGGTCGCGAGAACCTGAAACACGCCATCTTCGACGCGAAGAATCGAGATGTCGAAGGTGCCGCCGCCCAGATCATAGACCGCGATGACCCCGTCGCGGCGCTTGTCGAGGCCGTAGGCAAGCGACGCCGCGGTCGGCTCGTTGACGATGCGGAGGACCTCGAGGCCGGCGATGCGGCCGGCGTCACGCGTCGCCGTGCGCTGCGCGTCGTTGAAATAGGCCGGCACGGTGATCACGGCGCGATCGACCTCGGGGTCGATCTCGCCCTGCACCGCGAAGAACTCCTCCGCCCGGCGCTTGAGCTCCCGGAGGATGAACGCTGAAATCTCCGGCGGTGTGAACTCCCGGTCGCCCAGTCCGATCCTGACAACGCCGCCCGCCTCACCCGACACGCGAAACGGAAGGAGGCGCGCCTCGTCCTTGACGTCCTCGAGGCCCTTGCCCATGAAGCGCTTTACCGAGTAGACGGTCCGCGACGGGTCGGTCAGCAGGCGCCGCTGAGCTTCGCGGCCGACGTAGATCGTCCCGTCGGAAGCGGCCGATACGACGGACGGCACGAGGCCGTCGCCGCTCTTGTCACGAATGACGATCGGCACGCCGTCCTGTACGTAGGCAACGAGGCTGTTCGTGGTGCCGAGATCGATTCCGACGACTTTAGACATGCGCTTGGCTCACGGATTTCAGGCTTCAGACTTCAGGCTTCAGACTCTCAGAGCCGGCCATCTCGCGTTCGATGGTGGCCAGCAGATTGTTGATGTAGTTGCGCTCGAGCATCCGCTCCTTGAGCGCGGCGAGGATCGCCCGGCGATCCTCTTCCGGGCCTCGCGCATCGACGTGCGCGTCCCACTTCTCCGAGAGCGCCCTGAGCTGATCCTCGTGCTCGGCCCGCTTCCGCTCGATCGGTTCCCGAGCCAGCGCCAGGCGCGCCTGCCACTCGGCGGGAGGCGCCCCAGAGGCGCGCAGCTCCCGCACGGTGTCGAGCTCCTCGTTGAGCGCAAAGACTTCCTCGAGGAGTGCGGGCGGCACTTCTTTCGACGCGCGACTCGGGTCGGACGCGTTCGCCGCGAAGCCCTCGAGCTCGAGCAGGTAGGCGATGCGGGCCACCGGCTGCTTCAAGGTCCGATAGGCGTCGTTCAGGTACGACGAGCGCTCGAGACTGGCGCGGCGCTCAGCCGGCGACGCATTGTAGAAGTAGTCTGGATGAAACTGACGGCTGAGACCGCGGAAGCGCGACTCGAGCTCGCTGGCATCCAGATTGAGCTTGCGCGCCACGCCAAGAAACGAGAAGAAATCGCCGTGCCGCCCGAGCGCGAGCACCTTCGTGCACTGCGGGCAGAAATGCACGTCGAGCGGTGCGCCGCCGCCGCAGCTGCGGCAGATTTGCACGGTCGGATCCGCCGTATGAGAAGACATGGGAATCATGGCAGCTGTCGCAGGATGTTGCGATCCTGCTCCGCCTCACTACGCTCCGAAGGAGCTGCCGCAGCCGCAGGTCGACTTCGCGTTCGGGTTGTTGAAGACGAAGCCCTTGCTGATCAGGCTGGTGTCGTAGTCGAGCACCGTCCCGTTCAGGAAGAGCAGGCTCTTCTTGTCCACGAAGATCTTGGAACCATCCGGCCCCTCGAAGACCTCGTCCCCAAGGCGCGGCTCGCGCTCCCACGCGAACGTATAGCTCAACCCCGAGCACCCGCCGCCTTTGACCCCGACGCGCAGCCCTCCCTCGTCGATGCCCTGCTTGGCCATCAGCGTCCGGATCTTGCGTGCGGCGGTTTCGGTAATCTCAATCATAAGAAGCAGATTTCGTGATTCAGGCGTTCGGCTGCGCGGTCTCCTGCGCAGACGTCGTCTTGCCCGCGCTCTGTTTCTTCTTGTAGTCGCCAATCGCTGCCTTGATCGCGTCCTCGGCGAGCACCGAACAGTGGATCTTCACCGGCGGCAGGCTCAGCTCGTTCACGATGTCCGTGTTCTTGATGGCGAGCGCCTCGTCCACGGTCTTGCCCTTGAGCCACTCGGTGGCGAGACTCGAGCTGGCGATCGCCGAGCCGCACCCGAATGTCTTGAATTTCGCGTCGTCGATGATGCCGGTCTCGGGGTTGACCTTGACCTGCAGCTTCATCACGTCGCCACATTCCGGCGCGCCGACGAGCCCGGTGCCCACATTCGGATCCTCCTTCGGCAGCGATCCGACGTTGCGCGGGTTCTCGTAGTGGTCGATCACTTTGTTCGAGTAAGCCATCGTCCCATCTCCAATTCCAATTCAATTCAGCACTCAGTACAATTCAGCACTCTGCAGTCTGCAATTTCTCAGTGCACTTCCCACTGCATGGTCGACAGGTCGACGCCTTCCTTGGCAAGTTCGTAGAGCGGCGACATCTCGCGCAGCCGCGTGACGACCGAGATCAGCTTCTCCGCAACGTAGTCGACCTCCTCTTCCGTCGTCCAGCGCCCGAGACCGAAGCGGATCGAGGAGTGCGCCAGGTCGTCGCCTGCGCCGAGCGCCTTCAGCACGTATGACGGCTCGAGACTGGCGGAGGTGCACGCCGAGCCGGAGGACACCGCGACGTCGTTGATTCCCATCAGCAGCGACTCCCCCTCGACGTACGCAAAGCTGATGTTCAGGCTGTGCGGGAGGCGATGCTCCATCGATCCGTTGATGTAGATCTCGTCGAGCCCCTTGTGCAGCCGGGCGTTCAGGCGATCCCTCAGCGCGCGCAGCCGGTCGGCTTCGCTTTGCATCTCGAGGCGGCACAACTCGGCCGCCTTCCCGAACCCGACGATCCCTGGGACGTTGAGCGTGCCGGAACGCATGCCGCGCTCATGACCGCCACCGTCGATGATCGGGGAGAGCAGCACGCGCGGATTGCGACGCCGCACGTAGAGCGCGCCGACTCCCTTCGGGCCGTACATCTTGTGTGCGCTGATCGATGCAAGGTCGACCTTGAGCTCGTTGACGTTGAAGGGGATCTTCCCGACCGCCTGCACGGCGTCGGTGTGGAAGAGAATTCCCTTCTCCTTCGCGATCGCGCCAATCTCGGCAATCGGCTGAATGACGCCGATCTCGTTGTTGGCCGTCATGATCGTGATGAGAATCGTCTTGTCGGTAATCGCCGCGCGCAGCTCGTCGAGGTTGACGAGCCCGTCCTTTTGCACCGGCAGATAGGTGACGCGGTAGCCTTCCTTCTCGAGGTGCTTGCACGTGTCGATCACCGCCTTGTGCTCGGTCACGCACGTGATGATGTGGTTCCCCTTCTCGCGGTACATTTCGGCGACGCCTTTGATCGCCAGGTTGTCCGATTCGGTGGCGCCGCTGGTGAAGATGATCTCCTTCGGCTTGGCGTTGATGAGACGGGCAATCTGCTCGCGTGCCCGGTCGACTGCCCCCTCCGCTTCCCAACCGAACTGGTGATTGCGGCTGGCAGCATTGCCAAACTTC
>Ga0187776_10001789_pt1 | contig 10891 bp, 13 predicted proteins | sample 0216_BV02_MP12_2_FD_132426 | JGI IMG/M metagenome (GOLD analysis project Ga0187776, IMG submission 132426) | Tropical peat soil microbial communities from peatlands in Department of Meta, Colombia - 0216_BV02_MP12_20_MG | ecosystem: Environmental > Terrestrial > Soil > Wetlands > Peat | place...
ACCCAGTAGGCGAGCGCACCCAGGCCCGCTCCGATGGGCACGTCGATCACGTAGTGCTGCTTGGTGAAGAGACAGCTCATCCCGATCAGCACCGGGAACGCCCACGCCCAGGCCCCCAGGCTGGGCAGGAGGTGCAGGGCGGTCATCGTAGCCACGGATGTGTGCATGCTGGGGAAGCTGTTGGAGCGGGCGTCCAGGCGCTGGACGAAAGCGAGGAAGCGCTCCGAGGGCGTCCGGGGCGCCTGGGGCATGCGCCACTCCGGCGGCGTCACCACCGGGAAGAGGAGAAAACAGGTCATCTGCAGCAGGAGGAGCAGGATGTAGCTCATCGCGAGATGGGTGAACTCGCGCGGCGAGCCGATCGTGAGATTGGTGTAGAGGATGACCGGATAGTAGAGACAGCTGTAGATCCAGACCCAGCTCGGGTGGTAGGGGATCAGGTCGTCGACCGGCAACCGGAGCTCGCGCGGGGCGGCCAGCGCGTTCCGCTGACACCAGAAGTAGAACTGGTAGACGCCGATGATCAGGATCACGCTCAGTGTGAGCTGGATGACGTAGTCCGAACGAGTCATGAGGTTGCCCTCCCTCTACCGTCGATGGTGGATGAGGTGCTGCGCGTCCTGCAGGAGGGCGCGCCCGAAGACGAAGATTCCCGCCAGCGTGCCGACGTAGACGGTGGAGAAGCGCCACAGCAGGTTGTAGTAGGGCGCAAATCCAACCGGGACGATCTCGGCCATGAGGGCAAGGGAGGCCCCCTCGGCCAGCCCGGCTCCCCCCGGGGTGGGTGCGAAGAAGATCAGGAAGATGAGTGTCACCTGGACCTCGAGGATGCGCCGCATCGACGAGGCCTCGATGCCGAGGAAGCGGATGCAGAAGTAGGCGAGTAGCGCACGGGCCATCAGAAACGCGAGTCCCAGGAGACACACCCACACCATGCTCAGCTTGCCGGCGGCGAAGAACCGGGCGACGTCGGCCCGATAGGTGTAGACGAGGTCGAGAAGCCGGGCGGCGATCCGCCCCACGCGCTCGACCGGCGCCCCGGTTCGCTCGGCGTCGGGCGGCCACCAGTCGTGGAGCGTGCGTGGACCGAGCCCCCACCGTCGAAGACCTCGGGATGCGCGACCGACCAGGACCCGCAGGCCACCGGGCCAGATCGCCGCAAGCACCATCGCGGCGGCCAGGGCGATCAGGGTCCAGACGGTGGCCTCGAAGAGCGACCGCATCGTGGACGTGGTCGGGACGATGAGCGAGTACAGGCCGAGGCCGAGCAGGCCCGCCATGGTGCCCACGAACGAGAGCAGGCTCGCGGTCAGGGCTCTGCCGACGCCGACACCCTCACGGTTGAAGATGTAGATCTGCCCCGGCCCGCCCCCGAGATGCGAGGGGGTCAGTGTGTTCATCGCCACGTTCACCCACTCCGCCTTCACACACGTCCAGAGCCCCACGCCGGGCTGCAGGGTCCGATATACGATCCACGTTCGCACGGAGGCCGCGACCGTCTCGACCGGGAGGCAGAGCACGATCAGGCCGAGATACGCCCAGCGCAGCCGGTCCCACGACGGTCCCGCATCGCCCGGCTGGATGAGGTGGAACTGGTACCAGAAGACGGCGACGGTGAGCGCGAGGAACGCAGCCGATCCGGCGGCGAGCTTCCGTCGCCCGAGGCCCGGCGGGGGGCTCGCGGCCGCCCCGAGATCCGCGTGCGATCGCACCTGCCCTTCCCTCGCTCGAACGGCCGTCTCGTGCATGTCGGGCCTCCCCGCCTGGCGTCTCGCTGGTTGCCGGCGGACAAAAGCACCGACCGTACCAGTCGACGAGCGAGCTGCAGTGACGGGACGTTGCGATGCGATCCGTGCTCTGCGCGCAGCGGATGGTGGTGGTGGAACCACCGACGAGGCGACCACGAACGCCAGCGTCGGCGAACCCGCGTGCTACCCTCGCTCCCGTGAGCCGGATCCGGCGCCGCCTCGTGTTGACCGGCCTCGTCCTGATGCTCGTGCTTGATGGCGCACCCGCCCTGGGCGACGGGGTGGGGCCCGGTGAGCCGTCGGCTGATGAGGAGCAGTTCCTCGAGCGCCACTGGCGGATGCCAATCCCGCCGCAGGGAAATCCGCCCGCCACCTTTTCGCCACTCGAGGGATCGCTCGCTCCCGCCGACTGCGGAGCGTGCCACCCGGCCCAGTACGAGGATTGGCGGAGCAGCATCCACGCTCGCAGCATGGGACCGGGCGTGGCCGGACAGCTGACCGAGCTGGCCAAGCGCGATCCGTTCGGCGCGCGCGCCTGCCTCGTGTGCCATGCTCCGCTCGCGGAGCAGGCACCGGTCACACGGGGCCCGACCGGGCTCGTGGCCAATCCGGCCTTCGACCCGAGGCTCCAGCGCGCCGGCGTCGTGTGCGCGAGCTGCCACGTCCGTCAGCACCAGCGGTTCGGCCCGCCCCCCAGGGCGGAGGCGCTGGGCGCGCGCGTACCCCGCGAGCAACTCCCCCACAACGGAGCGACCTACGTCTCAGCCTACCTGCGAGCGGAATTCTGCGCGGCCTGCCACCAGTTCGGGCCGAAGGGACCCAGCCTCAGCGGCAAGCCGCTCGAGAACACCTACCAGGAATGGCGCACCAGCCCGGCCGCGCGGCGAGGGCTCCAGTGCCAGAACTGCCACATGCCCGACCGTCGCCATCGGTGGCGGGGCATCCACGATCCGGACATGGTGAAATCGGGCGTGAAGGTGAGCCTGCAGCTCGCGCGCGCGCGCTATCAGCCCGGGCAGAGGGTCCGTGCGACCGTGACGGTGGCGAGCGTCGGGGTGGGGCACTACTTTCCGACCTACGTCACCCCACAGGTGCTGGTGCGGGCCGTGCTCGTGGGTCCGGACGGCGCGGTGCTACCGGGCACGGCGAGCGAGGGGGTCATTGGCCGGCAGGTGCCCCTGGACCTGTCGCGCGAGATCGCCGACACGCGGATCCCGCCGGGCGGCCGCTTCGTGCTCCGCTACGATCGCCTCCTCGACAGGGCCGGCCTCACGCTGCGGGTGACCGTGACCGTCTACCCCGACCACTTCTACACCGGCTTCTTCACGGCCCTCCTCGAGAGCGGCGCCGGTGAGGGCGAAGCGGAGATCCGGGAAGCTCTCGACGCGACACGACGCTCTCCCTTCGAGATCTTCGCCCGCGAGGTGCCGCTCACCTGACGCCGGTCGTCGCGGACCCGGCCGCCGGGAGCCGGCGAGTGATCGACCGGGGCGATGTCGCCCATGTCGGGCTCCAGCTGGAGCGTGTCGGCGATCTTCGTGTAGCTCGAGAACATCTGGGTCACGCCCAGCACCTCCATGACGCCGCGATCGCCCACTCCGAGGCGCCGCATCTCCCCCAGGTGGAACCCGGTCCCGAATCGGGAGCGTGACGTCAGGGAGACCGCGAAGGCCAGCGCCTCCTTGAGTCGCCGACTCAGGCGATTGTCGCCGAAGGCCCGCTTGACCGCCTCCCACACGGCCCCGGCGTAGGCGACGTCGCGGGCGATCAGGCGGAACGGCAGCGGGACCTCCGCCTGCCCGTAGAAGGCCCGGATCTCCGTGAACAGCGCGCGTGCGTCCGGGACGTCGGCATCGACGGCCACTGCGGCCAGGTCTACCGTCGTCTCGCCCAGCGCGTCGGCGACCACGTTCAACGCGTTGGTGACACCGACCACGAGGGCCGCTTCGTACCAGAGCGCGTCCTCCTCCATCCCCTGCAGCTTCCCGGCTGCAGTATGCGCGCGCACTCAGTAGTTACAGGCGTTGACCCCGCTCACCACCGCGGCGACCATCTCCTTCTCGGCGCGGGTGAACTCGCCGGGACTCATCGCGCGCTTCATCGCGCGACCGTGCGGACCCCCGAAGGCCGGATCCCACGCCATCACCCGGCTCATGGCCGGAGGCTCGGCGAAGTCGTGCTTGAACCAGGCCTTGGAGAGCTCGAAGAGCGCACGGGCCGCCTCGGGATACTCGGATGCGTGACGCAAGCGCACGGTGGGCATCGATCTACCTCCTCTTCACGCGAGGGACGAGGCGCTCGACGGGGAGCGGACTAGCGACCGCCGGCCAGCGGAGGGAACAGTGACAGCACGTCACCCTCGGACAGGCGCTGGTCCGCGACCGCGTCGCGACCGTTGACGACGGTCAGACGCTCGAGGTCGGGCGGGATCCGCAGGGAGTGTACCACCTGGTCGACCGTGGCGCCGTCGGGTACTTCGAGCACCACGCTGTCTCCGGACGCTCCGGCGGGCAGGTACACCCGCAACGTCGCGGTGAGCTGCACCTGCACCTTCACGGCCTAGCGGAAGCCGCCCTGCTCCATCTCGATCGGGGCCGCCGGGCGTGGCTTCCCGAGCCTGGCCGGAGGAGGCACCTTCTGTCCGACGACGTGGTTCTTCCGCTTGGCGCGATCGGCGGTCCTGGCCGCGACCGCATTCTTGCGCTCCTCGACCTCGCGCTCGAGGCCAGTCTGGAGCGCGGCGCCGCTCCCCAGCGGCACCTTCAAGTGGTAGGGCGAATCCGGCGGCGTCTGTTTTAGTCGAAGCTCGGGGTTCAGGCGGATCAGGTCCTCGAGCGCGATCCCGGAGAGCCCGGCCACGTGCTTGAGGTTGGTGCCCCTGGGCACGGTGATCTGCTCGTAGCTCAGGGGCTCGTCGGGCGTGATCGCGAAGCCGTACTGCTCCGGCTCCTGGCCGATGATGGTCATGGCGTGGATGGCCGGCACGAAGTTCTTGGTCTCGTCCCGGAGCAGCCGGCTGCGGGTCAGGCTCCAGAAGTCGCGCGTACCGGTCCCCTCGATCGCCCGGAGGATCTTCATCTCGCCCGCGTTGTACGCGGCCTGGCTGAGCTCCCAGGAGCCGAAGATCGCGTACAGGTCCTTGAGATAGTTCGCGGCCGCCACGGTCGACTTCTCGGGGTCGAGCCGCTCGTCAAGCCACTGGTCGACCCGGAGTCCGTACCGGCGCGCGGTGGGCGCCATGAACTGCCAGAGACCCTTGGCGCCAGCTCGTGAGACCGCCATCGGATTGAATCCACTCTCGATCATCGCCGTGAAGACCAACTCCTCCGGCAGTCCCTTCTGCCTGAAGATGTCCAGGACCATCGGCAAATACCGACCCGATCGGGCCAGCCACCGCTCCACGACGGCGCGTCGATAGCCGGTCTGGAACTGCTCGAGGAAGTACTGCACGTGGTCGTTCTGCTGGATCTGGTAGGCGGGCTTGGCGGGCCCGGCAGGGGCCGACGCCACCGCCCGGGGAGCGGCCGGTGATCGTGGAGCGACCCCGGGCCGGGGCCCCACCGAGGGCGCTGGCGTGGTGAAGAACTCCGCCCAGAGGTCCGCCTCGACTGCCGCCGAGCCGTCGGAGCCAGCGGGACCGTCGTCGAGCGTGCTGTTCGCCCACTGCTCGACGAGCGTGGGCGGGCGGCTGGGGGTCGCGTCGTCGGCCGACACCGGAGGAGGATCCGGCTCGGCCTCGACCGTCCCTGGCATCGCCAGGTGACCCGCCGAATAAACCGCGGCACCTATCAGAAGCAGCCGGATTGAAGGAAGCATCAGGTAGGCATGAACTTTTTAACACGGGGAATATTTCGGGTCAACGGGGTCGGGCCCGTTTCCGTGCCGAGCAGAATATTTCTTGACACGATCAGGGGCTGCTCCTATGTTAAGTCGCTTTTGTGAAAGAACTTTTGCGGAATTTATCGAGTCACAGCCGAAAGGAGGTGACCTCACGATGAAGAAGCTCACGGCCCTGATTACAGCGCTCGCGTTCTCGCTCGGTATCGGCCTGTCGATCCCACAGGCCTTCGCCCAGGCTCCCGCCCCGAAGGAGGAGAAGAAGGGCGATATGGAGAAAAAAGGCGAAAAGTCGGAGAAGAAGAAGTCGTCGCACAAGAAGAAGTCCGAGAAGAAGGACAAGGGCGACAAGGACAAGGGAGACAAGGACAAGAAGGAAGAGAAGAAGTAGCGGGGCCGCCATCTAGGGCGCCCCCGGTACCCGGGTGGCGCCCTAGGGGCGCCTCTGCTGATCGCTCCCGGCCGGTCGCCGTTGCCTGCTGGGTGCGGTGCCCTCCTGTCGGCCCGCCGTCATCCAGATGCTTCGGTCCGTGAGGGATACCTCGACGGTCTCGCCCTTCCGGACAGTCACCCTCGATCGCCAGTAGGTGACCACGGAGTAGCTCGCCGCGGTCGGAAAATCCTGATACTTCTTGAGGTCCTGCTGCTGGAGCCGATTCTGCTTCGACACGTAGCCCCCCTCGTGCCAGGCCAGGAGGAGCCAGTCGCCTGCGGGCAGCCCGGGTAGCTCCACGGAGCCCCGGGCATCGGTCGTCTCGTTACGGACCAGCTCACCGGCCCCGGCCGTGACCAGGGCCCGCTCGTACTCGACGCGCGCCGCCTCGATGCGACCGACCGCCTGCACGTAGCTGTCGACCGAGTCCCGGAGGCCGGCCTTGACGGCATCGAGCTGGGCCTCGAAGGCGGCCGAGTACGGCAGGAGCACCAGCGAGACTGCCGGCTGCGGCTTCGGCTCACCGCTCGGGCGGAGCGGCTCGACGTAGGCCTTCGCGGCGAGCATGCCGAGAGCCTCCTGCCTCCGGGCCTGCAGGTACGGCTCGACGAGCCCGGAGAGGTCCGGATCCGCGCCGATCCCGGTCCCGCACGTGGCGACGAGCGCGGCGATCAGCACGGCACCCTGGAGGCCGCGGCGGTTCACGACGTCGCCTCGCGAGGCCGGGTGCGCCAGCGGGCGTGCATCCAGAGCCACTGCTCGGGGGCGCGCCGGATGGCCGCCTCGATCACCTCGTTGAAGCGGGCGGTGTACGCCAGGGCGTCGGCATCGGGCGGCGGTGGCAGCGGCGCTCCCACGTCGATGCAGTGCCTGCCGCCGGGCTCCCGGCGAAGGAAGATCGGAACGACGGGAGTGCCGGTCCGGAGCGCGAGCAGGGCGAGTCCCTTGGAGGTCGAGGCCGGCACCCCGAAGAACGGGACGAACACCCCCTCGGCCCGTGTGGCGTTCTGATCGAGGAGGATCCCGACCATCCGTCCGCGCCGGAGCGCCTGCAGGACCTCCCGTACCGCCTGCCGCTTCACGATCAGCTCGGCCCCACTGCGCCGCCGGAATCGACCCGCAAGCTCGTCGAGGACGGGGTGATCGAGCGGGCGGACCACGATCGACAGGGGGATGCCGGACAAACCGTGGGCTCCCGCCAGCAGCTCCCAGTTGCCGAAGTGTCCCGTGAGGACCAGCACGCCCCGCCCGAGCGCGGCGGCCGTCCTGAGGTGCTCTCCTCCCTCGAGCCTCACTCTCGACACCATGACATCGGTAGGACGAAGGAAGTAGCGGCAGCCTTCGACGATATTCATCCCGACGTTCTGAAAGGATCGGCGACCGATCCGGCGCAGCATCGCGGGCGACTGCTCGCGGCCGAGCGCCCGCTCCAGGTTGTCGAGGGCGACGCGCCGGCGGCCGGGCAAGAGCCACCACAGCAGGTCGCCGATCCGGCGGCCCGCCGCCAGGCCGACGGGACCGGGCAGGTAGGCAAGCATCCCCCCCAGCGGGAACAGGAGCCCGAGCGCCACGCGACCCGCCAGCGAGCGGGAGCGGGGCCCCCGAGCGCTCATCCGATGCGGATGAGCAGGAAGGTGGCGGCCGCCCAGGCCGCCGCGGCGATCAGGCCGGACAGCGGGATCGTCAGGATCCACGCCCAGATGATATTGCTGGCCACACCCCACCGCACCGCGGAGAACCGCCGGGTCGTTCCCACGCCCATGATCGATCCGGTGATGGTATGGGTCGTGCTCACCGGGATTCCCCCGACCGCAGTGCCGATGAGCATGATGGCGCCCGCGGCCTCCGCACAGAAGCCGCCGATCGGGCGCAGCGTCGTGAGCCGCATCCCCATGGTCTTCACGATCCGCCAGCCGCCGGCGAGCGTTCCGAGGCCGATCGCGGTGTGGGCGGCAATGATCACCCAGAACGGTACGTAGAACTCGGGTCCCAGGTATCCCGCCGAGAAGAGCAGGATCGCGATGATGCCCATGGTCTTCTGGGCATCGTTGGTACCGTGGCCGAGGCTGTAGGCGGCGGCGGAGAGCAGCTGGAGACGCCGGAAGATTCCCTCGACCCGGCTCGGTCGCATCCGGCGCACCGCCCAGAGCGTGGCCACCATCAGCGAGAACCCGAGGGCGAGGCCAAGGACCGGAGCCAGCACGATGAACAGCAGGATCTTCAGCAGGCCGCTCGGGAGCAACGCCCCGAACCCGGCCTTCGCCACTGCCGCGCCCGCGAAGCCACCGATGAGCGCATGCGAGGAGCTCGACGGGATCCCGTAGTACCAGGTGATGAGGTTCCACGCGATCGCCCCGATCAGCGCCCCGAGGATCACCCACTGATCGACGACTCCGGTATCGACCACACCCTTGCCGACGGTGCGCGCCACCTGTACGCCGAAGCCGAACGCGGCCGCGAAGTTGAAGAACGCGGCCCACGCGACCGCCTGCATCGGGGTGAGGACCCGCGTCGAGACGACGGTGGCGATGGAGTTGGCCGCGTCGTGGAATCCGTTGATGTAGTCGAAGATCAGCGCGACGAGGATGATGAAGGCGACCAGCAGCAGAGACCCGCTCATGCGAGGCGAGCGGGCCGATTCAGGCCATCTTGAGGGTGATACCCTCGATCACGTTGACCACGTCCTCGCAGCGGTCGGTCACCGACTCCATCGTCTCGTACAGCTCCTTCCACTTGATGACCTCGATCGCGTCGGTGCCGCCCTCGAAGAGCGCCGCGAGCTGATCGCGCAAGAGACGGTCCGCCTCGTTCTCGAGACGGTTCACCTCGACTGCGTGCTTGTGATAGAAGGGCGACAGGGTCCGCAGGCACCGCACCGCCCGGTCCGTCTCCTCCGCCGTCTTCACGATGATCTTGGCCATGCTGATGCAGCCGTCGGTCGGGGCCTTGATCTTGTAGAGCAGCAGCCGGTCGGCCACCGCGTCGATGAGATCCAGCACGTCGTCGAGGCGGCTCGCCAGCGCGTAGATGTCCTCGCGATCGATCGGGGTGATGAAGGTGGTATTGAGCCGTCGCACGATCTCGTGCGTGAGCGCGTCGCCGGCGTGCTCGAGATCCTTGACCTGCTGCGCCTTGGCCTTGGCGTCCGAGTACTCGAGCGTCAGCTCCTCGAGCGCGCGGGCAGCGGAGACGATGTGGGTCGCCTGCTGCTCGAACAGATCGAAGAACTTCTCTTCCCGCGGAAGCAGGCGGAACACGGCAGTATCCTCCCGCACCCCCCGGCCGATGTCAACGGCGCGTCGACCGAGAGCGGCGCTCGCGGTCGTCCGGTTGACACCATCCGAACCCGCTGGCTAGGATGACGGCGTGACGCACGCCGCGACTCGCAAGGGCCGTCACGTTCGCTGCCCGCGCTGTGGTGTCCGCCGGGAGTGGACCGACAATCCCCACCGACCGTTCTGCTCGCTGACGTGCCGTCTCGTCGATCTCGGCGTGTGGCTCGACGAGCGCTATCGCATTCCCGGGCCGGAGCTGTCGTCCGACGCCGATCCGGGCGAGCCCCGCGTACCGACCGGAGGGTGACGGACCGCTCTTACGACCGGCCGGCGGTGGCCCGGCGCCTCGCACCGGCCCGGCTGGTGCCGCGTGCGGTAGTCCGGTGCAAGCCACTCCTCGGTGTGCCTTCGTGACTCAAGAGCCAGCGCTTCCGCCATAGCCCACCGCCGTAACCCGTCAGCGAGCCATCGCTACCGACGAGCCGATGGCACGGGACCACGATCGAGATCGGATTCCGGCCGTTTGCGGATCCGACCGCGCGGACCGCAGCGCCGTGACCCAGCGCGCGGGCCAGCTGTCCGTAGCTCATCGTGCGGCCCGGCTCGATCCCGCGCAGCGCGCGCCAGACTCGCTGCTGGAATGCGGTGCCGCCCGTCTCCAAGACGATATCGTCGAGCGCGGAGAGATCGCCGGCCAGATAGGCCCGGAGCCTTCGGGATATGCCGAACGGATCGCGAGAGCGCCGCTGAAGCAAGCGTCCGTAGCGCACCCGGAGCTGGTGGGCCAGGCGGTCGCGCCCGAATTCGAGCGCGCAGAGCCGGCCGTCTCGGGCTGCGATCGCGATGCGGCCGATCGGGCTCGCGATCTCGTCGACGAGCAGATTGGGTCGAGGTCGGCGCTCAGTGCTCACGCGAATCCTCCTCTCCGAGCAGCTCCTCTGTCTGCAGGAGCTCATGACCGAAAAGCGAAGCGCCCGAGCCGAACGGCCCGGGCGCTTGAATTAACCCCGGCAGCGACCTACTCTCCCACGCCGTTACCAGCGCAGTACCATCGGCCCTGGAGGGCTTAACTTCCGTGTTCGGGATGGGAACGGGTGTGGCCCCTCCGGCAACGCCACCGGGAAACGGATGGCAATCGAATACGTTGATTCTCGAGTGCAGCCAAGCGACGTCGAAATGTATGAGTGCAACGTGGTCAAGCCGCACGGCCGATTAGTACCGCTCGGCTGAACGCCTTACGGCGCTTACACCCGCGGCCTATCAACCTGGTAATCTTCCAGGGGCCTTCAGAGGGCTTGCGCCCTGGGAGGTCTCATCTTGAGGCGGGTTTCGCGCTTAGATGCCTTCAGCGCTTATCCCTGCCGGACATAGCTACCCAGCGGTGCTCCTGGCGGAACAGCTGGCACACTAGCGGTCCGTCCACCCCGGTCCTCTCGTACTAGGGGCAGCTCCCCTCAAACCTCCTACGCCCGCGTCAGATAGGGACCGAACTGTCTCACGACGTTCTAAACCCAGCTCACGTACCGCTTTAATGGGCGAACAGCCCAACCCTTGGGACCTGCTCCAGCCCCAGGATGCGATGAGCCGACATCGAGGTG
>Ga0187776_10001790_pt1 | contig 10887 bp, 8 predicted proteins | sample 0216_BV02_MP12_2_FD_132426 | JGI IMG/M metagenome (GOLD analysis project Ga0187776, IMG submission 132426) | Tropical peat soil microbial communities from peatlands in Department of Meta, Colombia - 0216_BV02_MP12_20_MG | ecosystem: Environmental > Terrestrial > Soil > Wetlands > Peat | place...
ATAAAAAGGGCTCTTTTACGGGTGCTGTAACAGATAGGATAGGGCTTTTTGAGACTGCCGGTGGAGGCATTCTTTTTCTGGATGAAGTAGATGAACTCTCACTGTCATCGCAGGCGAGTCTGCTCAGGGTGTTGCAAAGCGGTGAGTTCAGGAGAGTCGGGGACCATCGGTTACTGAAGGCAAAATGCAAAGTGATTGCAGCGACCAACAAGGATTTGCAAGCGGAGGTAAGGAATGGGAAATTCAGGGAGGATCTCTTCTACAGAATCACACCTTTACAAATATACATGCCGCCCCTCCGGGAGAGAAAAGATGATATGCCCCTTCTCGCCAGATATTTCCTTGAAAGATTTAGTAGCGGAACAGGGAAAAGGGTCCTAGGCGTATCAAGACCCGCGCAGATAGCTTTAATGTCCTACAACTGGCCGGGCAATGTGCGGGAACTTGAGAATGTTCTGGAGCAGGCGGCTATTTTGACCGGTGAGTCTTTCATAAGATTAGATGACCTTCCGGAGCACATAAGAAAGACTGCACAGGATAGCTCGCATTCCGATTTGCTCTCTGACGTTGTCAGGAAACATATCGAAGAAGTACTCATGAAATGCGGCGGAAACAGGAGTAAAGCATCAAAGTTGCTCGGGATGAGCAGAAGGTCGCTGTTGCGCATGATCGACAAATATCGAATAGAAGTGCCCTCCAGGCCTTTATATACCGAAAACGCACATTCTTAAATTCGCTTATTCTCGACATATAACAGTCTGATTTTCAAACGAAAATTCGCATAACCCCTTCTTGTATGGCCATCTTTTCGTATTCTTCATGTGCCAAAAACGCTCATACAAAAAACACGCTTCCAATTCGTCAAATATTTTTTGCTTATATATCAATAAGTTATTTCTGGCCAATAGTGTGGTACGCTATGTGCTTTTCTAAAAGCCGCAAAAAGAGGTTATCAGGGGGAACACGCTTCTTATGGAGAGAAGAAAAAACAAGCGGTTTGCATCGAAACTCTTTGTAAAGCTTAATTCAGGGTCAGCCGTCTCGTGGGGCGCACTGGGAAATGTTTCCGAAAACGGTCTCTTTATCAGAAGTAACCGAAATTTCAACATAAATGCGGTGATAAGTGTCGAAGTGTTCATGCCCGATAAGACTGTCTCGCTCCTTAAGGGGATAGTAAAAAGAAGTACGGAGTTTCCCGGGCAGGACAGAAAATTCGGCATAGGCGTCCAACTCACGGAAAGAGACGAGACGTACAAACATTTCCTGCAAATGGTAGGCGCACAAGAAAGAACGCCACCAGAGTTTAAGAACCAAACATCTCATTCGACTGTCTGTTAACGCACGCGGCAAAAGAAAAAGGGTGACTTATCGAATGGTTGAAGAATTTCTTAATATGCGGCTTATTTTTGATGAAGCGCACAACGGACTGGAAGTGAACTGAAGGACAAAAAAATGGCAAAAGAAGAGAGACAGAGCAAAAGGGATCCTGTGTTTCAAGCCGTACAATATTTTCTGGTTCCTTCGATAATAGAGAAAACTTACGATGGGGTCATTACCGATATAAGTGACTCCGGGATATGTCTCTTAACTACGTCTCCCCTCAAAGATCGGCAGCGAATAATCATATTGGATAAATCACATTTGTCCGAAAGAGCCGCTATTGTGCGATGGAGCCAAAAATATGACGATATGTTTTACAAGATAGGCTTGGAATTTATTGAGGATCAGACTTTTATGAATATCAAAGATAAAAGACGGTACAGAAGACTCAGGATCAAAGACCTAAATATCAACGGCAAGACAGCATCCGCTCATTACACAAGAATAGTGGACATAAGTCTCGGGGGATTATTGATTGAGACGGATACGAAATGGAACATAGGTGAGGAATACAGCCTGCATGTTGAATATGCGGGGAAGTTGTCGACTGTCAAAGGGTACGTTGTATGGTCCATATTGAGAGAGCTGCGACGTGATGACCAAGGCAATACCTTTCCGATTTATCACGCAGGAATGAAACTTACAAGCGCTTTGAATGAAATCAAACAACTTCTCAATTTAATAGAACCGAGACTAAAACAAGCCGAAGAGAATGAATATTCTTCTGTAAGCTCCGGTAGCGCTGATACGTGTGGGAAACATATATAGAATATCCGAAATGCACGAAATGGCTGTAATATCCTATACCTTCTTGAAAACTTTGGTTGTCTCTTAATAGGATTTCACGAGGTAAGAATGGAGCGAAGACAGTATTCAAGAGTCAATAAGAGCCTCATATCGCAAATCCTTACTGACGATACGGATCTCTTTGTAGTGACGGGAGACCTATCAGCAAACGGCATTTTTTTGATTTCGAAGCAATGTCTTCCGGTCGACACCGCCGTCAAGATTGAAGTGGCGTTGCCGGATAATTCAGTTTCTTCCCTTAAAGGTATCGTGCGCAGAATCATTGATACCTCCACCTTCGTGCGAAGCGGAATGGGGATTGAAATTATCGAAAAAGATAAGAATTACATTAATTTCTTAAATTCTATTCTTCACGAAACGGACAAGGGTGGCCAGCGGATGCAGGTTGATGTGAGCTCAGAGCCAAGTTCATTGTCAACACAGGCAGGGGAGGAGAGCTTCAGAGAAACCAGAGGTGAAAAGAGACAAAACCACAGATACTTGGTAAATGAGAAAGAAGTTGAAGTCGTGATAGGATCGTCTCATGAGGCAAAAGTTGTAGACATAAGTACGGGAGGTATTTCCTTTAAAACAGAAGAAAAACTTGATCATGATAAACAATATCTAATTCAATTAAGAAATAGAGGACGCGTTCTCACTCTTAAGGGTGCCGTCAGGTGGATTTCCTTGAATGAATATAAAAAGCTTTGTTCCCGCAGTGAACTTTCCCCCATCCTACACAAAGAACTGATACCAGTATATACTCTGGGCATGCAATTCACAGATCTTCACGGCAATACGCCCCGTGAGGTTATGGGATTCTTGGAGGGCCTTACCAAAATTGAAGCTGTTTATCATGATAAGAATTCCATTGATCTGTCAAATCTTATTTTATCCGAGTTTGATGGAACTGCCAAAGCTTCTGTGGAAGAAGAGCATCAAGAGGATAAACGTTCCCCGCATAAAAGGAAGAAGAGCACCGGCGAAAAGGGCAAATCATCATTGCGCGGCGATAGGAAACGACAGGCTAATCTTCTCAAATATTCGGATAAAGAAGCATTAAAGGACCCCAAAGTCACTGTGAGGGAAATTCAAAAGATTGCAAAATCGCATACTATAATTGAAGAAACGATTAAGACAATAATTCAAAATAAGAAATGGATGAGCCATTCCGGAATCGTTTCAGCAATCGTGAACAATCCCAAGACTCCGCCTTTCGTTGCTACTGGCCTGGCAAAGAAACTTAAAACGACCGACCTTAAAAAGCTTATACGAAATAAAGAAGTTTCTGAGGCCTTGCGGGGCGCTGCGAGGGAACTACTGTCACGTAACGCATAACCGACGATCAGTCAGGAGTACTGTGCATCAGCACAAATACTCGGGGAAGAAGAAAAGATTATCGAAAAAGCTACGGCAACATGTAACAAAATAGTTAATCAATATAAAATCAGATGGAAAAGACAAGTCCGATGAGTGAAATAATTGAACCTATCCCTTCCGATGCCGGTTTGATAGGAGAATTGATTGATGAGATAAGGGTTTCCGGCAGAATCGTCGGCTCATACCCGAGAGATCATCCGGCGGTGCAAAATGCATTACAACGGGTTCATGACGCTTTACAAAAAATATTCCACCAAAGAAACAGCCTTACCCTTGCGGTCGGAAAGGATCACATCGTTATTGATGCAAACGTACTGGACAAGAAGAATCTTCGTTATAAGCAGCTGGCCCAACATCTCAGGAGATTGGGCGTTGCGCATGTAACTTTTTCTCCCGGTCTGACATTAGACGAACTATATAATTTTCACCATTTCATATCAAGTCAGGGAAAAGATTCTTCGGGTGAAAGAATTCGCGACACTTTCAGTAATTATGATTTATACAATATTGCAGTGGGGTTTGTGGATTACGAAGCATTCGCTTTTGAGGACGGAAAAACTGCGACGGAAATCCCCCAGGAAGATCTCTGGGAAACGTATATTGCCGGCATCATAAACGGCACATTGAAGATAGATGAGCTTTCTGAGGAAATAGGCGACATTCCGTTTGACGCCTTCGCACGCCTATTGGGCCTGTTGGAGGATCGCGGCCCCGGACCGGCGTCTTCTCAAAGGATTATTTCTCTGTATGTCAACAAGTTCTTCCAAAAGCCTTTCTTCAATAAAGAGATAAAGAGACTTCTTGCTTTTATCGAGGAGTTGCCATCAGATTTGCGGCGGCAATTTCTTCGTACGCTGACCGAAACATTTTCGGGAGATATACGTATAACATCCAAGATGTTCCGCAATATATCGACACAATTAATCATGCAATTGTTTGAGGCGATTCAATCGAAACAGATTAACATACCGGAAAATCTCAAAAATCTTCTGGATGTAATGTTAAATTCCGGAGCACATACGCTGGATCAGTGCACTTTTGGTGATGGCATCGTTATTGACGACATCTTCCTTCCTTCCCATCTGGGAAATATGCTTTCAGAGAGTGATACGAAGAAAGTTGTCTCGGATCCGTTTGAAACATCTGCGAGCGACACATACGATAAGGAAATCAAACAGATGCTCGCCTTTGATGCGTCGGAAATGGTGCCGATAAGTCTGCCTGAGTTAAAACGGGAAATCGATGACGATTTTATCCAGAAGACTTTTAATAATGTAATTCTTGAAATCATGTCGTCGGATCTGGTATCGCAAACAGAGTATTTGCAATTTATTGAAAATCTGAAGGAACAGACGACACAGTTTATAGCGACAGGACAATATGAACAGGTTCTGCGCATAAAGAAGCTCTTGCAGTTGAATGTGGAAAGGGGTAAGTTTGCAGATGCGACCACAGAGGCGCTCAAATATTACTCTACACGGGAGTTTTTTGCGGCCTTTATAGATTCCCTCAAAATTATGGGCAGGCAGGCAAGGGGACAAGCTTGGCTACTCTGCGAAGACTATGGTGAGATGATTATTCCATTTCTGCTGGATGCTCTCATCGAGGAGGAGTCGCCTAGTTCCAGAAGCCTCCTATTGAGTCTCATCAGGCAATTTGGAGATGCTCTTGCTAACGAAGCGTTGCGGCGGCTCAACGATTCACGATGGTTCGTGAAAAGAAACATGCTGTACCTGTTGCGAGCATGTAAAGATAACAAAATAATACCGCATGTAAGACCATACTGCGAGCATGAAAACCCTAAGGTGAGTTTTGAGGCAATGAAATGTCTTTTGAATCTGAAAGACAACTATGCGGTTGAGAAACTCTCTGCCTATCTCCGGTCCGGGACTCAGGCAGAAATCGAGCAGTCTGTAACTCTCGCAGGCTTATATGCAATGGAAGAGGCAGTACCCGAACTTATTCGGATGCTAAAGGCAACGGGCAGGAACAGGTCCGCTTTACCGCTGAAGACCGCCATTGTCCAAGCCCTCGGAAATATAGGCGACGTCCGCTCTCTTGATGCTTTAAGGGAGATACTCTCCAGAAAGAAGTTATTTCTCTTCAATGGGGGGAAGGAAGATCTGCAGGTGGAAATATACAAGACAATGAAGAATTATCCATATCAATATATCGAAGATATTTTGCAAAAGGGCCTCAAATCCAGGAACGAATATATAAGGAATGAATCGCTCCGCTTGACCAGAATGAGAACACAAAGATGAACAATGTTGAGAATTTTATCTCCGCACTTACGTCCGCAATCTCGAATTGTGCACTGTACTCAAGGGATCATACCTCTGTCGACAGATTTTCAGGCAAGTCTCTTAAAATACTTGAGACTCTCCTGAAAGAATCGGGCAAGGTTGAGATAATGCTCATAGAAGATGACCTCGTCATTAACAAGTCGTCTTATAAAGGCGCGGGGTTGCAGATCGACAATTTTAAGAAGAGATTGAAAAGGAAAGGCCTTTCACGCATCGAATTCTCACCAGGCGTGACTTTCGAAGAACTGAGACAATTTATTCCGGAAATATTGGAGACGGATAAGAAGATGCCTCTCTTTTCTCACATTAAAATAGGTGTGCTTGATGTTCGCCTCGAAGAAGCAAAGACACAGGATGATTTCGACAGTGATGATATCTCTGGGTTTCTTGCGCAAGAGGTAGAACTTACAAAGGAAATATTTGAAGACATTTCGTCTTCCCAACGGGTCAACTTCCCGAAGGTGAATAAGGTTATCGGGAATTTTGTATCTGCCTTCAGAAGGAACGCTAATATAATTCAGTTGTTGAGCCATGCCAGATTCAAGGAGGAATATTCATATATTCACGCAACAAACGTATCCGTGCTATCTATATTCCAGATGAGGACGTTGGGGATCAGAGAAGGTGTTTGTTTGCGCGATATCGGGACAGCAGGACTCCTTCATGATGCGGGGAAGCTGTTCATTTCGGACGAAACGCTCGCTAAGAAGCGCTGCCTCGAAGAGAAGGAGTGGGCGGTCATCAAACTCCATCCCCTGCTCGGGGCGCGGTTTCTCTCTTCTGTGAAAAGCCTTGCACCTATCATTCCTGTGGTGGCGTTTGAACATCATTTAAGATACGACGGGAAGGGATATCCGGAACAGCAGGTGTTCAAGAAGAAACAGCATATTTGCAGCCAAGTCGTTGCGTTATCAGACTGCTTTGATGCCTTAAGGAGTACGAGACCGTATCGAAAGGGTTTGGAAATTAAAGAAACACTTTCAATAATGGAGAAAGATGCCGAACGGGCTTTCAACCCTTTTCTCCTGGAAAATTTCATGCGGCGAATGGATAATGCATTACAGTCATCTTCTGTTAAATCGGGCAAGTGAAACGGAATAAACGAAATGCCGCATCCAGATCACGAAATATGACAAAACGCCGGTATGAGCGAGTTCTCATAACAGGCATTGCTACCCTTAAGTTTGAGGGTGAGGAAAAGGCGCGCTCAATTCAAACCGTAATAGCTAACGTCTCTCTAAGAGGAATCGGTCTGTATTCCTATGATGCGGTGGAAGTGGACAAATATGTTTCAATGACAGTCAATTTCATATCCGGGGACGGTGCGCTCAAAACTGACTCTATTGAAGGCTGTGTGAGGTGTCACAAAAAAATTGGTAACACTCATTTTGTTGGTATCCGCTTTAATGAAGACCTAAACGTCAGACATCAGCCATTATTGTTCAGACATGTGCGAAAAAATCAGTCTTCAGAATCATGACGGCACAAGTTGTTATGCCAAAAACGCACACCCGCCTGTAACCATTCAATTAATAAGAGAAATGAAAATTGATTGCAGATTGAAATCTCTCAGTTAACTTTCTGAATATGTCGAAAGCGCCCACTCTTTCTTTCAGCTAATCTTTGGATCCCATATTATTCTCCCTATAGATCAGTTACTTATCAATTAAAAGAGTTCTGGCACAGGAAATGCTTTCAATAATAAAGCTCAAAGAGAGGAAAACAAAAAGACCGTACTAAGTAGAAGGCGGAAATTAGCGGATTTATCAAAAGGTGACTTCAGTGGACAAGAGAAAAGACGAGAGATTCAGCACAAAACTTTATGTGAAACTCAATTCCGGTCCGATAACCTCATGGGGTATATTGAGCGATATTTCCGAAAATGGTTTATTCATAAAGAGCAATCGGAATTTTAGTACAGATGCACTGATCGACATCGAAATATTTATGCCGGACAAGAGTATTTCTCTTCTCAAGGGCATTGTAAGAAGAATCACCGAACAGTCCGACTCCCACAGAAAATTTGGAATAGGGATTGAAATCATAGAAAAAGACATGATATATAAACACTTCTTGAAATTTTTCGACGGGCAAACTAAGACATCGGTGTGGTCACTGGCAAGGACTTCCGATAACCACATATTCTGATGACGGAGGTTTTGAGTCTTGGAGCAAATCGAAAATAACGGCGTGGGAAAAGTTTTGTGTACCAGTTTATTCATCCTCGCTTCTTCTTTCTTGATGCCGGATTCAATCTCGGCAGCTTCAATAGACGTCGCGGACGGCATAATTGGGGATATATTTGCGATAAAGCAATTTTCATTTCCTTTGCTGCTTATAAGCCTGATCATATTGCTTTACAGTATTGTGTGCCTATTAAGGTATCGCAGAGTGATCGAAAGAAAGACGGCTGAACTTAAAGAGAGCGAGGAGAGGTACGCACTGGCTACACGGGGCGCAAACGACGGAATCTGGGACTGGAATCTGAAGACCAACCAAATATTCTTTTCTGCCCGCTGGAAGGCAATGATCGGCTATGACGACCAGGAAATAGGCAATAATCCCGATGAGTGGTTCACTTTGGTGCATCCCGACGATGTCGAAAACCTAAAGAATGCAATCGTAACACATCTCAGGGAACCGGACACGTACATGGAAAACGAATATCGTATAAAGCACAGAGATGGAAACTATCTCTGGATGCTCTGCCGGGGTCTGGCTGTAAGGGATGTCGGGAGTAAGGCAGTTCGGATGGCCGGTTCGCAAACCGATGTAACCGCCAGAAAGAGTCTGGAAGAACAATTAATATATGATGCCTTTCATGACGGCCTGACAGGCCTACCGAACCGCGCCCTTTTCATGGACCGTCTCAATACCTCCTTTGCCCGCAGAAAACGCCGTAAAGATTATCAGTTCGCTGTCTTATTTATGGACCTCGACCGCTTCAAGAATATCAATGACAGTTTCGGCCACCTTTTCGGTAATCAGTTGCTTGCAGAAGTAGCAAGGAGACTGAATAACAGCTTACGCCTCGGTGATACGTTTGCCCGCTTCGGAGGCGATGAATTCGCCATCCTGCTTGATGATATTGCAAATCCGGGCTATGCGAGAGTCGTTGCCGAGCGAATCCACAGCGATCTGTCATTGCCTTTCAATTTTAATGAAAAACAGGTATTTATAACGGCGAGCATAGGCATTGCGGCAAATGAAGGGTATAGCCGTCCGGAAGACATCGTGCGCGATGCCGATATTGCAATGTACAAAGCAAAATTTAATGGCAGAGGATGTAATATGATATTTGATGAAACCATGCGTAAAGATGTGTTGAGCTACCTCCAGCTTGAAACAGACCTGCGTCACGCAATCAATAACAAGGATTTTATGATCTATTATCAGCCTATAGTATCTTTGGAAACCGGTAAGATATTCGGGTTTGAGGCTCTCCTGCGCTGGTATCACCAGAAACGCGGTTTTACTCCAGCCGCGGAATTTATTCCCCTGGCGGAGGAAACGGGGTTGATAGTCCCGATCGGGAACTGGGTGCTTCAGGAAGCCTGCAAGCAAATGCGCCTGTGGCAGGACCTGTTTCCTTCAGATCCCCCGCTGACTATTAGCATCAATGTGTCCAGCAAACAGCTTTCTCATCCGGATTTCATCGGGCAAATTAGGCACATTCTTCAGGCCACAGGTCTCAACCCCCGAAGTCTAAAGCTCGAAATTACAGAAAGTTTCCTGATAGAAGATGCAAAAATTACAACAGTCCTTTCACAACTGAAAGAAATGGATATACAGATCCACATTGACGATTTTGGAACCGGGTACTCATCTCTGAGCTATATACAACAGTTCCCAGTGAGTGCATTGAAGATCGACCGCTCTTTTATTAACAAGATGGGGATTGAAGGCGAAGATTCCGAGATTGTCAGAGCTATAGTGAGCCTTGCCCATAACCTGAAGATGGATGTTATTGCTGAAGGAGTTGAAAAGGGAGAGCATCTTCCCATATTGAGGGCACTCAAGTGCAAATATGTGCAGGGATATTTCTTTTCGCAGCCGCTGAACAGCGAGGAGGCAAAAGAACTCTTGTCGGCAGCAAGCTCAGGACAGACTGAAGATAGCCGTATAAAGATCCAAACATCCCGATCAGCTGCCTACTAAGATGAACGGCCCCTCCCTTCGCAAGACAGGCTCGCCGGTACGGCTCACCATAATAAACAGAACTGACAGCCGAATGCCGGAAGAATCATCAAGAAATCTCAGAGCCTCTCGCCATGTTTACTCTTTTTCTGTTCGTACATAAGCTTGTCCGCTTTTGAAAGCATCTCATCAACAGAACATGAAGACCCCCGGCTACAGCGGGCAAATCCGATGCTCAGGGACAGTCTGAAAGGCCGCGTTTCAGCTTGATTGTACTTATCGAGGCTTTTCTGCAGCCGGCTCGTGACAACATCTTCGCCTGATTTTTCATCTTCGACTATGCAGACCGCAAATTCATCTCCGCCTATTCGCGCGATCACGTCAGATCCGCGAAACGTCTTCTTTAGAACAGTCGCGGTATCTCTCAACGCCAGGTCACCCTTTTCGTGTCCCAGGGTGTCGTTGATCTTCTTCATGTCGTCAAGATCGGCAAGCATGACCATTACTCCCCTTCTCTGTCTTCTCGCCATTTTCATCTGCTGCTCCGCAAGCGCAAAAAACCCCCGCCGGTTGTTCAGTCCCGTCAGGTCATCCAGGAGCGAGAGGTTCCGCAGTTCTGTCATCAGCCTCTTCCGCTCGATGGCATATCTGATTGAGCGTATAAGGAGATCGCCGTTAACCGAACCCTTGACCAGGTAATCCTGTGCTCCTACCTGAACGGCCTGAATTGCGGTCACCTCATCAGCGAGGCCCGTCATAACTATAATAGGCACCTCCGGAGCCTGAACGAGTACTTTCTTTAGGGTATCGATACCCTTGCTGTCGGGGAGGCCGAGATCAACAAGCAACGCATCAAAGCTCTCCCCTGAGATGCGTTGCAGACCCGCCGAAAGTCTGG
>Ga0187776_10001791_pt1 | contig 10887 bp, 5 predicted proteins | sample 0216_BV02_MP12_2_FD_132426 | JGI IMG/M metagenome (GOLD analysis project Ga0187776, IMG submission 132426) | Tropical peat soil microbial communities from peatlands in Department of Meta, Colombia - 0216_BV02_MP12_20_MG | ecosystem: Environmental > Terrestrial > Soil > Wetlands > Peat | place...
CAACGATGTAGCGCCCCGTGGCGCTCAATCGGTCGGCGACGCGCCGCCAGCACCATCCCCCAACCCACGCGCCGTGCACAAGAACGACGGGCGCCCGGTCGGATTGCCCGTATGCCCTGGGGCGCGCTGGCAACGTCGCCGTGGCGCCGGCAGCGACTACCCCGGCAACAAACTGCCGACGTGACTGCGGCCTCGATTCTGGCGGCATTCTCCGACTCCTTCCTCTCGGCAAAGGGGTGGCGAAGGTCGGGTGCTGGCTCAGGCAGATTGTACGCGACGTCTATGCTGCAAAACTGAACGAAAGACTGCAAGGAAGCGTCGCACAATCTCGGCTCAGTTGCCAAGCCCGCTGACATACGTTCTTCCTCGACAACTCGCCGGGTCGCCCAACGACGGCCCTCCCCGGCCGTGGAATTCGCGGCGTTTCGCGAAGAGCGATAGCTTAGCTCGCCCTCCACGCACCAAGTGATGACGCTTGCCCCCCTGTGACAAACCAAACCGACGCGCTGAACGCCGCCCTCGCCGGCCGTTACCTGATCGAGCGCGAGCTCGGACAAGGCGGCATGGCGACTGTCTACCTCGCGCACGACGTCAAACACAAGCGCAGGGTCGCGCTCAAGGTCCTCAAGCCGGAGCTCGGCGCCGTACTTGGCATCGAGCGCTTCCTGTCCGAGATCCAGGTTACCGCAAACCTGCAGCATCCAAACCTCCTGCCGTTGTTCGATTCGGGTGAAGCCGACGGTCTGTTGTTCTACGTGATGCCGTTCGTCGAAGGCGAATCACTCCGTGCACGCCTGGGGCGTGAGAAGCAACTCCCGATCGATGAGGCAGTACGAATTGCCGTTGCGCTCGCGGGCGCACTGGAGCACGCGCACAAGCACGGCGTGATCCATCGCGACATGAAGCCGGAGAACGTGCTGCTTCAGGCGGGGCAGCCGGTGATCGCCGACTTCGGCATCGCGCTCGCCGTGAGCAACGCCGGCGGCGCGCGCGTCACGCAGACGGGACTCTCACTCGGCACGCCGCAATACATGAGTCCAGAGCAGGCAACGGGCGACCGAGTCATCGACCGGCGCACCGACATCTACTCGCTGGCCGCCATGACCTATGAGATGCTCACCGGTGAGCCGCCGCACACCGGCACGAGTGCGCAGGCCATCATCGCCAAGCTGATGACGGAAGACGTCCGCCCGCTCACCGTGCTCCGGCGCAGTGTGCCGTTGCACGTCGACGCCGCGGTGCGTCACGGACTCGAGAAGCTGGCGGCGGACCGCTTCGCGCACGCGGGAGACTTTGCGCTCGCGCTCTCGGGAGCGCGGCCAGTCGCGCCGAGCGAGTCGAATGTTGCGGCCACGACGAGCACACGAATGCGCCTGCTCCTTGTCGCGCTCGGCGTGATCGCGGCCGGTGCTACCGCCACGGCAGGGTGGCTGGCGACGCGCCCCGCACCTCGGCTCGTGCCGGCGCGTTTTGCGCTCGGACTCCCGGACAGCGTCACGCTCTTCACCGGTGGCGGAACGAAGCTCGCGCTGTCCAAGGACGGAACCAAGATCGTCTTCGTCGGGGTGAAGAACGGCAAACGCGCCCTGTACCTCCGGCGGATCGACGATCCCGTGGCGCAAATGGTCCGTGGCAGCGAGATGGCATCGTCGTCGAGGAATGTATCGCCGACGTTTTCGCCTCAAGGCGACTGGATCGTGTACGAGGCGGACCTGGTCCCGAAAAGGATTCGAGCGAGCGGCGGTACGCCACAGACGCTCGCCGACTCGGGCTCGAGTCCGAGTTGGGGTGACAACGGCGTGCTCCTTTTCATCCGCGACCGGGCTCTTTGGCTCGGGACGTCCGAGGGGCGCGACGCTCGCGTGCTCGCCGCAGTCGATACCACGCATGGCGTGTTCGGCTACGTTTGGCCGGAAGTACTGCCGGGCGGCAAGTACGCGCTCGTGACGATCAACCGAGCGCCGGGGAATGTGCTCATCGTCGATTCCCTGCGGCTCGGGGTCGTCGCGCTCGCCAGCGGCGCGGTCACGGACCTCGGCGTGTACGGCACGAACGCTCACTATGTATCGACGGGCCACATCGTATTCGGCCGCTCCGCAAACCTGGTGTTCGTCGCGCCGTTCTCGGTCCGCAAGAGGGCGATCACCGGCCAGCCGTCCCTTCTGCTCGAGAACGTCTGGCAGGGAGCCGGTGGCGCGACCGGATTCACGGTGTCCGACAACGGCACGCTCGCCTATCACGAAGGCACGCAGTCGTCGGGGAAGGAATTGCTCGCCGTGAGTCCCACCGGGATAGTCCGTCGCATTCCGGGGGACGCAATGGATTTCGTTCACCCGAGGCTTTCACCCGACGGGCGCACCATCGCAATCAATCAGATAAGCCGCGAAGGCAAATGGGGTTCATCGCTGATCGACGTTGCCACCGGTGCGCTCGAGCGGCTCACGCCACCCGATTCCGGCAGGAACCCCGAGTGGATCCAGGGCGGCGCCCGCATCGTGTTCACGCGACGCGTCGGCGAGACCGACGAGTACGTTTCCCGTGCGCGGGACCGGAGCAGCGCTGACACCGTACTCGGGCGGGCGGCGGCCACGGGATCCACGACGCTGAGTCTCGTCGTTGGGGCGTCGCATGGCCTCGCGATCACGACGCGAACGATGAGCCGCGGTCAGTACGGACTGTACGTGACGGCCATGGACTCCATCGGCGCGTTTCGTCCGTTCGCCCTGGGCTCGGCGAGCAATAGTTCGCCGAGCATCTCCGCCGACGGTCGGCTTCTGGCGTGGGTGTCCAACGAGTCGGGCTCGGACCAGGTCTACGTGCAGCCGATGTTGGGTGGCGCACGATTTTCGGTTTCGGTCAATGGCGGGACCGAGCCACTTTGGTCGCGCACCGGCACGACGCTGTTCTATCGCGCGCCGGGAAGTGTGATGTCCGCCGAGATCGGCGGCTCGCCGCTTCGCGTGACGCGACGGGATTCGCTGTTCGTCGACCCGTTCGAGCGAGTGAGAAACGTGGGTCAAAACTGGGACGTGTTCCCGGGCGGGAAGGAGTTCCTGATGGTTCGCCGACCGCAGAGTGCGACGACAGGCGTGTTCGTCGTGCTCAATTGGACGCAAGGCAAGGTGCCGGCGTCGGGCGCGGCGACGCCGTAACGCATTTGAGCGACCCACCCGTGCCTTCCGATCTCCAGTCTGATCTCTGAACCTCACGACGGCCGGGTCTTGTGCGGAATCGAAGCAACCACTCCGCTCCGCGCCGTGTCCAACAACCTTGGTATGCCGGCATGGCCAGGCGGGTCGTCGACGGGCGCGAGTGTCTCACCCTCTGCCGCGGATGAATGAGCGTATGGAACGGTTTCTTCAGGACGTGAAGTACTCGATCCGAACGCTGCGAAAGCAACCGTCGTTCACGCTGGCCGCGGTCGCCGCGCTCGCGCTCGGCATCGGCGCGACGACCGCCGTGTTCTCGGTCGTGAACGCGGTTCTCCTTCGTCCCTTTCCATATCCCGACGCCGGGCGGATCGTGTTCTTCATGAACACGTCGCCGCAAGGGTCGGGATCGGCCGCGTCGCCCGCGAAGTTCGAGTACTGGGCGAGGCAAACCGACGCGATTCAGGACGCCGCCGCATTCCGAAACGTCGTCGTCAACTACACGGGCGGCGACACACCGGAGCAGCTCGTCTCGGGCAACGTCACCGAAGCGTTCTTCCGACTCTTTGGCGCGAAGACGCTCATCGGTCGCACGTTCAGCGTCGACGAAGCGCGGCCGGCCGGTGCTCGCGTCGTCGTGCTGTCCTTTGGATGGTGGACGCGTCGCTTCGCCTCGGACCCGAAGGTCATCGGGAAGACGCTCCTGTTGAGTGGCGATCCGTACGTCGTGATCGGTGTGCTCGCGAAAGACGTCGACGCGTCGGAGCTCATGGATGCGCCCGACCTCTGGACGCCGTTCCAGATCGATCCGAATACCGGCGATCAGGCGCACTACTTCCGCTCGGCCGCACGGCTCAACCCAGGCGTGACGCTCGAGCAAGCGCAGGCCAAGCTCGCGCTGTCCGCCGATGGGTTCCGTCGCACGTTCCCGAACGCGATCGGGCCGAAGGCCAGCTTCAGCGTGGAACGCGTCCAGACCGTGCTCATTCGAAACTCGAAGGCACTGCTGGCGATTCTGTTCGCCGCGGTCGTCGGCGTGCTGCTCATCGCGTGCGCCAACGTGGCGAACCTGCTTCTCGTGCGCTCGACCGTGCGCCGACGGGAGATGGTGATTCGCTCGGCGATCGGCGCGGGTCGCGGCCGCATCGTGCGACAGCTCATGACGGAGAGCGCTCTCTTGTCCCTCGCCGGCGGCGCGGTGGGGCTCGCCCTCGGGCTCGCCGGCATCCACTGGCTGCTGTCGGTCAACACCGCCGGTCTTCCGCGCGTGGGCCAGAATGGCGGTGCGGTGCAGTTCGACTGGCGCGTGCTCGCATTCACGGCGGCGGTGTCGATCGGCACGGGCGTCGTGTTCGGCGTCTATCCTGCATTGCAGGCGGCGCGACAGGACTTGAGCGGCGCGCTTCGCGACGGATCCGGTGCGTCGAGCGGTGGCGGACACGCGAGGCTTCGCTCGTCGCTCGTCGTGCTCGAGATCGCGCTCGCGCTCATGCTGGTGATCGGCTCGGGACTGCTCATCCGAACGTCGCTCGCCCTCGGCGCGGTCGTTCCGGGATTCGACCCGACCAACGTGCTGACGATGCAGATGGCATTCAGCGGCGCGAGGTACGAGACGTCAGCCGCCGTGGACCAGGCGATTCACGACGGCGCGGACCGATTGAATCGGCTTCCCGGGGTCGTGCTCGCGAGCGCGGCGTGCTGTCTTCCGCTGCAAGGGGGCTACGGACTTGGCTTCACGATCGTCGGTCGGCCGTTGGTCGACGGCGTGGGGCAGGGCGGTGGCGGTTGGATGACAGCGTCGCCAGACTACTTCGAGGTCTTCAAGATTCCGGTGCTCCAGGGGCGCACGTTCACGTATCGCGACACGAAGGCGTCGACGCCGGTCGTCATCATCAACGAGTCGATGGCAAAGCAGTTCTGGAAGACCGGGACTCCGATCGGTGAGCATCTCGTCATCGGTCGCGGCGGGATGCGCGAGTTCGCGGACGAGCCGGACCGCGAGATCATCGGCGTCGTCGCCGACAGCAAGGACAACGGGCTGAATCAGGAGCCGGGCCCGAAGATGTTCGTGCCGCAGGCGCAGGTGCCGGACCGCGTGAACGCGCTCAACATGCGCATCTCGACGATGGCGTGGGCGATCCGGACGCGCGTGCCGCCGATGTCGATCGAGGCTGCCGCGCGCGAAGAGTTGCGCCAGGCGACTGGCTTGCCGGTCGCCGACGTCCGCCCGATGACCGCCATCGTGTCGCGTTCGACGTCGCGCGAGCAGTTCAATACGCTGTTGATGACGATTTTCGCGGCGTCAGCGCTCGTGCTCGCGGCGATCGGGATCTACGGCGTGATGGCGTACGCCGTGCAGCAGCGGACGCAGGAGATTGGTGTGCGAATGGCGCTCGGCGCACAGCCGGGCACGGTGCGCACGATGGTCGTGTTGCAGGGGCTGCGGCTCGCGGCGATCGGCGTGGCGCTCGGCGTCGCGGCGGCGTTCGAGCTGGCGCGTTACATGAGCGCATTCTTATTCGGCGTTCAGGTGCGGGATCCGATCGTTTTCGTTGGCGTCTCGGTGCTGCTCGGCATCGTGGCGCTGGTGGCGGTGTGGGTTCCGGCCGCGCGGGCGAGCCGCATCGATCCGATCGGGGCGCTCAGGTCGTCGTAAGGCCGAAGGTCTCCTCCGTTATCGGAGCTCCGGGGGCGGCATTCGCGGCGCACCGTGTAGAGCGATACCTTAGCTCGCCCTCCACGGACCAAGCGATGACGCTGGCCGACCTGATGGGAAGGAGTTCCTGATGATTCGCCGACCCGAGGGCACGACGACGTGCGTGTTTGTCGTGCTCAATTGGACACAAGGCAGGGTGCCGGCGTCACGCGCTGCGACGCCGTAGCCTTTGCTTCAGTGGAGACGATCGGCCATCTCAATTCGGCGCTAGCGGGCCGTTACGACATCGAACGTGAGATTGGTGCCGGGGGAATGGCCTTTGTCTACCTCGCGCGCGACCTCCGCCACGACCGGCACGTCGCACTCAAAGTGCTCAGACCCGACCTTGGCGCGCTGCTCGGTCCGGAGCGATTCCTGACCGAGATCCGGGTCACGGCGAATCTGCAGCACCCGAACATCCTTCCGCTGTTCGACTCGGGTGAGGCGCGCGTCCGAGATGAGAGTCTGTTGTTCTCCGTCATGCCGTATGTCGACGGCGAGTCGTTGCGCGCGCGCCTGACGCGCGAGAAGCAGCTCCCGGTCGACGAGGCGGTACGCATCGCGCTCGCCGCCGCGCACGCGTTGCAGTACGCGCACGAGCACGGCGTGATCCACCGTGACGTGAAACCCGAGAACATCCTGCTCCAGGCCGGCCAACCGGTGATCGCGGATTTCGGGATCGCACTCGCCGTGGCGAACGCTGGCGGCGTGCGACTGACGCAGACCGGGATTTCCCTCGGGACGCCGCAGTACATGAGTCCCGAGCAGGCCACCGGCGAACGAGTGGTCGATGGCCGCTCCGACATCTACTCGCTCGCGGCGGTGCTTTATGAAATGCTCACCGGCGAGCCACCGCATGCCGGGAGTACTGCCCAGGCGGTGATCGCCCGCCTCCTCACCGAGAAGGTCGGGAGTGCACGCGCCCGCCGAGCGAGCGTCCCGCCACATGTGGATGCGGCCATCGGCCGCGCGCTGGAGAAACTGCCGGCCGACCGCTTCGCCACCGCGGGCGATTTCGCCGCTGCGCTGCAAAATCCCGGCTCGGCGGTTGCTCGTTCTGCGCGCGCGCGCGTGGCGTGGATCGCGCCCGCGGGAATCTTTGCCGCCGGGCTGCTCCTTGGCGCCACGCTTCTATGGATGTGGGGACGATCGCGCCCCGCGACGACGCAGAGTAACGCGCCGATGGTGCGCGCGTCGATCACGCTGCCGTCCGACGCGCCGCTGGCGTTGGCGACGCTGCCACCCGTCGGCTACAACGGGACGCAGATCGCACTCGCGCCGGACGGGTCCGCGCTCGCGTGGGTCGCGACGACGCCGGCCGGCAATCTCCTCTACATGCGCGACATCGCGACGGGCACGACGCGCGCGCTCCACGGAACCGAAGGCGTCAAGGTCGCCTTCTTCTCACCGGATGGCTCGTGGATCGGATTCGTGACCCCCGACCACGTGAAGAAGATTCCGCGCGCCGGCGGTGCGGCGATCGAGCTCTGCGCGGCGAGCACGGTCCGTGCCTGGTGGCCGCAGCAGGACTTCATCTACTTCGACTTTCAAGTCGGCAACTTGACGCGCGTGTCGGCGGACGGGGGTCAACCCGAGCGCGTCGTGTCGGCAGCGGAGCTCAACGCGAACGACTTCAGCGACGTCCTGCCCGGCGGGCTGACCGCGCTGGTCAACGCCGGGAACGCGAGCACCGACCGGGAGCGTGGCGATATCCTGCTCGCCAATCTTCAGACGCGCCGCACCACGGTCCTCGTGCGCTCCGGATTTGGCGCTCGGTACGTGCCCGGCGGGTATCTCGTCTTCGCGAGGGCAGGCGAGCTGTTCGCGGTGAAATTCGACGCGGCGCGCGGAACAGTGTCGGGCGACCCGGTCGCGATCGCGCCGGGCGTGGCGATGGAATCGGCCTTCGGGATACTCCAGTCATCACCCGCTGGCGGCGTGCTGGCGTACGTCCCGGGCGACGACCAGTCGCGCGGCAAGTTGGCGTGGGCGGATCGACGCGGCGCCGTGAACTTCGTGGACGCGCCGGAACTCGTGTACGGCCAACTCGATCTCATGCCCGACGATCGACACATCGTGGTCCACGTGTCGGATGTCCAGGACTACCTCTGGATCTGGGATCTCGCGCGACACGAGGGTCAACGTGCTGCGAATACGGAGGCCGAAGGATTCCCGCGGTGGAGCGCCGACGGCCGACGGTTGGCCGGCATGGCGCTCGGGAAACCGCGTCACATCGTGCTGCACGACGTCGACCAGAACGGGCATGTCGGCGACGCGACGACGTTGTCCGACACAGCCAGTTTCGACGCCGAATTCTCGCCCAGCGGGGACGTGCTCGCGATCACGAGATCCCAAAGCACCGCGTTCATCGGTCTCCGTCCGGGCGCGAAGGTCCCGGCACCCTTCGTCGGCGCCATGCCTACGTTCTCGCCGGATGGGAAGTGGATCGCGTACACACGCGCCGAGCGTGGGGCCCCCGAGATATTCATCCGCTCGTACGCGGACGGTCGCGAGGTGGGCAAGGTGTCGCCCGATGGCGGGATTGAGCCGCGGTGGAAGCCGTCGGGCGTGTTGTACTTTCGCAACGGACATCGATGGTACGAAACGAAGGTGACGACGAGCCCTGACCCGCGCTGGGACCTGCCGCGACTCGCGTTTGACGTGGACTTCATCGACACGCAAGGAATTTCGTACGACGTAACGCGCGACGGGCAGCGCCTGCTCGTGGTGAAGCGCGATCATCCAATGCAGACGGCGCAGGTCGAGCTGATCAGCAACTGGACGAAGCTCTTCGATCGCGCGCCCTGAGCCGATTCGTGGAGGGGCGGCTTGGCGGACAGCCACCGCCGTTCGCGCCGGGCGGTTCGTTAGCTATTGCGCCAGCCCGCGAAACGTCGCGCGCATCACGCGTCCGGCTCATAGAGAGCGGCGTCAAGGACGGACCAGAGGTGGACCGCCCAGCCGAGTAGAAAGAACCAGAGCACGCCGGCGAGACAGAATTGAACGATTGCTCGAAACAGGCGCCCCTGCAGCAGCTGGCCCAATCCCGGTACGAAGAAGCTGCACAGTGCTGCGATCACATTGCCGGTGGAACCTTGGCCAGACACTCTCGGACCTCGTGCGAAAGGGTCTCGGTTCGGGGCGGATCGGAGTCGTCCCGTATTGGAACTACGATACCTGCCTGCGGTAGGTGTCAGGCCGACCAATGGGGCGCACCATCGATCTGCAAAAGACTGATCCCAGAAAGATCGAAGCGTCGAGTCGCGAGCGGCGCTACTCCCGCGGCGGGAGCACGAAGTCCACGATCAGCGGCCGATGATCCGAGCCCAGGTCGTAGCCCACCTCGGCTCGACGCACATACCATCGTGGCCCGGCGAGCACATGGTCGATGCGGACGCGAATCCAGCCATTGTACTTGGTCATCCCGAGCCCGCGTCCGATCCGTGAAAACGCGTCTTCGAGACCATCGCTCCAATGAGCTTGGAAGATCCGGCTCTCGACCGGCGTGTTGAAATCGCCGGCAACGAGCACGGGCACCGGGCCCTTTGCGACCCCCTGATCGACCCAACGGCGCGCGAGATCGGACTCGATGTCGCGCAAACGCGTGTTCTCGCGAAGTCGATCGATGTCGAAGACCGAGAGGCCCTCGATTCCCTTCCTCGGTGTTTCCAAATGAAGATTCGTGACCTGAACGTCGCCGGAGGGGGTCGCAATCACGTAGCGAACGACATCGCCCGAACCACCGATCGGGTCGGCGCCGTTACGCACAACTTTCAGCGCGGTCCGATCCATCACGCTGAAGTCGCGGATCGGATATCGACTGAGAAAACAGAGCCCGTTCACCGAATGATGGTGCCAGCCCGCGACGGTGCGCACGGCGAGTGTGAGCTCATCGCCGCACTCCTGCAGCGCGACAACATCCGGTTCCCAATCGGCGAGGACGATCGGCAGATTGATGGCGAGCAGGCGGCCACCATCGGCATTGAATGAAACGACGCGAAATGGAAGACCCTTCGGCGTCGGCAGCATTGTTCGCCATCCGATACGAGCGCCAAGAACGGGTCCGGCGGCGACAAGACCGGCCAGGACCAGCACCCAAACGAGGCGCCGACGGACGAGAATGGCCGCGGGGAGAAGCAGGGCGAGTGGAACGAGATAAATCCAGCGGCCACTGAACAGAAGAATGGTCCCAATCCACCAGCGGTCGCCGAGCGTCCACATCACGACCGCGATGGAGCAAACGGACGCGAGGTAGCCCCAAGTCAGGAGCGTGAGCGGGCGCGCCGCGATGCGCTCGACACGCGAAACCGGGAAGACGCTGCGGCGAGGATGATGACCGGCGTCGCCGCGGGAAAGGCGGCGGCTCGCCCCCACGATTGCAGTGCCGAGCGCTTGGAGGCGTCGGATGGCGGCGCCGGTCCGATCGCGGCGGCGTTTTCGAGGACGACCCACCGTCAAGACGCGGCCGCAGCGGCAGTGGAGGTGGCGGCCGGCAGCGCGCTCATCAACATGGAAGCGCTCGCCGCATTTGCAGACGATGGTGAAACGCTTGGGCTCTGTCGTGGTCAGGGGCATCCCCCGCTCGCGGCCGTTCGCGTTTGAGTGGATTCACTGCGAGAGGCACGAAGCTGCCGCAGGGTGCGTGGAAATGCGAGGGCCAGCACAAAGCGCCAACGCCAATCGGTACCTATGGTGGAAGCCTCACTGTAGCGCCGCACGGTCCGTGGCCCTGATCGCGGCATCCTGACACCCCAGCGCGTCGTTAGGTGGAAGTGTCGACACAACTGGTGCAAGACCCCTTGTCAGCTTGAGCGTTCGTTAGGTGGGCGCCACACGGCGCTGCGGTCGGCCGGCGTGTGCCGCGAGCCATTGCCGGCGTCGCCACGCAAATTCGGCTCTTCCAACGACACCGACGAGTGCGATCGTGAGACCGGCGGCGACAGCGGCCCGGGCGAAGGACTGCGTGCGCCGGAGCTGCCAAACCCCGATGACGGCGGCGAGAGGGAGACCGATGGGCCTTAGGCGAGCATGCCAGAGGAAAGC
>Ga0187776_10001792_pt1 | contig 10885 bp, 6 predicted proteins | sample 0216_BV02_MP12_2_FD_132426 | JGI IMG/M metagenome (GOLD analysis project Ga0187776, IMG submission 132426) | Tropical peat soil microbial communities from peatlands in Department of Meta, Colombia - 0216_BV02_MP12_20_MG | ecosystem: Environmental > Terrestrial > Soil > Wetlands > Peat | place...
AGATGGGGCAGGAGAGCAGCGCGCCGAGCGTTAGAAATACGCAGACGCCATACTCCCCAAGCGGATGACCGTGAGTGAGCGCGCGCGTCGAAAAGGGCGCCCAGGTCCCCATCAACAGCCCCGAAACGACGCTCACAACCAGGCCTTTCCGCGAAACGGTTTTTGCAGCGGGCAATTGCGAGTAGGCCTTGCCGTCCAAAATCACTGCCACCACCGCGCAGCCCACGCCCGCGCTCAGCATCGCAAGATTGCCTTTCGGCTGCTGTATATAGCTGAGCACCACGCCCACCACCAACGCGATGCCGATAGCTACAGGAAACGCGGTAGCCATGCCCACCATGTCGATCCCTGCGACTAAAAGAAGATTTGCCAGGTTGAAAATCACCCCGGCCAGCAGCACCCAGCCGATGTTCGCAGCATCCGCCGACCGCAAATTGTTCAGAAAGCTCGAAGTATCATTTCCGGTGCTTCCCAGCGTAAGCGCGTAGGCCACCGCAGTCAGAAATATCCCGATGGCATAGTCAAAATAGAACAGCTCGAAGGCATAGTTCTTCACGCCTTTGTAGGTATTGGCCCATGATCCCCAGCAGATGGCGCTGGTGATGGTCATCAGCAACGCAACATTCAGCGTTTGCGGCGTGAACATGCTCGTTGTCACCTCTTGCAGCTAGAAAGCCGCTGCGCCTGCCGGACTCGCCTTCTTGATGAACGCTAACACCTCGTCCAACTTCGACATCGCCCGGGCTCCCACTCTTGTGCAGCACAGCGCGGCACAGGCGTTGGCAAACAATCCCACACGCTTCAAGTCCCAGTCTTGCAGGAGCGCGTAGGAGAGGCCGCCCATGAAGGCGTCGCCGGCCCCGGTCGTATCCGTTACGTCCGGTCTGAAAGCCGGAACGTGCGCCTTTTCCGTGCGAGTGGCGATCAGGCATCCATCGGCGCCCATAGTGATGGCCACCACACTTGGGCCGAGCTCCAGGAGCCGGTGGGCGATTCTTTCGTAATCGGCCTCGCCGGTCAGTTCTCGTGCAGCCGCTTTGCAGGGCTTAAGCACATCCACCAGTTTCAGCGATTGCGTCAATTCCTCCTGCGTGCCCAGATTGGCCTGCGCAAAAAAGCTCGGGGCAACATCGAGGTCGAAAATCACGCGTACCTTCGCCTCCTTGGCGATGCGCATCGCTTCTTTCACCGGCGCAATCGGGAGCTGTGAGGCCTCGGAATGGAAGTGCTTGGCCCGTTTGATATGCGGGGCGAAGCGGTTCCCCACCTGGAACACGGAGATCTTCCCGGTGACATTGGGGAACATGTAAATGCAGCGCTCGCCGGCGGCATCCACGGGAATCCACGTGAGCGACGAGTGCTCGCCTTTGACGATCTCGATTCCGGAAAGATCCATGCCGTCGTCCGCAAATGCCTTTTGAATGATGCGGCCGTTTTCGTCGTCGCCGATCAATCCCAGCCAGCCGGTGCTTGCTCCCAGCCGCGCCACTTGCGTCAGGTTATTGGCCGTCACTCCGCCGGCGTGGATTTCCATCCGGTCGGCATTGATTTTTTCTTCCGGTCCCAGCAGCCGTGGCACGATGGCGAAATAATCCACCGTGCAGCTTCCAATTCCCACCACGTCAACATTCCTGGCCATAAGTGTCCTTAGTGCGAGTGACCCGCCGACTGCGCTCCGGGCGTCGGCTGGGTCATCAATTCGATGAACATTTTGTTGAATTTCGCGAGATTCAGTTCCTGCTGCACGTGCACGAGCTGTTCGCCGAGGCCGGGCTGGTTGTCTTCCTTCCAGACCAGCGTGTTCCCGAAACCCGGTCCGTGTGAAAAATCAATATCCATGTATAGCAAATCTTCCTTCGTGATCAGGCTCGGGTCCAGCCACGCCGCAGCCGCCAGCTCGTCCCACATGTACTCCTCGTCGCCATACTTGGCGATGTACTGCGCCGCCGCGTTCGGTGATTTCGCAATCTCCGCGATCATTTCGCGCGTCATTCGCGTCTTGATAGAAATATCCACGGTCGTGACCGTGATCCTGTGCCACGGCGCGCACAGCGTCATGTGCGTCGCTTCCGGGTCCCACCAGAAATTGAACTCGCGCCGGTTCGACGTGGCCCACTCGATTTGCACCGCCGGCGCGATGCTCCCGCCCATCACCACCAGCTCCTGCGCCAATTCCGGCACGTGCGCATCAATGCTGATTGCCTGCGCCAGATTTGTCAGCGGCCCGCCGGCGTAAATGGTCACCTCGTGCTGGTACTTGTGCACCATACGGATGATGAAATGCGCCGCGTCCTCGTCAGATGGTTTCGTCGTCGGATTCCCTTCGACAAGGTCGGGCACCTCATACGGCCCGTGAAACTTGCCGCGCACGCCCGATCCCGTCGGCTTCTTGTTCCACGCCCCCTGGTAATTCACTTTGCCGTAGAGCTGCTCCCATCGCTCAATCATCTCCATACGGTTAATCAGCGGAAACACGGCGCCGGGCACGACGGGAATATCCGTCCGCCCGATGATCTCGAGCAGCCGCAGCGTGTGCGCCACTTCCTCGTCGCGCCACTGATCCCCGCTCACCACCGTGATCCCGAGCGTCTCCACCTGTGGCGATTGCAGAAACACCAGAATGGATTGTTGATCCGTTGTCGCCGGCCCCCGCGCGTCCTGGTCGATAATCACTTTGCGCTTCGATTGCGCCGCGGCAGCCATGGCCAGCGCCAGAATCGCCATGGCCGAAAGACAGGCCCTCAATCTCATCGGGGAAAAGACTCCTTGGTATTCTCGGTTTGATTTTTCAGGTGCAATGCGCTGCAAGCTGCCTGCCAGACGAGTTTTAATCGCATTTCGAGTAGGCGGTGCTTATAGTGCTCTCCCGCCTTGGGAGTCAAGCGGAAATCCGCAGCCGCAGGTTCGCTCGCATCCTCTCACGCCGGGGCACAGCAATAGCGGATGTTATAATCCGCCTGTGTTTTCCCGTTTTTTGGAAGGCCGTGTGCCATCTCGAAACATGTTCTCTCAACACGCCGCCCACTGCGTCATCTCGCTCGCCTTCCTTCTATATTTGTGTTTGTGTCCTGCCATCTGCGCACAATCGGCGGGCCACACTGCCGAAGGCTTCAGGCTGGAGGCCCGTGCCGCTGCGGCCAAGTCTCAGTGGGCCGATGCGGCAGCAAGCTATCAGAAGGCTATCGAGCTTGCCCCACGCGATGCCAGCCTGCGAGTCGAATTTGGCGCTGCACTCGCAAAGATAGGCCGGCTCACGGAGGCGATTGCCTCCTACCAGGAGGCGCTCCGGCTCGCCCCACGAAATTTGCCTGCGGAATTAGGGCTCGCACAGGCCTATCGCGGCGTGCACAATTACGACGAGACACGCCGTGTTCTCGAAAGAGCGCGCAGCGAACATCCGAAAAGCGCGGCTCCCCTCGCGGCATTGGGCGATCTTGAACTCGAGCTGCAAACCTACAACGCCGCTATCGGCAACCTGCGCGCGGCTCTAGCGCTCGACCCGGCCAACACGCAAACCCGCAATTGGCTGGCCGCCGCCTACAAAGCGAAAGGCGACAACGAAAACGCGCTCGCCCAGCTCGCCAAGATCCTGGACCGCGACCCCCAGAACGCCCTGGCTTATTTCCTCCGCGCGCAAATTTATTCCGCGCAGAATGACGATGCCCGCGCTCTCCCCGATGCGGAAAAAGCCTTCGAATTGCAGCCGAATCCCAGCGCGCGCCTCGTGCTCGGGAAAATCCTGTTGCACGCTTCAGAAAACTCCCCGCCCGAACAGTCCTCCTCGATTTGCGCCAAGGCCGTCACCGCGCTCCAGCCTCTTGTGGAGGCCAAGCCCACCGACTCCGAATCGCTCTTCCTTCTCTCGCGCGCCTACCGCTGCGCCGGCCGCGCGGACGACGCCCAGAAGACTCTCGCCGCTTTCGAAGCCGCCTCGCAGAATGACCGCTCGGTCAAGCAGGGCCAGCTCCAGGCCAAGCATCTGGTAGATGACGCCGAAACCTTCGCCATGAAAAACGACTTTCCCCGCGCGCTCGCAACGCTTCAAGAAGCCATCGAGAAAGATCCCACCTTCAGTCCCGCCTACTCGCTTCTCGCCAAAGTCAATTTCTCCGCGGGCAATCTCGATGAAGCGCACAAAGCCATTTCCAAGGCGCTCTCGATCGATCCCTACGTCCCGGACTTTCTCTACGTGCAGGGAAAAATTCTGGAATGGGAAGGGAAGCTCGACGAAGCGCTGGCTTCCTTCGAGCGCGCCTCGCTCGTGAATCCCAAGGAATCCGATCTCTACTTTGAGATGGGTGTCATTTATCAGCAGCGAAACGACCGGCCTCGCGCCCTCGCCGCGTACAAGAAAGCTGCCGAACTCTCGCCGGATGACGACGATTACCGCCGCGCCGTCGCTTCACTTTCTCAAGGTGCGACAACTCACTGAGACGCTGCACTTGCCGCCGGTCTGGCGCCCGGCGTCGGCCGCGTCATCAAATCCACAAATTCTTTGTAGAACGCTGCCCTGTTGAGATTCTCCTGCAGCACCACGCGCGGCTCGCCCAATCCCGGCTGGTCCTTAGGCTTCCATACCAGGGTGTCGCCGTAGGAAGCGCCATGATCGATCGAAGCGTCGAAATAGTAGTACGCCGTCTTCGAAATGATTGCCGGATAGAGCCACGCCACCGCAGCCAGTTCGTCCCACAGATATCCTTCCCGCGCATATTTCGCCACGTACTGCGCCCCTGCCGTCGTGCCCTTGGCGATTTGCGCGATCAGGTCCTTGTCGATGTGCGTTTTCACGGAGATGTCCACCGTGGTCACGGTGATCTTCGCCCAGGGGGCGTGCAGCACCAGGTGTGCCGCCTCCGGGTCCATCCACAGATTGAATTCGCGCCGCGGCGTCACGCTGAATTCGGGGTCGTTCGTTTCGGGGTGAATGCTTCCGCCCATCAGCACCAGCTCTTTCGCCAGCGCCGCGAATTGAGGATCGATCGCCTGCGCCAGCGCCAGGTTCGTCAGCGGCCCGCCTTCGTAAATGGCCACTTCGTGCGGATATTTGCGCACCATGCGGATCAGAAAATGCGCCGCATCCTCATCCAGTGCTTTTGTCGTAGGCGCTCCTTCAAGCAGCGGCGGCACCTCAAACGGGCCGTGGACCGCCTGGCCCCAATTCCAGTTCCACGCTCCCTGATAAATCACCTTGCCGTACATCTTTTCCCAGCGTACGGTCGCTTCTTTGCTGTTCACCAGCGGGAACACTGCGCCGGGCACTACCGGGATGTCCGTCCTCCCTACAATTTCCAGAAGCCGCAACGCATGCTGCACCTCTTCGTCGCGCCAGGCGTCGCCGGTCACAACCGTAATCCCCAACACTTCGGTCTGCGATGAATTCACCAGCGCCAAAATCGCCTGCATGTCCGTCCCGCCCGGACCCGCGCAGTCCTGATCGATGATCACTTTGCGGTCTTCCTGGGCTGCGGCGCGCGGACCAACCGTGGCCACGAGCATTAGTGCAGACAGAAGAAAACAGCGGCAAGCAGTCTTCATGAAGGATTTCCTCGGTGCGGATTCTACCGCGGCTCAGTACATGATGGTGCGCGTCAAATGGTGCGGCCAGAAGGTCGTGCGATAGTGCGTCCAGAGCCGCGCATCAATCTGAGTAATAATCACCTGCATCTCGGTTGGGCGAATTCGATTCGTGAGTGGGCCCCGCTCACCGCGCAGGTCCTGAATTTTGGTACCAGTTGATATAGTCTGCGTCTTCCTTGCGATCGGAATAGGTCATGGTAGCCGAGCCAGCGGAATGCAACGCTGCCCCGGCCACTTCAACCAGTGCGTCGTTCGATAGAAAAAGGCCCCCGGGACGAAGCATCGCGGCAACGTTTTGCAGCGCAAGCCCCTGCTCGAACAGGTCATAGTACACGAGAACGTTTGTCGCGATCACAAGATCAAAGCGGTCCCGCAGATCATCGAAGTGCAGTCGCTCGGCGACAATATTTAGGTCGCGCGGCGTGATTCGCAGAACCACGGCAGGATTTATGCCCACGGCGCGCGTTTCGATGCGGCCGATTTCGGCCGGAGGCTGAATAGGCGCCGCACGGGTTCCGATCTGGCTCCCCCACTGTTTCCAGTATGCAACCGCCTCGGGTTTCCATGGAACCGCCGGATCGAGCGTCAGCTCGATTGTGTAGCGGGTGCCAGTTCTCGCGCGGGCTCGCGCCCGTCTGATGTGGTCGTTGACGCGGTCGCTCAAATCTAAGGTGGTGATTTCGAGCGAATCGGCGGAGGATAGGCCCAGGCGAACGAGTGAGTCGAACACGGCAAACGGCTGGATCGTTTGTGGCGGGTAGAAGTCGTAGCCCTCTTCTTTATCCGTAAAGTCCAGTCCCGGGCCGATTACCCCCACGCGGCGCACGCTTGCTGGCGCGAGAAGCCCCTTTTGCTGCAGCGCCCCTAGTGAAAGCTCGATCGCCAGATTCGGCTGCCACGATGTATCCAGTGAAACGCCCCGCGCCTTGAACAAGGTCGAGCGCGTATTGAGTTCCTGGTTTCTATCCTTGTATTGTCCGGCCTCCTTCAGCAACTCCGCGTAGCGGTCATTCTCGCGAATCACTTCCTCGAAATGCTCCAGCAAGTAGGCAACAGCTTTGGGCCGCGCCTCTCGGGTTTTCAGCACGTAGCCCTTGCGCTCGAGGATTCGGCGTGCAAAGCGCAGTCGCTCGTTCTGCTCCGGTCTTGCTGCCGACGCAACGAGATCGGCGGCGCGCCTTCGCACCGGTCCCGCGAGCGGGGATCCCGCCTCGAGCGCATCCAGTGGCTTCCCATTTGCACGGCTGAGCGCGGCGAGGGTCACTCGTGGCTCGCGCGTAAACGAGGTCCCAAAGAGAAGGAAATTAGTGAGCGTATCTTCGTCGCCCCGTTCAAGCCGAGCACGGATTTCCGAGTCACGTTGGGCTACCCAGCCCATCCAAGCACCGGCCATGCCGTCGCGACCTAACCCTCGCAATGGCTCGGGTACCAAATCAGGCACTGCCGCCAAGATCGGTTCCGCATCGACGAGCGGAATGAATTGGACGTCGGATCCCTTCGGTGCAGCAGCGGTTATGCAGACCGCGACGAGCGCACAAAGGGTGGTCCGCATTCCGGCACGGGTCATCGCGAAGGCCAGTGTAGCAGAATGGGAGCGGCCTCCATGCGTCGGGACAGAGTACGCGGAGATTTGTGGGTTGCCGCAGAGCATCAGTACATGATAGTTCGGGTCAAATGGTGCGGCCAGAAGGTCGTGTGGTAGTGCGTCCACAGCCGCGCATCAATCTGCGGGATGATCACCTGCCTCTCCGGCGGGCGGATCTTGTTGATCTCCTCGCGGAGCAGCGCCGTAGCGTGCAGGCAATGAGCGCGGATTTCGACTTCCTGCGTGGAATCGCGCGGGATCATCTCGTAGCTGTTGATGGCCTGCTCGAGCGCCGGTGAATAACTGGTCATGCCCATCAGCCGCAGCGCCACCGGCACGATGTAATCGGCAAACGCAGTCATCGAGCCGATATCCTCGAGCTTGAATTTCCCCAGCGGGTGCAGGCTCGCATACACAAACCAGATGCCCAGTTGCGGCAGCTTGTAGAATTTGATTTCCTGGCCGTCGTACTGGCTCACGTCGTTGAACCGCGGGAACTCCTTCACCAGCCGCTCGACGATTCCGTTGCCATTGTCGTAGAGCTTCGGCGGGCACGAACGGATGAAATTGTGGAAGTATCCCCCGTATCTCTCCGCCAGCACCCGGCCCACCTGGTTCCACAGCTCGGTTTTCTCGTCGAGCATGGGCATTTCGATATTGCCCGCAAAAATGTGCGCCATCTCCGCGCGCGTCACTTTCGCCAGAAAATGCCCGTCCAGGATGGGCGTGCCCTGGTCCATGGCCCGCTTGATGCACGCGAACATCCCCTCCGAATCCGACCAGCGCCGGCCGGCGTATTCCACCTCGAATTTCACGTGGGTTTTGAAGTCGGTGAACGCCGTGTCAATCGCGTCCGCCACCATGATGAAATCCACGGCCTCGTCCGGATTGTTTTCGCCCACGCCCAGCGGCAGGTGATAATCGGGCATGGGCAGCTCTTCATACGCCATCCAGCCGGCTACTTCTGTGATTTTTTCGGTGTGAGTCCGTACGTCGCGTGATTTTTCGATGACAGGGCGCAAGCTTTCGAGGACAGGACTGCCGATGGGTTTAGGCCAACGCAGCGGGGAATTTCCTGCAGCCGTGAATGCCGCAGCGGGGTCCGGCAAGACCGGACCCGCTGCCAGCATCATCGAACTTCCAAGCCCTTGCAGAAAGCGTCGCCGCTCCCGGTCAGGTTCCATCAAAAGATGAATTTCGCTCCCGCCTGGAATGCGAACGGAGTGCTGAGCGTTGCAATCTGGTCAATTTTGCGGATGCCGAAGTACGGGGATGCCGGGTCCGAAAAACTGGCCTTTGTCATTGGTGCAGTCAGCGGGGTGCAGCTGAACCCCACGGCCGGTGCCCCGCGAGGCGCACAGAACGGCGCGTAGTTGATCGTCCCGTTGAAGTCCGGGTTTGAGAAGAGATTGCCCTTGTTAGTCACGTTGAAGAAATCAGCTTGCAACTGGATGTGGAACCTCTCGTGAAGCGGAAAATCCTTTATCAGCCGCATGTCCAGGTCGGCAAACCCTGGTTGGCTCAGCGGGTATCGGGGGAGCAGGATGAGTTTGCCATTGGAAAGCTGAACGGTAGGCCGGTCGTTGTTGTGGCTTGGGCCGTTCGAAACATTGGATACTTCGTCGCCGTTCACGTCCACATTGACATAGATTGGGAACGGGAAGCCGGTGTGCGCTGTCACGATGCCGCTGACCGAGAAGCCCAAAGGCAAGTCGTACACCCCAGCCGCCTTAAACTGGTGCTTTACGTCCAGTCCATTGCGCCCGTAGTCAAGGTTCAAGTTGAACGGATCCTGCGGGCCGAAAAACGTTTCCATGTCGCGCTCGCTCGTCGCGTTATCTTTGTTCTGTGAATATGTATAGTTCGCAAACACTTGGAAGTTATGCGAGAAGTGTTTAGTCACGTTGGCACTGATGGAGTGATAGTTTCCGCGCGAGAAGCTGGCCAGCGAATTTACAGTCGCGCTGAGCGAGGGGTCGATGGGGGGACCCAGAATGGACCTCCCCACATTGTCCGTTCCAAGTATAGTGAAATTGCGCTGCCAAACCTCTTCATCGAACCCACCCGACCGCAGATGCCAGGAATGGGTAAACCCGTAGGTCACCGAAACGGTTAGGTCTCGCAGCACGGTCCGTTCCACGCCCGCCGTAAGGTTCGAAACCCGTGGATTGTGGAAGTTGGGGTCCACCGTGGTGAAAGCGGGGGGGGCTGCAGCAAGCGACGGAGTGTTGGAAAAAAGGTAAGGAAAACTGGAGAACGGAGAGGGGCCACCAAAAACCGTGGTCGTCCTCCCGCCTCCCCCGGTGGGAAAGAAGATTACGGGGTTTTGTGCATAATAGAGTCCCCATGCGCCGCGGATTACGGTTGGGTGCTCGTTACTTCCTACATTCCATGCAAAACCAACGCGCGGGCCGAATTGCGAGAAATCGTTCGGGATGCGTTGCGGCACCGAGTGGCATGTGGCCGCACTCGGATTCGTAAAGCAGGCCAGCGCCGATGATCCGTCACCGACTGGAACGAATTGGCCGGCGAACGGGGTTTGAGGCTGCGGATTCCATGTGCTGTCCCAGCGCACTCCATAGGTCAGCGTGAAGCGGGGCGTGATCTGCCATTTATCCTGGATGTACAAGCCTAAATCGGTCTGGTAGGAAGGGAATAAGGTTCCCTTGACGAATATGTCGGAAATCGGCGCGCCCGGCGTCGCGCTGAAACCTTGTATGAAAAACGGTGCGTTGGCGGCGTTGAAGTCTGCCAGGCTATTGAAGTCCCACTCGCCGGCGCTCCATCCAGCGAACAGGTTCTTGCGCACCACAAAGGCATTTACGCCGCCGCCGAACTTCACGTCATGCTTGCCGAAGGTGTATTCAAAGTTGTCTCCCCCCTCCAACTTGCCATCATCGCCATTGATCGGAAGAAAATAGCGCTGGCCAAGCGTCACACTCAGTCCATTTCCGACGGTCGGATCACTAAAGGCGATCTGCGGAACGCCGGAGTCATTGGGATGGCGTTTGCGCACTTCGCCCTGGATGCTTACTCGAATTTCATTCACTTTGCGTCCGAGCACGGTGTTCAAGGCAAACGTCCCGCTGAGGCCCTGATTGATGAAATTTTCCGTGTTTCCGAAGGCGCCCTGGATTTCATTCTGGCCGCGGCCGCCCGTGAATCCGCTGGTGTGATTCCGTGTCCCATTTCCGCGAATGCTGAAGTGATTTGCCGGAGTCAGCTGCCAATCCCAGTGCCCTAGAACCGTGTACAGGTTTTGGAACTGATTGTGTGCTCCTTGGAGGTCCGCCAGTGAATTAGCTCCGTAGCAGGCGTGGAGAACTGACTCGCCGAGGGTCGGATTCTGGTTGCAGCCAGGTGGCAGGATGTTGTTCACGGCCGCGTTCGCAGGCAACGGGACATGACCCGGGGCGCAAGTTCCAGCGGGGGCGGGCCCGGTGCAGGCATCAAAGACCGGTCCTGTTGCCGAGGCTAGCTGCGTGAAGCAATCTGCTTGATTACCGCCTGGAGTGCAGAACTGGGTCGTCAGTGGTCCATGCTCGCGCTGGAAATCGCCGGCAAGAAACATGAATTGCGTGTTCTTATGAATTGGAAATCCCGCGGTTCCGCCGAACTGCTGCTGCAGATCAATGTTCGGTGCCACACCGAGAGCGTCGTCTGCTGTCATCGCGCCGGACCGCGCGTAGTAATGCCCGGTCCCATGGAACTCGTTGGTTCCCG
>Ga0187776_10001794_pt1 | contig 10880 bp, 9 predicted proteins | sample 0216_BV02_MP12_2_FD_132426 | JGI IMG/M metagenome (GOLD analysis project Ga0187776, IMG submission 132426) | Tropical peat soil microbial communities from peatlands in Department of Meta, Colombia - 0216_BV02_MP12_20_MG | ecosystem: Environmental > Terrestrial > Soil > Wetlands > Peat | place...
GACGGTTTTGGTTCTATTTCTGATCGTTCCGTTCTTCATTCATGATCCTTACATCCTCCACATCTTCGTCCTGGTGTTCCTCTTCGCCTATTTGGGAACGGCCTGGAGCCTGGTGAGTATGGCGGGCCAGCTCTCGCTCGGCCATGCCGCCCTCGTGGGGATCGGGGGGTACGTCTCGACTTTGATGTTCATGGAGTGGGGCGTTACCCCCTGGCTGGGGATGATTGTCGGGGGTATCGTCTGCGGCATCATCGGGGTGATCATCGGCTATCCCACGTTCCGGCTGCGGGGCCCGTATTTCGCCCTCACCACTATTGCTTTTGCCGAGATTCTTCGGATTTATGTGGAAAACACCGAGGAAGGTCCTTTGGGCATTCCCCTCAGAGGAGGCATGGGCTTACTGGTGCCCCTCAAAGGGAATGCCCCGGGGGTTTTCCAGTTCAGCACCAAGGAACCGTATTACTACATCGCCTTGCTCATGATGTTGGCCGCGATTGGGCTGAGCTTCTTCATCAACCGCTGGCGCATGGGTTTTTACCTGGCCGCCATCCGCAGCGATCAAGATGCCGCCGAGGCCCTGGGCATTAATTCCACGAAGTATAAGTTAATGGCCATGGCGGTCAGCTGCGTTTTGGCGGCCCTGGGTGGAACGTTCTATGCCCAGTACTTTCGGTACATCAATCCGGAACGGGCCATGGGCCTGAGCATGTCGATTGAGATTGCCCTGGTTGGGGTGGTGGGCGGATGGCAGACGGTCTTGGGTCCCACCATCGGTTCCATCTTGCTGAGCCCCAGCGGCGAATTGGTCCGGGCCTATCTCGGGGGCACTTATGCCGGCCTCCACCTCCTCCTTTACGGGCTCCTGATCATGGTGGTGGTCCTCTTCATGCCCAACGGGCTCAACGATCCGCTGGTCAGGCTTTTTAAAAAGTGGGATGCCGAACTGAGAGGGACGACCGGAGGCCCAAAGGATGTCTTGCCCCCGGATCGGGGCCGAACATCCCCACTCCCCGGGAGGAGAGAATCATGAAATTCCTAGAAGTTGAAAAACTGAAGAAGACCTTCGGCGGATTGGTGGCGGTCCAGAATTTCGATATGACGATCGAGAAGGGAGAAATCGTCGGCCTAATCGGCCCGAACGGTGCCGGCAAGACCACCGTCTTCAACATGGTGGCGGGATTCTACCAGCCGGATGCCGGGCATGTGCGGTTCGATGGAAAAGACCTGGTCGGTATGAAGCCCTACCAGGTCTGTGCGCTGGGCATTGGCCGGACCTTCCAAGTGACCAAACCCTTTGTCAACAATACGGTCCTTGAAAACGTGATGGTGGGAGCCTTTTCCCGGACGGCCCATGCCCCCGAAGCCCGGAAGAAGGCATTGGAGGTCCTGGACTTTTTTGGATTCCAGGACCATAAGGACGTTCTGGGCCACGAGCTGACCACCGCGGACCACAAGCGGCTGGAGCTAGCCCGAGCCTTGGCCACGCAGCCCCGCCTGCTTTTATTGGATGAAAGCATGGCCGGACTCAACCCGGCGGAAAAGATGCTCCTCTTGGAACTCTTGCGGCGCGTTCGGAACCAGGGCATCACCCTCCTGGTGGTGGAACATGACATGAAGGCGGTCATGACCCTTTGCGAGCGGATCATCATGATGCACCGGGGGGAAAAACTGGTGGAAGGGACTCCCCAGCAGGTGGCCAATAACCCCCAGGCGATTGCGGCTTATTTAGGAGAAGAATATGCCGCTGCTTGACATCAAGAACCTCGTTTCGGGGTATAAAAAAGTTTCCGTCCTGCACGGGATCTCGATTCAAGTGGAAGGGAAAGAAATCCTGGCCGTCGTCGGATCCAACGGGGCAGGGAAGACGACCCTCTTGAAGACCATCTCCGGGTTGCTGCCGCCATTTTCCGGCGAGATTCTCTTCGAGCAAACTCCCATCCATGGCCTGGAGCCCTACCAGATCGTAGAGAAGGGAGTGGTTCAGGTCCCCGAGGGGCGCCAACTATTTAATTTTTTGACCGTGCAGCAGAATCTGCAGGTGGGGTCCCATGTTGCGGAGGCGCGCCAGCGGCGGGCGGATACGCTGAAAACCATCTTCGACCTCTTTCCGGTTCTGTCCGAGCGGCGGCAGCAGTTGGCGGGCACCCTGTCTGGTGGGGAGCAGCAGATGCTGGCCACGGCGCGCGCGCTTATGGCTAGGCCGAAAATGCTGATGATGGATGAACCCTCCTGGGGGTTGGCCCCCATGCTGGTGCACCGCCTCTTTGAAACCATCTGCCAGATCAACCAACAAGGCTGCACCATTCTGCTGGTAGAACAGCATGTTCAACAGGCGCTCTCCATTGCCACCCGGGGTTATGTGCTGGAGCGCGGGAATGTGTTTATGCAGGGAGGGGGCCAGGAACTTTTGAAAGATGAACGGCTGAAAGAAAGCTATTTGGGGATGTAATGAAGGGGAAGAAAGGTAAGCTAACCAAGTATGATGATCAAGTAAAAAGTCGGAATCCAACAAAATTTGTCATTCCGGCGAAAGCCGGAATCCAGGGTTCCCGGTGAAAACCGGGATCCAGTCTTTGAGATGGTTCCCGGCTTTCGCCGGGACGACGTCTGGACCCCGGCTTCCGCCGGGGTGACGCTTCGGGAGATTCTTTACGAGATCATCAAATATATGATAACTGGAACAGAAGAAAGGAGAATCAGGATGAGTAAAGTGAGAGGCTGGGTTATGCTGGAACCGGGAAAGATGGAGATGCAGAAATTCGACCTACCCAAAATCGCCGAGGATACGGCCCTTTTGAAGGTGGAGGCCTGTGGCATCTGCGGGAGCGATCTCCACGCCTTTAGAGGGAAGATGAAGACTGCGCCTTTTCCCCTAATTCCGGGCCACGAATTCATCGGTACGCTGGTCGAGGTAGGAACGGCGGCAACCGAAAAAATGGCCGTCATTGGCGGAGGAACCATCAAGGCGGGAGACAAAGTAGCCATTGCTCCGAGTTCGCTGGCCTGCGGTCGCTGCTGGTTTTGTCTGCATATGCCCCATCGGCCCTCTCTCTGCACCAGCCGTTCCATTTACGGCTTTAACTCGATCAAGAATCCCCCGAGCATCTGGGGCGGCTATGCCGAGTACATCTACCTGCATCCCAAGACGTGGGTTTTCAAACTGCCCGAAGGAATTTCGATGGAAAAGGCGGTCCAGACGGAACCCATGGCCACCGGTCTCAGGGCAGTCGAGCGCGCCTATAACCCCGGAGAAGCTTTCATCGGACAAGGTTACGGGGTGGGCAGCCGGGCGATGGTCCTGGGAGCCGGGCCGATCGGACTCATGGTCATTGTCGCTCTGCGTTTCAGCGGCGCCAAGTTGATCATCGCCCAGGACCTGATCGAAAGCCGCTTGAAGATGGCGAAACGAATGGGGGCGGACCTTCTCATCGATGGAAAGCTTCCGCTGGAACAGAGGATCAAAAAAGTCCAGGAAATGACCGACGGTGTGGGCCCGGATGTGGTGATCGAGGCAGCCGGCGCCCCCCAAGCCTTCAAAGAATCCCTAACCTTCGTACGCCGCGGCGGCAAGCTCGTGGAGGTTGGACACTATACCGATCCCGGGCCCACCGATATCAATCCCTGGGTGGTCTGCAATAAAGATGTAGACATTCATGGGTCATGGGCTTATCCGGCCATCATCTTCAAGGATGCCTTGACCGTCTTGGCCAAGACCCCTTTCCCGGTGGAAGAAGTGGTGACCCACAAGGTTTCCCTGGATGACCTGCCCAAGGGTATCGACCTCCTTGGAAAGGAAGGAGTTGGGAAGGTAGTGGTCACGCCCTAAATGCAGGGTCAGCCTCGGGTTTAAACGCAGCGACATAAGTAATACAGCATCATCGCCCTCCACGTCGTGCAGTCAGCCCTAAAGAGCTGAGTTACAGGTTCAGGGGTGCTTGTAACTCAGGGCTTTAGCCCTGATATACGGCGCCGATTTATGACGCTGTGTATAATGATCCTAGACATAACCTCGCCCTTCTCAGAAAATTGGGGAGGGCGATTTCTTTCCAGGGGTTTAGTGGCCCATTTTTCGAGGAAATGATTAAACGGCAGACGGGGTGATGTTTATTCCGACTAATTCTTGCCACTGATTCCGAGTAATCCCGGCTAACACTGGTCGAATCCCAAGACCTCGGCCACCAAGGCCCCCCGGTTCACCATCACCCAGCCTCCCTCCGACTGTCCTCGGCTATAGATTCATTTCTTCAGGTGCCCAGGAATCTGTTCGAAGACCTGCTTCCCTTTTCTTCCTTTTTCTAAAGTACAAACAAGCTCACTTTACACCCACGTCCCCCTCTCCACGATCCGAAAGTCTTTGTAGTGGCGTCCGGATACCTGGCCTGGGTGAGGCGGTTTACGCCGTTATGAGTATACTGATCATTTGACCTTTTTCTCAGTCCTGGTTGGGGGATTACCCGCACCCAAGCTTTCCGGCTTGCCAAAAAGAGTTGCGTCGGGAGAAGAAAATCAATATAATGCTCAAAAGTGATAGATGATTCAGTTTTTTGGATGATCTCATGAAGAAGAAGAAAGAACCATCAAACGGTATACGTTCCTTGACCCGGAAGGGTCTTGCCACCCGGGCGGCCATTCTGGACACCGCCCACCAGGTCTTCAAAGACACGGGCTATTACGGTTCCTCCATTTCGGAGATCACCCGGCGCTGCGGGATTTCCATGGGGAACTTCTATCAATACTTCAAGAACAAAGAGCAGGTTTTCCTGGAATTGAGCGACCTCATTTTGTCGCGATTCATGGCCCGGTCCGAAATCCTTACCACAACCCAGGGACCATTCGAAAAACGACTGGAGGAAGCCATTCGGCTCCTGTACGAACACACCCGTGAGAACTTCGCTTTTCACCGGATTCTGGGCGAGTCCGAGCTTACCGACCGGGTGACGATCGCTTATTACGAGGCTATGGCCCGTCATTACCGGGATTTCTTCCGCCGGGAGACCCAGGCCGGACATATCCGCCCCTTGGACCCCAACATGATCGCATACGGCCTTATCGGGGTCTGTTACTTTCATTCCCTGGATTGGGGGGAGAGGGAGAAGAGATCGCTTCGCGAGGGGATCCGGCAAATGGCCGATTTGATCCTGCATGGGGTCAACGGGCCGACCCGCTGGAAAAAACCGTCCGAGGGCCATCTGCTTTCCCTTCCGGACCCGGCCCCCCTTCACGCAGCGGAGGGGGAACCCTTGACCAAGGGGGAGAGCACCCGACAGGCCATTTTCCGTGCGGCGGAAAGGGTAATCGGTCGGCACGGAATCAACCGGGCAAGCATATCCGAGATCACCCGTGAAGCCGGAGTGGCCCTGGGGACTTTTTACGTCCACTTCGGCAGCAAGGGGGATTTGATCGAAGGCCTGGTCAAATACATCAACTCTCAGATGCGCCGGGAACTCCAGCGAAGAGTGGCCCGAACGAAGGATCGGCGGGACGCCGAACGGGTGGGCATGATTGCTTTTTATGAATTCCTCCGGAGACACCGGGAGGTCTACCGGGTGGTCCCGGAATGCGAGATGATCGACCGCGAGGTCAGCCTGTGGTACTACAAAAAAATGGCCCAGGGATACATCCAGGGGCTTCAGCAGGGGATCGAAAGGGGAGAAATCCGCAAACTGCCGGCGGTCTTTTTGACGCGGTCCCTCATGGGGTTGATTCATTTCATCGGCCTCAAGTGGATCGTCTGGAATACGGGCGCCCAACCGGAAGTTCCTCCCCATATTTTAAAGGACATGATTACGCTGATCCTTTTTGGCCTTAAACCATAGAGTTGCGACTAGCGGACAGATTCGCTATCCCAGGCAAGTCCAGAACCCGAAACTTTAAATATTTTTCCCTTGACAAAAATTCCCATTTTTTTATATATAAAAGTGACAGTTGATTCATATCTCTAAAAAGGGTCCTTCTGATGGTTGACCTGAAGGACAAGACCGTAATCATAACCGGGGCCAGTTCGGGAATCGGGGCCTCCATGGCGCTTTCCTTCTCTCAGAGAGGGGCGCGCCTCACCCTGGCAGCCCGTCGCCTGGAGCGGCTGAAAGAGGTTGCCCGGAAATGTCCAGGAGAGGTTTTCCCCCTTGCCGCAGACCTCACGAGGGAGGCCGATCGAAGGAGAATCGTCCAACAGACCCTGGAGAGATGGGGCAATGTGGATGTCCTGGTGAACAACGCCGGCTTGGGGCTCTACGGGGATTTCCTTTCAACCAACGAGGAGGATTGGCGGAAGGTCTTCGAAGTCAACCTCTTCGCCCTGGTTTTCATGACCCGGGCAGTCCTGCCCCACATGCAGTCCCGGAGGAGCGGAATCATCGTCAACATGGCCTCCATCGGGGGGCTCATCGCCCACTCCGACAGAGTGACTCCCTACGTAGCCAGTAAGCATGCGGTGATCGGTTTTTCGCGGGGGCTGGCCAAGGACCTGGCGGGAAGCGGCATCCGGGTACTTGCGGTCTGCCCCCATCTGACGGACACGGAATTTTTCACGGCATCTCCCGGTGCGGAGGAGATGGCGCCGATTGTGGAAAAATTCAAAAGCTTTATGGACAGCCCCGAGGATGTGGCCCGGGGAATCTTGGAGCAACTGGATTCGGACCGGCTGGTGGTTTTTCCCACGGCCAAGCCTGCTAAGGCTTTTGAGAAGCAACGGGATCTTTGATCAGAGGGAGTATGAAGACCAAGAAAGTCGAAACCGCCCTGATCGTTGGCGGGGGGTCCGGGATGGGGAGAGCCGCAGCCCTGGAATTGGCCCGCCAGGAAATTCGGGTCTTTGCCGCCGACCTCGACCTGAAGGCGGCGGAGGAGACAGCTGGCTTGGTCCCGGCGGTTTCATCCCGGGGGGAAGCCTTCCAGGTTGACGTTTCCCGGAGCGAATCGGTTTCGTCTCTGTTCCGAAAATTGCAGCAGCGGGCGGAACGGCTGGACCTCCTGGTTCATACCGCGGCCATTTTGGGCCGAACGGTTTTCATCGAGGACATGACTGACGATGAATGGCGGCAGATGATGGCGATCAACCTCGACGGAGTCTTTTACTGCTGTCGCGAGGCCGTTCGCTGGATGAAACCCCACAATTCAGGACGGATCATCCTTTTCAGTTCGGTGGCTTCCCTGACTCCTACGCCCGGAGCCCTGCATTACAGCGCGGCCAAGGGAGGCATCAACATGCTGGCCAAGACCCTGGCCCAGGAAGTATCCAAGTACAACATTCGGGTGAATGTGATCGCCCCTGGCTACATCGAAACATCCATGCTGAAGGGTTTGCCCGAAGGGTTCTCCGATTACATTCTCAAGAGGACTCCACTCCGACGTCTGGGCGATGTACAGGAGATCGCCAGTCTGGTCTCTTTCCTGGCGTCCCCCGAAGCGGATTTCTTTACCGGACAGATTTTCAGCCCGAACGGCGGGCTGGTGATTTGACCTGCTAGCCGTACTCTTCCCCGCGGGGGAGGATAAGTAGGAAGCTTAAGGACCTAGAATTCTTATAATTGGCATAAGTCTTGATTATTTGTCATTCCGGCGAAAGCCGGAATCCAGAGAAAGGCATTGAATAAGCAGCCCGCCGTATACATCCTGGCGAGTAAGAAAAATGGCACGATCTACATAGAAGTCACTTCCGATTTGGCCAAGAGGGTATGGGAGCATAGAAATAATATGGTGGAAGGGTTTACCAAAAAATACAACGTCCATCAGTTGGTTTGGTACGAACTTCACGACAGTATGGAATCCGCAATCGTTCGAGAGAAGAGATTAAAGGATTGGAAGCGCGCTTGGAAATTCAAATTAATCGAAAGTAAAAATCCGGAGTGGGTTGATTTCTTTGATGCAATTTTTTGACTGGATTCCGGCTTTCGCCGGAATGACGAAATACATAGGATGGCTCTTATGCCCACAAGTGGGCTAGGCTGGAAGAGAGTGAAATGGCAGGAGAAAGGAAATGTCTAAAGGATACTCACGGCTTCTAGTCGATGCCCGGGGAGACATATGCTGGGTCACTGTCAACCGTCCCGAGGACCGGAACTCGATCGATACGGCCCTCATGAAGGAACTGGAGCGGGTGCTGAAGGAAGCAGAAAAGACGGCGGCCAGAGCGATCGTATTTACCGGCTCGGGGGAGAGCCATTTCATTGGCGGGGCCGATGGCGTCGAGATGATGCAGTGCAGCCCCAAAGGGGCCCGCGAGTTTTCAACCCGAATCCAAAAGCTGTTCAACCGCATGGAAGCCTCCCCGCTCATCCTGGTGGCGGCCATCAACGGCTTGTGTTTTGGGGGCGGTTTTGAATTCGCCATGGCCTGCGACCTCCGGGTGGCCAGCGAGCATGCGCGAATCGGGCTCCCAGAGGTAAAAGTTGGGATCATTCCTGGGGGCGGTGGAACCCAAAGGCTTCCCCGCTTGGTGGGAATGGGGCGGGCCATGGAGATGATCCTCAGCGGGAAGCTTTTCAAGGGCAGGGAAGCTTTGGAAGCGGGGCTGGTCCATTCGGTGGCTGCCTCGGACCAACTCTTGAAGGAGGCCGAGAGGGTCCTGGAACCCGTCTTGCGCAATCCCCAGCACGCCCTTTCTCAGGCCAAGAAGGCGGTTCGGGCCTCACAGAACACGACCCTGGCTAAAGGCCAGAAGATCGAAAGCTTGGTCTTCAGCCGGTGTTTCTCCCAGGGCTATTTTTTGGAGCTGATGAGAAAACAGCTAAAGGAAGGCACCCTGAAGACCACGGTCAAGCTCCCCAAATGGGTACTTGAAGAAAGGAAGAAGAAGCCATGAAAGTGGTGGGAATCGCCGGGAGCCTGAGGCCCCAGAGCAATACCCTTTACTACGTGAAGACCGCCTTAGGGGTGCTCGAAGGGCAGGGGATTCAGACCGAGCTCGTCACCCTCCAGGGGAAGGAGATCAGGCCCTGCACGGGCTGCTACGATTGCACCAAGCAGGGCCGCTGCACCATCGAGGGGGATGACTTCGATGAGATCCTGGAGAAGATGCGCATGGCTGAAGGGCTGATCCTGGGATCTCCGGTCTACTTGAGTTCGGTGGTCCCCCAGATGATGGCTCTCCTGAGCCGGGCAACTTTCGTGGCCTATTGGAACAACAAGTTTTTGAGCGGCAAAGTGGGAGGGCCGATCACCGTGGCCCGGAGGGCGGGCCACAACATGGCCTTTTCCCAGCTCCTTCTATGGTTCTTCATCAATGGTCTCATCGTGCCTGGTTCGACTTACTGGAACGTGGGCATGGCTGGAACGGGCGGCGCCCGGGATGCCGAGAAGGATGCGGAGGGAATCCAGACCGTGACCAACTTTGCCCAGAACATGACTAATTTGATGAAAAAGCTTTTCCTTTAAATATGAAGATTCTTGGCAAAGTCAATTCATCCGTCGTTCCGGCGAAAGCCGGAATCCAGAATTGCTTGAAAATCCTGGATTCCGGGTCGCGCTTCGCTTGCCCGGAATGACAATTTCCCCTTGCTTTCAACAGTTTTGCAGGAGCCTCTAAGGAGAGGAAGAAATGACGGGGATCGGATTCTGGCTGACAAAAAGAGAGCGGCTCCACGGCGACCGCGAGGCAGTGGTGGACGGACAGCGGCGGCTGAGTTACCGGGCCCTCAACGGTCGGGTCAATCGGCTGGCCCGTTCCCTCCAGACCTTGGGGCTTAAGCAGGGGGACCGGATTTCAGTCCTGGCGTACAATGGCCTTGAGTACGTAGAGACGATCTTTGCGGCCGCCAAGCTGGGTTTGATTCTCGTACCCCTGAACTGGCGCCTGGCACCGGCGGAACTGGCGTTCATCCTTTCGGACAGCACCACCGAAACCCTCCTTTTCGACTCTGAGTTCGCCAAAACGGCCGAAACCCTTCGAGGCCAGACCCCGCTCCGGCGCTTCGTTGCCTTCGGTGAGAAAGAAATCCCAGGGGCCACCGCCTACGAGAAGGCCCTGTCTTCAGAGGAGGACGGCGAACCCACACCCGATGGACCCGTGGACCTGGATAGGCCCCATATCATTATGTATACCGCCGGCACCACGGGAAGACCCAAGGGGGCTGTTTTGAGCCAGGGGGCCAGTTTCTGGAATGCGGTCAACATGTCTTTGTGTGTGGACCTGACCTCCCACGACCGGACCCTGACCGTTCTGCCCATGTTTCACATCGGGGGAATCGGCCTCTACACTCTCCCAACGCTTTTCCAGGGAGGAACGGTGGTCATCCAGAGAACCTTTGATCCCAAGATGACCATCCGCCTCATTAAAGAAGAGAGGATCGATGTTTTCTTCGGCGTGCCGGCCATATTTCTCTTTCTAATCCAGGACCCGGCCTTCAAGTCCGGCGGGATGGCCCGTCTCCGGTCGGTCATGAGCGGAGGAGCGCCCCTGCCGGTGAGCCTGGTTCATCAATATAAGGAGGCCGGCATCATCCTGCAGCAGGGTTTCGGCATGAGCGAAGCCGCTCCGGGGATTGCGGCCCTGGACCGGGACCGGGCCGTGGCCAAGGCGGGCTCCATCGGCCGCGCCCTCTTCTCCATGGAAGTCCGCGTGGTGGATTCCCAAAACCGGGACCTTCCCCCGAACCGGGAAGGGGAACTCCTGATCCGCGGCCCCAACGTCATGCAGAAATACTGGAACCGGCCCGAGGCCTCGGCCGAGGCTTTCACCGAGGGATGGCTCCACACCGGAGACCTGGCTCGGATGGACGAGGAAGGAGACCTCTATATCGTGGACCGGAAGAAGGACATGTTCATTTCCGGAGGGGAGAATATCTATCCGGCTGAGGTGGAAAATGTCATCTACGAGTTATCCCAGGTCGGAGAAGCGGCGGTCATCGGAGTCAAGGACCCAAAATGGGGGGAAGTCGGCC
>Ga0187776_10001799_pt1 | contig 10869 bp, 12 predicted proteins | sample 0216_BV02_MP12_2_FD_132426 | JGI IMG/M metagenome (GOLD analysis project Ga0187776, IMG submission 132426) | Tropical peat soil microbial communities from peatlands in Department of Meta, Colombia - 0216_BV02_MP12_20_MG | ecosystem: Environmental > Terrestrial > Soil > Wetlands > Peat | place...
AGCGTGCGGTCGAGCTGCGCCAGGATCTTCTTGAACTCGTCCGACTCGACGATCTTGCGGATGCGCGCCGCCGCCGCCGCGGCATCATGTCCAACTTCCGCTGCATCCCGGGACGCACTGGCGACGTTGCCCGGCACGGCGTCCCAGGCCGGATTGGCCAGAATCTTGTGCAGCCGCTGTACCGTCTGGCGCGCATCGACGAGCAATCCGGTCACCTCCTTCGACGCGTCGGCAAGGTCCAGCTCGTCGGCCTTGCGTGTGAGCGTGACGGCAAGCGTGTTTACGTTGGCCACCAGCCCCTCCAGGTTCAGGTTGGCCAGATGTTGCATCAGATCTTCGGCATTGGCGAAAATGCGGCCAAAGTTGCTAATCGTCGAGGGAATGTAGAGATTGTCCGGCTTCCAGTTGATCGCCAGAGCCGGGTTGGTCTTCGGATCGACATAGTCGATCTCCAGGTAGGCGAGTCCGGTAATGCCCAGGGGGGCTTGCCGCACGCGCAGGCCTTTTTGCACCTCTCCCGGGATGAAGTGCTCGATCTCTTCGCGGTCGGCGGAGCCGCCGCTAATCAACTCGGGCTGGATCTGGAACAGTACGAGCACGTATGGTTTGCGCTGGGCCGGCGGACGGTCGAGCTCGTACTTCACGTAGGTGAATGTTATCCGGGTGACGTTGCCGACCATGACCCCCCGAAACATCACCTTCGAGCCGACGTCGAGGCCCTGCACCGACTGGTTGAAATAAGTCTCCAACGTGATCTCCTTGCGGAACAGCCTGCCGGAACCCAGCACCACCACCATCGCGATGATTGCGCCAAGCCCAATCAAAATGAACACGCCGAGGCGGAAATAGGGCGTGCTACCGTTCACCCGCTGGCCTCTTTCGTCGCCGCTGTCTCACGCCGTCTCCAGGGCTCCGGCTTGCCGATTGAAGAACTGGCGCACGACGGGATTGTCGCTGCGGTCGCGCAAGTCCTGGGGTCTGCCCTCTGCCACGATCCCGCGCGCACTTCTGTCGAGCATGATCACGCGATCGGCGATCGTGAAAATGCTCGGCAGCTCGTGCGTCACCACGACGAAGGTCACACCCAGGCCGCGCTTGAGGCGCAGGATGAGCTGGTCGAGGCCGGCGGAGGTCACAGGGTCAAGGCCGGCGGACGGCTCGTCCAGGAACAGGATCGCAGGGTCGAGCGCCATGGCGCGTGCAATCGCCGCGCGCTTCTGCATGCCGCCGCTCACCTCAGCGGGCAGGCTCTCGGCAAAGTCCTTCAGCCCGACCAGGTCGAGTTTCATGCGCGCGATGAGATCCATCGCCTCGTCCGGCAAGTCGGTGTACTCCTCCAGCGCCAAGCGCACGTTCTGCGCCAGAGTCATCGAGCCGAACAGCGCCCCGCTCTGGTAAGCCACGCCAATGCGGCGCAGAGCGGATAAGCGCATAACGCCTTCCGCCGCAGCGATGTCGATGCCGTCCAGCCAGATGTGGCCAGCGAGCGGGCGGAAGAGCCCGATCATGTGTTTGAGCAGCGTGCTCTTTCCGCTGCCGGAACCACCCAGGATGGCGAACACCTCGCCACGTTGCACCTCGAAGCTCATGTCGGTCAGCAGCGCCCGTGTGCCGTAGCCTATGGTCAGGCGTTCGACCCGAATGATGGGCTGGGCCACGACTCAAATCCCCAGGACGTTGTAGACAAACGCGAACACGCTGTCGGCAGCTACCAGGAGGATGATGCTGCCGACGACCGCGCGCGTCGTGGACAGACCCACCGCACTGGGGCCCTGCCCTGTTTTCAAACCCTGCAGGCACCCGACCCACGCCACCAGCATCCCGAATGCGAAGGCCTTGACGATGCCGCCGAAGAGGTCGGCCTCCGAGACCATGGTCTGGACCTGTTGAAAATACGTCACCAGCGGGATGCCGTAGGTCTGCATCACGGCCGCGCCGCCCAGCAGACCCATCAAGTCGGCGATCGCAGTGAGCAGCGGGCACAGCAGAAAGCCCGCTATCAGGCGCGGCACCACCAGGAACCGCACCGGCGACAGCCCCATGGTGATGAGCGCATCGATCTCCTCGTTCACCTTCATGGTGCCGATCTCGGCCGCAAAAGCAGAGCCCGAGCGCCCCGCGAGGATGATGGCCGTCATCAACGGACCCAGCTCGCGCAGCACCCCCAGCGCCACAATGTCCGCCACGAAGAGATCAGCGCCAAATTGGCGGATCGCGACCGCAGTCTGGAACGCGAGGATCACTCCAATCAGAAACCCAATCAGCAACACGATTGGCAACGCGTCCGCTCCCAGGCGCTGCGCGATAAGCACGGCGTCATAGCGGCGAATGCGAAGCGGGTTTGCCAGGGTTTCAACGACTGCCGCCGCGGATTCCCCGACGAATGCGATGCGCTGGTAGCCCTCGCCCAGAATGCCCGCCCCCAACTCCCCGACCCGCTCGGCTAGCGGTTCGTGCACTGCGGGCGGTGGCCCTCGCGCCGCGAAGCTCCTGGGGTCGAATTGCTGCAGCAAGCGGTCGAAAGGACTTCGCAGGTTGCGCACGCTTACCTGAGCACCGGTGGCGCGGGGCCGGCGCATCAAGTTGACCAGCAGCGCCACGCCGGCACCGTCGCAATAGTCCACACCGGCTGCATCGACGATGAGCGGCACCGACGCACGGCTGTCGAGCGCAGCCAGCGCAGCGTTCCATAGCGGGCCGACCGAGTAGGCGTCGAGACGCCCGGACAGCCGCAGGACGACAGCGTTGCCTTCAGCTGGTCCCGGCTCGAGAGCGGCGGTGGTGGCAGGCAAACCCATGGGGGCCCAATTGACCGCAGAAGTTTACAGGGGATCGCCGCGTGCATCCGCCGCGTCGATCGCCAAATATGCGAGTATCCTGGCTCCGAAGCTTCGAGTCGCTGAGTAATATCCGCCCTTGGCCGCTGCAACGGACGCTATGCGCGCCATCATCCACGTCGACATGGACGCGTTCTACGCGTCCGTCGAACAGCGGGACAACTCGTCCTTGAAGGACAAGCCGGTCATCGTGGGAGGGCATGCACAACGCGGGGTGGTGCTGGCCGCCTCCTACGAGGTGCGCCCGTTCGGCGTGCGCAGCGCCATGCCCATGGCGCGCGCGCTCAAGCTGGCGCCTCACGCCATCGTTGTGCCGCCAAGGTTCTCCGCCTACGCGGAAGCGAGCGAGCAGGTTTTCGCCATCTTCGAGCGCTACACCCCGCTGGTGGAGCCGCTGTCGCTGGATGAGGCTTTCCTCGACGTCAGCGCCTCAGTGGGACTGTTCGGCGCGCCTGCGGACATCGCCCGCCGCATCCGTGCAGAAACGACCGCCGAATTGGATCTGCCGGCTTCCGCCGGCATCGCCGGCGTCAAGTTCGTCGCCAAGATCGCCTCGGATCTGGCCAAGCCCAACGGCCAGCGCGAAGTCCGCGTCGAGGACACGGTCGCGTTCCTCGCGGCGCTGCCGCTGTCCCGGCTGTGGGGCGTGGGCCCGAAGACGCAGGAGGAGCTGAATCGCGCGGGGCTGAATACAATCGGCGACGTGGCCACATGCGACGTGTCGTGGCTGGAGACAAGCCTCGGCTCGCGAGGGCGTCACCTCTGGGAGCTGGCCCGGGGCGAGGATCCGCGCGAGGTGGTACCGGACCGCCTCGCCAAGAGCGTGGGCGCCGAGGACACCTTCGAGGAGGATTTGACGAGCCTCGATCTGTTGCGTTCCCACGTGCACTCTCAGGCACTGCGCGTCGGCCGGCGCCTGCGCAGGGCCGGCATCCAAGGCCGGGTGGTGCAGCTCAAGCTGAAGTTCTCTGACTTCAGGGTCATGACCCGACGCACCACCCTGCACTCCCCGACCGACGACGGTCAGGCCGTCTATCGCGCTGCGCTCGAGCTTTTGCAGCGCGCGCACAGCGGCAGGCCTGTCCGCCTCACAGGAGTATCCGTGGAATCATTCGATGCGCTTGCCGCGCAGCAGCTCGGGTTATTCTCGGCGCAGCCGCGCAGCACCAAACTAAACGCCACCCTGGACCGCATCGCCGATCGATTCGGCTCCAAGGCTGTAACGACCGCGGATCTCGCACCGAGCCGCGCCGAGGCTACAGGGACGAGCCGCAGCGACGGCCCCGATCGCTGAGAGAGGTCTAGCTCTCCAGCGGGAGAAGCAGCCCGCGCTCTCGCGCTGCAACCAGCTCGGCCACCCACTCGACGAACACGCGCACCTTCGCAGACAAGTGGCGGTTGCGCGGATACATCGCGTAGAGCGGCAGCGGATCGATGGTCCACTCTCTCAACACCTGAACGAACCGTCCCTCTGCCACGTGCTGACTGACCATGCCGTGGGTGAGTTGCACGATCCCGAGGCCAGCCAGACCGGCGGCAAGATAAGCTTCGCTGTCGTTGGTGGCCACGGGACCTTCGAGCATGATTTCGACGCGTTCACCCGCGCGGGTGAAATCCCACGGCATCATCTTCCCAGTGCGCGGGGAGAAAAAGTTGACGACGCGATGGCGCGTGAGATCGCGCGGGTGCTCGGGTACTCCATGGCGAGCGAGGTAACTCGGCGCGGCGCAGCATACGAAGTCCAAGAGCCCTATGCGTTTTGCCACGAGGGACGAGTCCGGCAGCTCGCCGGCTCGGACGACGCAGTCCACGCCCTCCTCAAGCAGATCCACTGGACGGTCGGTGCACCCCACCTCGATACGGATTCCCGGATACAGTTCGAGAAATTCCGGCAGCGCCGGCATCAGCACGCGCCGCCCGAACGCAACGGACACGTCAACGCGCAGACGGCCCTGCGGACTCGCACGGGCGGTCGATAGGGCCGACTCCGTTTCCTGCACGTCTGCGAGGATACGCGTGCAGCGCTCGTAATAGGCCGCTCCATCCGGCGTCACCTCGACGCGACGGGTCGTCCGGTTCAGCAGCTTGACCCCGAGGTGCGCCTCAAGGTTCTGCACCAGCGTCGTTACGGTGGCCTTCGGCATCCGCAACACTTCGGCCGCGCGCGTGAAGCCGCCACTGTCTACCACCTGGGCGAATACGGCCATTGCCACAAACCGATCCATTGTTCAGCTTCCTGAATGGTGAATTCAATTCTAGCTAGTTTGTTCTGGGAAAGCGAACCAATAGTATGCCTCTGCAAATGAGAGGTCGGGGTTCTAGATGCTGCCCCGGCATTCGCGCGGGGCAAATATCCTGTGGCACCGAACCAAGGAAGGTTGAAATGAGCTCTATTTCGGCGGCGCGCACGGCGCTGTCTCGTTCGTACGGCACTGTACTGACGGATGTCGATAACAAGGCAGGGCAAGGGGTACGGTTGTCAAGCCGCGGCTTGGGCTGGTCGCTGCTCAATTTCGAGCGGCGGGACTATGCTCCGGGTTCGCGTACGTTGGCCCACGGCAGCAGCAAGCATTTGATTTTCGTGTCCCTGACCAGCGGGCGCATGGTGCGCGAAAGCCAGGGCCAGCGGGTGGAGCACGAGCTCAGTCCAGGATGCGTCACCGTGGTGCCCGCTCGCACCGCAGTCCGCTGGAGTTGGTCGACCCGCATCGGCTTCGCGCTCTTGCGCCTGGATGCCGAGTTCGTGGACCAAATTGCCCAGGCCGTGCTTGCGCTCGCCCCTGGCGACTACCGTCTGACTTTGGCCGAGCGTCCGCACGACAGCGCGCTTCCCAACATCGCCGGAGTACTGGCTCGTGAGGTAACGCTGCGCGAGCCGGGCGGCCGCCTGTATGCGCAGTCGCTCGCGAGCCTTCTCGCAGTACACCTGCTACGCCACTATGCGCAGCGCGTCGATGGGCGTCCGCTGATGGAAGCAACAGAGCTGGAGGAAGGCTCGCCATCAGCCGCGTTGGAAGCCGGCGGTAGAAACGGTGCCCAGCCGCGGGCAGTAGCCGATGCGCTCGCCTTTATGCACGAGAATTACGCGCGGGAGTTGTCGCTCAGCGACATCGCCGCGGCGGCCCACCTCAGCCCATTTCATCTGGCACGGCTGTTCAAGCAGTCGCTGGGCGTGTCGCCGCATCAGTACCTGATTCAGCTTCGGGTGAACAGCGCGCGTTGGCTGCTCTCCGCCGGTTCGGGCGAGCGCTCGCTGGCGGAACTCGCTAATGCAGTGGGCTTTGCCGACCAGAGCCACCTAACGCGCCACTTCAAGCGCGTGCTGGGCGTCACTCCCGGTCAGCTGCGAACGTGACAAGAACCTTCCAAAACACCGCAAGCCCGTTCAATCTCTAACGCGCGTTCGGGGATATGTTTGGGGGCAGGTTGAGGTCCGCACGCATCCTCCCCATGCGGCTCAGGGCCATCGCCTGCCGCGGCGCCCTCCTGCGCCGCGGTCCTTTCCTCCACTGACCCGTCAGGGTCGTACCGGGCGGTGCGCGTTAGGCTCACCGCCCGTTTTTCTGATCTCTTGGGCGCCGCGGTATAAGATCGAGCCGTTTGCGTCGACTTATTTGCACACCGCTTATTTACACACCGATGTAGAAATGGCGGCTTCTCAACCGACGATAACAGAGCGCATGCGAAGTCGGCGTGTCAGAACCCAACCGTGGGCGTTGTACCAAGGCAACTCCAACCGTCAAGGAGATCATCATGGGTAGACCCGTTGTCCACTGGGAGTTGATGTCGAAGGATCCCGCAAAGGTCGCTTCCTTCTACGAGAAGATCTTCGATTGGAAAATCCAGCACATGCCCGAAATGAACTACCGAATCGTCGATACCGGTGGGGAAGGCGGCATCAACGGCGGCATTCTCAAGCCCGAGCGTGAGGGACCGTGGCCCGGCAACATGCTCTTTTATATCGCTGTCGACGACCTCGCGGCGTACCGCCAGAAGATCACCGCGGCCGGAGGCAAGATCCATGTCGAACATCAAGACGTGCCCGGCATGGGCGCGTTCTCTCTGTTCACGGATCCCGAGGGTCGGATGATGGGGCTTTGGAAAGCCGCTGCTAAGTAGTCTTTGACGAAGGCGCAGCGGGTAGCTGGCTGACAGCGGTCTTTGACGATGTACGCGCCTCTCGAATTCAGGACTCGCTTGCCAGCCGGGCGAACAAGCGCTTCATCCCATTGACACGGCCGAGGTAGGTGCGTACGTCATGGTCGCCGCATCGTTGTCCTGGGGACAGGCGAAAGCTGCGCTCAGCATAGATTTCGCCCGCCCCGGCGCCGCACAGATGAATCACGGCGGCGAGGTCTTGCTTATGCTGCGGCGAGGCCCCGCGGATGCGGTGATGTTGTAGCGCTGCCGCAACCCCACGATCGAGGAGTCGCGCGGTCAACTCGATAGCGCGGCTCGGGACAATGCGTGTATAGAGACCGTCTAACCAGCAGGATCCCAGCGTGCGCGCGAAATCGTCTTTACCGACGGTCGAGTCATCGAGGCATTCGCGCTTAGTCTGAGCGAATGTCTGATCGGTAATCTGGTACATGCCGACTGCGCTGGAAGCCGGGCGATATAGACCGAACGGATGCCAGGTCGGGCGCCATTGCCAATACGTCTGCGCGAGCGGGTTGCCAGCGCTCTCGACCTGAGCAAGCGCCGCCAAAAGCTCTGGCGTAATCACGACGGTCGCTTGCCTGCGGAAATGCGATCCATATTCCTGCCACGTCTCTGCCGGCGTCTTGGCGAGCGTACCGCTCAGAGGAGAGAGCAACTCGGTCGGTTTGCGGACCGCGTGGTAAACCCAGTTGGCCGCCGCCCATAACACAACGCAAACGACACCGGCAACTACGAGTTGCAGAACGAACGGCGCGCGCCCCAAGGCCCGGAGGACAGGTGGCCACGGGCGCGGCCGAACGCGCAGGACGCCATGCCGGCGTGCTACGCGTGATTTGTTTCGAGCGGCGCGTTTTGATCGCGGCATAAGCGCTACGCGCACATCAACGGCGGTTGTCACGACTCATAGGAAACCGCACCTTAACGCCGAGTCTTGGACAATGCAACTTGGCATGACCGCCCTTTTCGTTTCGCGAGAATGGAAAAGAAGCTGGACAGACCAGAAAAATTGACTGACATCGTGAATATTTTTGCGCTTCCCCATCTACTTGATCATTGAACAAATCGACCCAACGTCAACCAGATCAAACGAGGAGGTGCCGTGAAAAAAGTGCTGTGCATTCACCGTAACGGAGAGTCCCACTGGGTGGGCGACGGGTTCCCGGTCCGCACGATATTCCACTACGAGGAGCTCGGGTCGGAGCTGACTCCCTTCCTTTTGCTCGATCACGCCGGTCCACTCGACTTCGAGCCAACCGAGCATCAGCGCGGTGTGGGCTGGCATCCGCATCGCGGCTTCGAGACTGTGACCGTTGTCTACGATGGCGCAGTCGATCACGAAGACAGCGCCGGCAACCATGGCAGTATTGGGCCGGGTGATGTCCAGTGGATGACGGCCGGATCCGGCGTTCTGCACAAGGAATTGCACGGTCGCGACTACGCGCGGCGCGGCGGCCGACTTGAGATGTTGCAGCTCTGGGTGAATCTGCCCGCGAAATCCAAGATGGCCGAACCGAACTACCAGACGCTGCTGGCGGGGCAGATTCCAACCGTAGAGTTGCCTCAGGGAGGCGGCTCCGTGCGCGTGATCTCCGGCGAATTCGGTGCGGCGAGAGGTCCGGCGAGCACGTTCACACCAGTCAACCTGCTCGACTTGCGATTGCGGGCAGGCCACCGGTTGCAGCTCGATCTGCGCGACGGTTACAGCGCTGCCCTCTACATCTTAAGAGGCAAGTTGCTGGCGAATGGCGAAGAGAGCGCAAGCCAGAATGAGCTGGTGGTCTTTCAGCGCAAGGAGAAAGAGATTTTCGTCGAGGCCACAACAGACGCGACTGTGCTGGTCCTCAATGGACAGCCAATCGACGAGCCGATTGCTGGGTATGGTCCTTTCGTCATGAACACTCGTGAGCAGATCCAGCAAGCGCTCGCGGACATGCGCACCGGACGGCTAGGCAAAGTGCCTGCCTTCGACAGTGCGAGTTGAGACATGACAACAGTGTGCTCGCTGCGGGCAGCGGCGACAGCGGGCACGCCTGGGCGTCGAGCGTAAGGAAGGAGCCTACCTCTCGCGCAACGCCCCTACCTCTCGCGCAACGCCATGGAGTCTTCTCAGGCCGGAAATCCTTTGCAGCTCTCTACGTCAGCCTGGATCTGGGCTTCCGCCGCGAGCCAGTCTTCCAACTCGTGCCCTGCCTCAAAATTCCGCCGCTCAGCCAAGTAGTAGGCGGTCACTGCGATCAGCTGGTGCATTTGCTCCGGGCTTGGTGTGCCTTTGGTTGCAGGCAGCGCAATCGGCGTCGATTCTGCCTTGGGCGCCTTGCGAACTGTCCTGACAGCCACCTTCGAATCCGTCATGACCGATATCTCCTGTGTGGTCACATCCCTTCAGCGTTGAGTCCTCCTCCCGTCGCAGGCTTCAGCGCGCGCTTTGGCCCGCGGTGCACGCCACTAACAAGACCTCCCATGCGGCCTGCAGGTTCCCAGCAGTCTGATCAAAATGTTCTGGCTCGCGTTCAAAGATCCTAACTATGGGGACTGCCCAAGCGACTCTCGCACCCCGCGCCTCGGAGGTGCTGCGGCGGTTGCGTTCTTGAAAGTCGGGTTCACAACGCAATCGCCGTACCACTCGCCCATCAACGGGGACACAGCGCCCCGCAGAACCGTATGTCCCGGTTTTTTCGAGCTGACTACCGTGGGCGGAGGACTGCTCGACCACGAGCTGCGGTTCTGCCGTTGAGCCCCCGGAGAAATCGCGCTCGATCACGGTGCACAAAAAACTGCTCCTGACGCGACTTGGTGCAAGAGCCGTCCGAATGTTGCATCCATCCTCGAGAGTCAGTGCGACAATGCTTCCGCAACAGCAGTGAAATATGCGAAGCTCAGCTATCCTCTTCGCATTTGATCAATTCGGCAGATGAAGACGCTTCCCATCCCAATCCTGGGCCTTGCCCACATCGGCATCCGCGTGCACGACCTCGAGCGGTCGGTGCGCTTTTACGAGCTGCTAGGCTTCACCAAGACAACGGGTCCGATCGGTCCTGAGCCCGTTGCGATCCTCGAGCACCCGTCGGGCTTAGAAGTGAATCTCGTGCTCAATGCGCCGCAAGCGGCCGAACCGAACATCCTCATGGACGTCCCCGAAAAGCACCCTGGCATTACGCACTTTGCTCTCCTGTGCGCAGACATCAGCGCTGCAAAGCAGCGGCTCGAGGCCGCCGGCATCGCGCTGAGTGGCGGGCCCGTTCGCTTCGGCCCCGGGGCGCAGGCCATCTTCGTGCGCGATCCCGACCGCAACGTCATCGAGCTACATCAACGCGGCTGACCTGCAGCACAGCGATCGATGAGGCCGCGCGCGCTTCACGCCGCCTTGGCAAGAGATGGAGTCAATCGATGTCGAAAACCGGCCCCGTCGACGCGACATTGTCAAGGCGAGGCAAATCGCATCGCCCCAACCGATAGGAGCATTTGCACATGGAATACATGCTGCTGATCTACTCAGACAGTTCGCGATTTGAAGCGATGAGCGCAGCGCAAAAAGCTGAAGGGCTCGCTGCCTATGGCGCCTACACAGAAGCGCTCAAGAAGGCGGGGACATTGCGTGGGGGAAACCGCTTGCGAACAGTACAGGCCGCGACCACTGTGCGACTGGAGTCGGGCAAAACGAAGGTGCTCAATGGCCCCTACGCTGAAACACGCGAACAGTTAGGCGGCTACTTCCTCATCGATGTGCCGGATCTGGATGCCGCGTTGTCCTGGGCTGCGCGCTGCCCCGGTGCCAGCCACGGGGTCGTCGAAGTACGGCCGATCTGGCCGATGGGAGAGTACTGAAATTCCCTTGGCGCCGGACTCTATCGGCGCGGCGCGCGCCGCCGAG
>Ga0187776_10001800_pt1 | contig 10867 bp, 12 predicted proteins | sample 0216_BV02_MP12_2_FD_132426 | JGI IMG/M metagenome (GOLD analysis project Ga0187776, IMG submission 132426) | Tropical peat soil microbial communities from peatlands in Department of Meta, Colombia - 0216_BV02_MP12_20_MG | ecosystem: Environmental > Terrestrial > Soil > Wetlands > Peat | place...
CCGCTCCAGCTCGCCGCTATCCAGCACCCGGTCAACAACGCGGCGCTCCGCGCCGACCCCCACACCAACCGCGACGCGCACCGTGGCAGTCACCGGCCGCAGGGCCGATGCCGCGGCGCGACCACCGATCCCTGCGAGCGGCCTCACAAATCGGGCTATTGGGTCCACGGAGGGATCAGAGACCGAAGCCACCACGAGCGATCCTGACAGGCTCCCGACGCGCCAACATCATCCGATTCGGGCGAGAGAACCGCTCACACCTGTGTCCGATTCCGAGCACAAAGTCAGGACTTCGCTTCCACCGCGTCTTCTCCTCGGTGGGGTCGCAGAAGTCGGCCTGCACGACCCAAGCCGATGTTCCCGATCGTCTAGGACCTCTCGAGCGACCCCGGCGAGCTGTTCAACCTGATGTACGAGAAGCTCGACATGATGTAAATCGGGGCAGCCATGACTCTGACGGAGAAAAGACCTGACAACCATCCGAACCGCCGCGGGCATCCCGGCGTGCTCGCGCTACTCGCACTCCTGATCGGCGGTGCGCTGCTCGCAGGCTGCGGCGGTTCCAGCAAACCCGCGTACTGCGACCCGGTCACCAAGACCGAGAATGCGGTCAAGTCTCTCCCGACCGTTCAAGACGTGAAGAACAACGGCGTGGGAACGCTTAAGTCCGCTCTCTCCACGCTTCAGCAAAACGCCACGACCGCCGTGAACCAAGCGAAGAGCGACTTCTCCAGCCAGACCACCGCTCTGAAGAACGCGGTGGACGCGCTATCGAGCACCGTCAAGCAGCTCGCCAGCTCGCCCAGCGCGCAGACGCTCGCTCAGCTCCCAGCTGAGCTCTCGGCCGTCAGCACCGCCGCCAAGAACCTCCAGAGCGCGGTCTCGTCGAAGTGCGGATGACACCGCCCGTGAGCGCGGCTCCATCACCCGTGAGCCGCGCTCGTCATTCGGAGGCAGTTGTGGAACCTACGTAGGACGCCGGCGCGTCCAGCGGTTTCCGCGCAATCCATGCCGGCCGACTAGTCTAGAGGATTTTGCGATACCACCGTGCAGCACTTGCCGTCGGGCAGTTCTCGATGACCCCGACGGTCTCGTATCCGAGTCGATCGTAGAGCCCGCGAGCGAGCAGATCGTAGGCGTGAAACACGACGAGCGCACAGCCCCTGCGGCGCGCCTCGGCCTCCGCGCCGGCGAGGAGCGCGTGCGCCATCCCACGGTTGCGCAGCGACTCGTCGACCCACATCGCCTGTAGCTCGCAACACCCGCCCCAGACGATGCCGCAGATGCCGGCCACGACCTGACCGTCATCGCCCCGAGCGAAGATCCCGAACTCCTGCTCCTCACCCACCCCGGCAGCGGCGATCGCGGCTGCCGCTACGTGCTCCTCGAGCAGCGCCAGATCGGCAGGGGCGGGTGAGTCCTCGACGACGAGCTCGGGCAGCCCGCTCGCCCGCTCGAGCACCCGTGATCGCATCGCGGCGATCGCGTCGGTCAGGTTCCGAGGATCTTCGCCTTGGCGGCGGCGAATTCCTCGTCGGTCAGGGTGCCGTTGGCGTGCAGCTCTCCGAGTCGTTGGAGCTCGTCGTAGTCGATGGTCGAGCTCGGCGCGGCAGGCGCAGGCGCCGCCTGCTGCGGCGGCGGCTCCTCGTATCCGCCACCCTCGTAGTCCTGCTCACCGCCCCTGTGCTTGCCGTATGCGTACGCGGCTCCTCCGACCAACAGCGCTGTCCGACGGCGGGCCCGTCGACGAACAAATCCCATCAGTTCCTCCTGATCGTGGACGACGTTGACATCACGGCTCCGGTGGCCTCGTCGGCGCCGGGCCATCAATAGCGTGCCGATCCGGGCGCGCTCCGGCATCGCCCAAAACGGGCGAAACGTCGCAAGTCAACCCGTCGGCCCGGCCGGGTACCCGGCGGGTGTACCGGACGCGCAAGGTTTCGCGCGACCTGACCAGCGCGGCGTCAGGAAGCACCCACACCGATGTCGCCCAGCTCGACGACGGCCAGCGCCAAGGATCGAGCGTATGGACGATGCTCCCGTGCAGGTGAGCGCGGAACGTCACGGCGACGGCGTTGACCGACGCGCCTGGCGCGACGACGAGCTCAGCGCTTGCGTCGACGACGGGTCGTGCGTAGCGCCTGAGCTCAACGGTTGCGAGCGAGACAGGTGGACCCACCGCCGGCCAGCCGGCGAGAACCTCGGCTTCGGCGGGGCTGTTCACCGGCCCTGGGAAAGCGGCGTCGAGCAGGGGCTGGAACTCGATCCCGTAGAGCTGCGACCAGCGTTCGACGGCCCGCCGGCCGATCGCGCGCTGTCTGGCCTCCGCATCGGGGACGAGCAGCGGACGAGCGACCAATTCGAGCGTGTGCGGAATCAGCCGCGCGTCGGGTTTGAGCAGGCGCCGCCGGGCGTCGAGCGTCGTCTCCAGGATCTCCTCCTCGAGCGGCTCGTTGCCGATGAGCTCCGCGACCAGCAGGTCCGCCCGCTCCGGCAGCTCGATTTCCCTGGACCAGCCGCGGATGAGCGTGACGCGGTCCTGCACGCCGTTACGGGTCAACACGCGCTCGGCGGCGTCGGCGATGTCGCTGGCCTCCACGGCGTAGACATGGCGCGCGCCCGCCCGAGCGGCGGCGATTGCGAGGACGCCGCTGCCGGTGCCGATGTCGAGCACGATGTCCTCGGGTCGGACCGCAGCCTGCAGCGCGGCGATGTAGTCATTAGTCCGTCGGTCGTCGTGGAGCATGCGCGCGTGCTCAACGGGATCGGCCCAGCCCCTGGTCGGGACGCGATCAACGTCCGGTGGGACAAGCGCGCCCTCCTCGATCAGCATGTTGATGACGCCGATGGTGGGCAGGAAATCCGTCACGCCGTTGGGCTCGTTCTCGAGCCGTTCGATCGCCGCTCCGAGGCTGAGGGGCCGAGCGAACATCGACAGCGTCGCGAAGCCCTTCGGACCGACGTCGATGATCGTGCCGTCCGGTGCGTCAACGAGGACGTGTCCAGCGGCGTCCAAGCGCGTCCGGATGCCCGGCGCGAGCTGGAGATGCGTTTCCGGTGAAAGGTCGGTGTCCTGCACGGTCTACAGCGGGATCATCGCGCCGGCCTTGACGCCGCCAACCGCGGTCATCGCGCCCGTCGACGCAGCGCTCGTGACCCCTGCCGCCGATCAGGCCCGGACGATCTCGTCTTTCTCCGCAGAGCGGCGTGTCATGCTCCTGCTTCGGCCGCCTCGCGGTCCTCTTCGGCTGCGGCGATGAGCGCCTGCGTGGGAATCCGGCCGGTGCCGATCAGCTCTCCGCCGGAATGGCGAATCGCGGCTGCGAGGGGACCCGCCCACGTGTTCTCCCACACGAGCACCGCTGCGGTGCTCCCGGGTTCCAGGTCGGCGCCGACCCGCTCCACGTCCTCCGCGGCCAGCAGCAGCGACAGGTCCGCCTCGAGCGATCGCAGCTCGCCGACGTCGCTCTCATCCTGGTCACGCAGCTCGGCAGCCTCCACGGTCCCGTCCTCGGCCTTCGTGACCATCATGAGATCGAGCACCCGTATCGTGCCGCTGTCCATCAGCTTCTTCAGCTCGTCGGCCATCGCACCCGAAAAGTTCGCCTTCTCAGCGGGGAACTCGACCACGAGGTAGTCGACGGGCCCGAGCTGGTCGAGGTTGATATCGGCCATGTGTGCCCTCCATCTGTGCCGTCCGGTTCGGCATCCACGCGAGCGAGCGGTGCTACGCGAGGCTTGCTGATTCCGGGTGATTACAGCGCCGAGCATATGACCGCGCATGCGAGGGCGGGTCATCCCATCCGGGTGATTTGTTGCACGCCCGAGGACGGCTGGGAAACAGCTGGGGCCCGAAGGCCCCTTGGGGTAACAGACGGGCGCGCCCCCGCGGCTGTGGTTCAGGAGCTTCGCGCTTCCAGAGTGCCGGAGCGCCGCTTCCCGGTGAGCTTGACGCTCATCTTGATCGCTCTGACCGCCCCGGTCGCGCCCGCTTGTAGCGTCACTCCCACCCCAATCAGAACGATGCCCGGGATCAGCAGGATGCTCGACCCCAGCATGAGTATGCCGATGCGTCCGAGGAGGTACGGAGGCGTACACACCGTCGCTCCAATCGCCCCGCCCACGGCCGCCGCCCACAGCCTGTCCCGTCGAGATTGCGTCGGTTTGGCTCCGATCAGCCGGGACGGCACCGCGACGTACGCGACCATCATCACGCCGACGACGATCCCAAGCAAGAGCGTGAACCATGGCCGTCCCCAGCGCGGCGCGACGGTCGTGGAAAACGCGAGCAGCGCCCCGACGAGGGCACCCGACACCGCGATCGGCACGAGGTGACGGCGGGCCCGTTCGAGCGCGGGCCGGATCTCGGGTCTGTGCGACCGGGCGATCGCAAACGCGAACACCGCGTTCAGGAAGAAACTCGCGATCGTGATCGCGATGATGAGTAGCCCGATCGGAATCAGCACCGCGCCACGCACGACGTTGAAGCTCTCCCCGTGCAGAACGTGCGCCTTGAGGTCGAACATCGCCAGCCAGATCCACATTGCCGGCAGGACCTGCACGAGGGTGAGCCGCCAGTTCGACACCAGCAACCTGAGTCCATCGAAGAGCAGCGCAAACGCGCCGACGGCGAACGCGAGGGGAGCAAAGACGCGCCGCGAACGGCTGAGGCGCAATACCGCCTCCTCGATCCTGGCGTCGTCGTTGTCCTCGATCGCCCGGATCAGCGACCGGATGCGAGCTCCAAGGGCAGCCCAGCGCGGGCCCTCGATCCCGTTCGAGGATCCCGCAGGCGACATGGACGAAGGGATGCTCCCCACGTTGGTTCCAGTTCCCGACTGCGTCGTTTGCCCGCAGACGGCGCGCTGGGTCCCCTCGTGGCTTGGCTTTGCGGCGGGCTCAGCAGGCTGAACCGGTCGATGATTCGCTCGTCTGGGACCGATCCTTCGGCCCTCGTGCAGGTGCCGCGCGATCATGCACGAAGCGTCCCAGGGCGAGGCGTGAACCGTATCGGTAGGCAGTGGCCATTCAGCTGCGGAGAATTACCACCCGCCCGTGTACGGCCCAACCCCAAACAGGGGCAGTGGATAGGTCACGACGTCTTCGTCCAACACGCCGAGCATGGCGTCAAGATCTCGATCCCTGTAGGAATCGGCGGATTACCCGACACAGAACTACGTACCCCTTCATCCCCTCAGGCCAGAGGACGTTCGCCTGGATCGAGACGCCGTGGGGCGCGCTTCGGGCGGCGTCCGCCTTCAGGTTGTCTCGGCCTTCGCTTCGGCGATGTCGATCCCGACTCCAAGAGCTTCCACGATCCTTCCGGGGTGCTGTAGCGGGACTGGATCGCATCGTGTCAGGGCCCGCCGCATCGGCCGCTCGACTCCGCCCTCACTCAGCCCCCTCACCGCCGACGAAGGCTGACCGGCAACGTCATCAAGCGTTCCGCCGGTGCGGCGCCGAACAGCTCGCGTTGCAGCTCGACCAGCGCGGCGACGTCGTGCACGTCCGCTTCACGGTCGGCCAGGCAGATCGGTTCGGCTTCGTGGAGCGCGAGACGAAGCCGCTCGAGCGCCACCTGGTCGCTGCGCGCCAGCCGCTGGACATCTGCGTGGGCCCGCGCGACTCGCCCGGCCAGTGGCGCCCCGAGCGCGTCTTGCAACCGCGTTGCCGTGGTCGCGATGTCTCGCTCCGTCGGGTCGAAGGGATGGACCCGGTTGACGATCACACCGCAGCGGTGGATACCTTCCCGCTCCAGCTCGGCGGCGAAGTAGATGGCCTCCTCAAGCGGTGCGCGATCCGGCGAGGTGACGATCAGGAACGCCGTCGCTGCATCGGTCAGCAGGTCCCGCACGTCTTCGGCGCGGGCGCGGAAGCCATCCAGCAGCCCGCTGAGCAGCGCGAAGAACGTGGTGAGGTCGTCGAGCAGGGCGACGCCGGTGATCCGGCGTAGCGCCGCGAACACGACGCCGGCGGCGCGAATCGCGTATCCGGTCGGGCGCATGAATGCCGCCAGCGCTCGGCCTTCGAGGAACGCGATCAGCCGGTCGGGCGCTTGCAGGAAGTCGATTGCGTTGCGCGAGGGCGGGGTGTCCAGCACGATCACGTCGTGGTCGCCTTCGCGTTCGAGCTCGAACAGCTTCGCGATCGCGGCGTACTCCTGGGAGCCGGCCACCGTCGTCGACAGGTGGGCGTAGATCGGGTTGGCGAGGATCTCCTCCCTCGCGCTCGCGTTCGGCGCCAGCCGCTCGATCAGGTCGTCGAACGTGCGCTTCGCGTCGAGCATCATCGCCGACAGCTCGCCGTGGAGCTCGAGTCCTGAGCTCGTGAACAGGGCCGGGTCCACCGGCTGGGGCCGGTTGCCCAGCTCGTCGAGGCCCAGCGCCTCGGCCAGGCGGCGGGCGGGGTCGATCGTCACCACAGCAACGCGCCGCCCGCGCGCGGCCAGCCCGAGCGCGACCGCTGCGGACACAGTGGTCTTGCCGACGCCGCCGGCGCCCGCGCAGACCACCACGCGCTTATCCGACAGCCTGCTCACGAGGTCGCTCACGGAAGCGAGTGCTCCAAGCGGTCTCCGAGTTGCTCGACCTGATCTAACCCTATGGCGTCCGTGAACAGGAATGGGAGCGTGCTCAAGCGCTCGTCGGCAAGTCCTTTACGCAAGCGGGCAAGCTGGGCCCGTTGGGCTTGCCCGCGACCGTGGAGCCAGCGCGCCGAGCGGACCGCCGGGTCATCCGGCGCTGCCGATAGCGCGGCCATGTCACGGGCGGTGAAGCGCGAGGGAAACGCCCGATTGACGATGACCGCGGCCAGGTCGATCCCAAGCTCGCTTCGCAGCGCGCCGCGCAGGCAGAGCGTCTCGCTCACGGCCATCTGCTCGGGCGTGGCAACCGCCACCACGCCCGTCGTCTCGGGGTCGGTGAGCATCCGATCGACCGCCGCGCCCTGGCGAGACACGGGTCCGACCCGCGCGACCGCGCCGAACGTCCGCGGCGCGGCGAGCAGGCCTGCGAGCTGACCGCTTGCGGGTCCGTCGAGCACGACCAGGTCGTATTCGACCGCGCCGCGGTTGTGCCGGGGGCGCTGCCCGAGTTCCCACGCCTTGCCGATCGTCAGAAGCTCCCCCATCCCGGGAGCGGCGTCCACGAACAGCTGGAACGCCCGGCTGTGGGCGAGGATCGCGGCTGGGAGGGGCCCCGGCACCTCGTTGCGCAGATACTCCTCGAGCGCGGACTGGCGGTCGATCGCGACGTGGCACAGGCCGGGATACACCTCGACCTCGCGAAGGTCCTTCGCGGCCTCGACCCCCAGCATCCTCGCGACGTCGCCGCGGCCCGCGATCTCGGCCACCACCGTCCGCAGACCCCGCCGTGCCGCCGCGACGCCGAGTGCCGCCGCGACGGTCGACTTCCCTACTCCGCCCTTGCCGCTGACGATCAGCAGCCGCCTGCCGGTCAGCGCGAACGCCACGCCGCCTGCGGCGGGCGCGCGCCGGCGCGCGCCGCCGCGTCCTGGCGGACGACCGGCACCTCCCGATCGGTGCTCATCGGTCCTCGGCGAGCTCAGCGGGCGATCCATCGAGCTCAGCCGCCGTCCGGCTCGTCTCGGCTTCGGCCACTTGCGCCCACCGCTCGAGGCGGTCCTCGATCCGGGCGTGCAGCGTGCCCTCCGGAAACCGGCCATCCTCGCCCCGGACGCCGGCCGGGAGTCCGGTGAGCAGCTCGATCCCCTCGTCCACGTCGCGTGCGCTCCAGACGTGGAAGCGCCCTTCGCGCACGCTGTCGACGACCTCGGCCGCGAGCATCAGGTGCTTGACGTTTGCCTCGGGGATGATCACGCCCTGGCGACCGGTCAGCTCGTTCAGCTTGCAGGCGCGGTAGAAGCCCTCGATCTTCTCGTTGACCCCCCCGATCGCCTGCAGCTCGCCGTGCTGGTTGACCGAGCCGGTGACGGCGATGTCCTGCCTCAGCGGCGCGCCCGCCAGCTCGGACAGCAGCGCGTAGAGCTCGGCGCTGGCGGCCGAGTCGCCGTCGATCTGCTCGTACGACTGCTCGAAGGTCAAGTTCGCGGCGAGCGCGATCCGCCGCTCGCCGCCGTAGCGCTCGCGCAGGTAGCCGCTCAGGATCAGGAACCCCTTGTCGTGGATGTGGCCGCTCAGCTCTGTCTCGCGCTCGATCGACACCAGCGCCCCTCGCCCGGGCCCGGCGCTGGCGGTGATACGCACGGGGCGCCCGAACGTGTAGTCACCGAGGTCGAGCACCGACAGGCCGTTGACCTGACCGATGCGCTCCCCGTCGAGGTCGAGCATCAGCGTGCCCTCCGCCACCATCTCCAACAGCCGCTGCTCGATCAGGTCCGAGCGGTGCACCTTCCGCTCGATCGCGAGCTCGACGTGCTCTGCGCCCACCAGCTCGCTTCCGTCCTTCGATGCCCAGTGGCTGGCCTCCGCGGCGAGCCCGGCGATTTCCACGAACCGGGTCGTCAGCCAGTCGCGGCTCTCGGCCAGTCGCGCGCCGTGCTCGATCACGCGCGCGACCGCCCCGGCGTCGAAGTGACGCAGCCCAGTGTCGCGCACCTGGGCGCTCAAGAACGACGCGTAGCCCTGCACGCCCTCCTCGTCGAACGGCATGCGCCAGTCGAACTCCGCCTTGACCCGGAACAGCTTGCGCACGTCCTCGTCGAGCGTGTAGGCGAGCTCGTACAACGACAGGGAGCCAACCAGCACCACCTTGAGATCCAGCTCGATCGGCTCGGGCGTCAACGTCGCGGTTGGGAACAGCGCGTACTGCTCGGCGAGGTTCTCGAGCCGAATCTGGCCGGCGCGCAGGACCTCCTTGAGCTTCGACCACACCAACGGTTGCGTCAGCACCTCGGCGGCGGGCAGCATCAGGTAGCCGCCGTTAGCACGGTGGACGGCTCCTGGGCGGAGCATCCGGTGATCGGTCACGAATCCGCCGCCGAGCAGCCCGTGGTGCTCGATCCGTCCGAACAGGTTCGGGTAGGTCGGGTTGCTCTCTGGCACCACCGGCGCGCCGCCGTCGCCGTCGTGGGTCACGAACGTGTTGACCGCGTATCGGGCCAGCGCCTGCTCTGGGGCCTCGCCAAGCGCGCGAAGCACGGAGGAGGGCGATTCGCCCGCGCCCTCCTGACCGAACGCCTGAAGCTGTTCAAGGTTCTCGGTCACGTCGTCGGCGACGGCGCTGAGCCACTCGACGAGCTTGCTCGATTGGGCGTAGCGCTCCTTCAGCTCGTCGATCAGGTGACCGATCGCGAACAGGGCAACCTCGCGCTCGAGCGCGCGCAGCCGCTCCCGCGCCTCGCGCTGGAGACCCCGCGTTTTGGTCAGGAACGCCTGCGTCCGCGGACCCAGCTCCTCCAGCGCGTCCTTGTAGCGGGCGCGGACGGACTCCGGCAGCTGCGCGAACTCCGCCGGCGTCATCGGCTGACCCCCCCGTAGCGGCACGGTCACCACTCCGGCGGGGGTCGGCTCGAGCGCGATCCCGCCCGCCTCCGCGTGCTCGCGCAGCTCGGCGAGCGCCGTCTCCTGCTCGCGCTCGATCGGCTCGGTGACTTCGCGCCGGCGGCGCGCGTACGTGTCGCTCTCAAACGCGCCCGCGAGCTCCCTGCGCGCGTCCTGCAGGAACCGCCGCATATCCGCGCCCAGCGTCTGCCCCTGCCCGGGTGGCAGCGCGACCGCGAGCGGCCGGCGCGGTTCACCGAAGTTATGCAGATACACCCAGTCGCCGGAGGGGTGACGGTGGCGTGCGTGCTCACGCAGATGAGCCTCCAACGAGGTTCGCTTGCCGACCCCGACCGGGCCCGTCGCGAAGATGTTGTATCCGGCCGTCTCCGCCTCGAGCCCGAACGAGATTGCCTCGTCCGCACGGGCCTGACCGACAGTGCCGTCGAGCGGCTCCACCTCCTTGGTGGAGGCAAACCCGAGCGCATGGGGAGCGCATGCTCGCCGGAGCGCGTCCGCGCCCAGCTCTCGCGCGTCAGGTCGCGCGCTCATTGCGCGGCAGCCTGGTTCGGCGGCTGACTACACATCCGGTCAACTGTCCTTCGGCGGGACGGCCTGCTCCCACTCGGAGGAGAGGTCCGACGTGGTGCCGGTCTCGGGCGCCCGCTCGGCGCTCGTCGCGGCCGGCTGCGTGACGGTCGTGTCGGTCTGCGCAGGGCGTCCCTCCGCGCCACCCCCGCCGTGGAAGCCGGCCTCGGCGCGCGCGCGCTCAAGCTCTGCTTGGACCCGGCTCAGGCGGCGCCTGGTGAGGACCAGGCCGACGGCGAGGGCTGCGGTTACCAGGGAGCATGTTCTAGGCCACATTTCTGAACTCCTTTGAGCTAGGCGCCAGCACCCTGCTTCTGCGCCTCCGCGAGGTAGGTGCCCGCGTCGGCGAGCGTCGAGAGCTTTGGGTAGTCGCGCTCGGGAATCTCAATCCCGGTCTGCTCGTGGATCGCCACGACGACGTTGAGGAAGTCCATCGAGTCGATGTCGAGCTGTTCGGCAAGATCGGTGTCGGGGTCGATCGCGGCGGGGTCGATGTCCGGGGCGACGTCGGTGAGCGCGCGGATCACGACCTCGCGCAGTTGCTGCTCTGTTCTCATAGCTCCTCCGGCTTTTGCAGTTGGCGATCGATCCGGCGCAGGAAGCGGCCTCCGTCGTGCCCGTCGCTGGCGCGGTGATCGGCGGCGAGCGTCGCGGCCACGACCGGCCGCACGCCGAGCATCCCATCCGCCGCCCACGGGCGTTCGCGGATGGCGCCGAACCCGACGAGCGCGACCTGCGGCGGGTAGATCACCCCGTGCACCAGGTCCACTCCGCGCTCTCCGAGGTTCGTGACGGTGATCGTCGGATCGGACATCTCCG
>Ga0187776_10001801_pt1 | contig 10866 bp, 11 predicted proteins | sample 0216_BV02_MP12_2_FD_132426 | JGI IMG/M metagenome (GOLD analysis project Ga0187776, IMG submission 132426) | Tropical peat soil microbial communities from peatlands in Department of Meta, Colombia - 0216_BV02_MP12_20_MG | ecosystem: Environmental > Terrestrial > Soil > Wetlands > Peat | place...
CCTCCAAGGAGCGAGGGGGGGGTTAAGAGAAGAAACCCAGAACCAAGGAGGATTTAAACAGAAGTAAATTATGGGATCGAATAGCATAGACATCGGAGAAGATGCCGATAAGAAGAAGAAACTGAACCTGACCATCCGCGAGATGGATATCGACGATCTCGCTACGGTATTCCACCTGGGCGAGAAGCTCTTTACCGCCCGGCATGCACCCAACCTGTACCGGACCTGGGACGAATACGAAGTCCTCACCCTCTTTCAGTCAGACCCGGAGTTCTGTCTGGTAGCGGAGGCGGACGAAGAGATCATCGGGTTCGCCCTGGGAACCACCATTGCCAAGAGCCATTCAGCCTGGAAATACGGCCATCTTGTCTGGCTGGGCGTGGAGCCGGGCCTGCAACGGCACGGCGTTGCCGTGAAGCTGTTCAATCAGTTCCGCGACCTCATGCTCGAGAATGGCGTGCGCATGCTCCTGGTGGATACGGAAGCCGACAACCTCGCCGCCCTCCACTTTTTCCGAAACATGGGCTTTGGGAGCCCGGAAGAGCACATCTACCTGACCCTCAACCTGGCCAACCAGCACCGTCTGATCAAGGAAAAGAGGGAAAACGGCCGAACGCTCCTTCGGCGTGTCGGCAGGAACCATGACTGAGGCGGCCTTCGGCATCCAGCCCAACCGCCTGAGGCGGCTCCTCCGCCGGCTGATCGACATCTACAGCCCCTCGGGAAAAGAAGAGGAGGGGGACGGGGCGGAGCGGCTTGCCAGAGATTTTCATTTTCCCTGGGCGATCATTGCCGAACCCACGGATCTTCGGCCGTGCTTGAGCCACTACGGCTACCTGGAAATCCAGCTCTTTTCCCGGGGGCAGCGCCTCCATGCGTCGCTGGCCAACCGCAGGCAGAACCCGGTGCAGAGCATGCTGAGCTTACTGCTCCGCCTGACCCGATACTTGCAAGAGGAGCGGCCGGAATCCGTATATAACATCCGGGACCTCCTCAGCGCCCGCGCCGGGGGTTCGTGGTGCCCGACTGGTGCGAGGCGTGGATCGATATTCACCTCCCGCCCAAAGTCCCCGTCGGAGAGATCACCCAGGATTTGAAGGTGATTGTCGGCCAGGCCCAGGAAGAGCACCCCCAGGTGGAAGCTTCCATCCGCTTCACCAACATGCACACGGGGTACGAGCTTCCGGAGAAGGGCCTGGTGGTACAGGCCCTTCACGACCTCTACGGGAAAAGGTCTCTCCCCTGGGCTCCGGAGCCCTTCTGCAGCCACTCCGATGCGAATCTCCTGTGGGCATCAGGCGTCAAACCGGTTCTCCTCGGACCGGGCAGCCTGGACAAGGCCCACGCCCCGGACGACTCAGTTTCCTTCCAGCAAGTTAAGGCGGCCGCAGAACTATACGCCGAGCTGCTGCGCTCGGTCGCGGTCTAGGCCGTTAAAGCCTCTCGGCACCCCCTCGACAATACCACGGGGTCATCCATGCGCCTGTTTAACCTTGGCGTAGAGCGGCGACATGCCTCTCAGGGTCTGGACCACTCGCTCCAGCGCATCGAGGAATCGGTCGATCTCAGCTTCGGTTGTGGTGATACCGAAGGTGATTACCAAGGTCCCCTGGGCATCGGCAAAGTCACGGCCGATAGAGAGAAGGACATGGGAGGCCTGGAGTGCGCCCGCAGCGCAGGCGGACCTGGTGGAAACGGCGATGCCTTCCTCATCCAGCATGAGGACGACACCCTCGCCCTCGATGTAGCGAATAGACACGGAAACGAGGTTCGGAAGAGAAAGCTCCGGGTGACCGTTGACAAAAATAGCGTCGATCCTCTTCCGGAGACCTTGGATGAGCTTTTCTTTGAGTCTTCTCCCGTGAAGGACCCGGGCATCCATATCGCGCCAGGCGAGTTCGGCCGCGGCCCCCATGCCGATGATGCCGATGAAGTTCTCGGTGCCCGCCCGCTTGTTGTTCTCCTGGACGCCGCCATCGAGGAGAGGCCAGATGCGAGTGCCTCGACGAATGTAAAGGCCGCCCACTCCGGAGGGACCATGGAACTCGTTGGCGGCGAAGCTGAGGAGATCCACTCCGAGCTTCTGGACGTCCACGGGAACGACCCCCACCGAGTCAATGGCATCAGAGTGAAAGACGACCTTCCGCTCCCGGGTGATCCGGGCAATTTCCTCGATGGGCTGGATAGTACCGATCTCGTTGTTGCTGTGCATGATGCTGACAAGGACGGTGTCTTCCCGGATGGCCTTCGCCACATCCTCAGGGTTGACGCGACCGTATTCATCCACCGGGACGGAGGTGACCCTGTAATCCATCATTTTCAAGGCCCGCAGGCTTCGGAGCACGGCATTGTGCTCGATGTTGGAGGTGACGATGTGCTTGCCCTTGTCGGCGTTGGCAAAGGCGACCCCTTTCAGCGCATGGTTCACTGACTCTGTGCCGCCGGAGGTGAAGACGACCTCTTTCGCCGCGGCCGCGTTGATCACCCGGGCCACCTGATCACGGGCCCGCGCGAGCGCTACGGCCGCTCTGTCCCCGAGTTGGTGCTGGCTGGAGGGGTTTCCGTAGTTCTTCCTGATCGCCTCGACCATCGCCTCCTGGACCTCGGAAAGGAGGGGAGTAGCGGCGATCTGGTCGAGATTGATAATCTTCACGGCAAAGCCTCCTCTAGTGGGCCGCTTCCAGCTCACGACCGCAGTTCACGCAGACCGGAGCCGCCTCTTCGATCTCGACGTCGCAGTAAGGGCAGTAGCACTTGTCGCCATGGGTGTGTTCGTGAGGGTCTTTCCTCTTCGTCTCCTTGTCCGCCTTTCCCGCTTTGCGGTCCAGGTAGTTCTGGATGGCGGCGTGGAGGGCATCCGCTCCCAGGTTGCTGCAGTGGAGCTTGTTCTTGGGGAGACCTTCGAGGGCCTGGGCAACGGACCTGTTGGTGATCCCCTTGGCCTCTTCCAAGGTCTTCCCCTTGGCCATCTCCGTGACCATGCTGGAGACCGCGATGGCGGCGCCGCATCCGAAGGTGAGGAAGCGTATGTCTTTGATGCGGTCGTCCTCCACCTTGATGTAGATCGACATCATGTCGCCACAGATAGGGTTTCCCACCTCGCCCACGCCATCCGCATCCTTCATCTCTCCCACGTTTCGGGGATTCTTGAAATGATCCATCACTATTTCCGTATAAGCCATGGTTCCCTCCGTGCATTCCTTAAGTAGTAAGACAAAAGTATAATCATCACCTGTGGGGCAGCGCAAGAGTGGGAAGAGGTGCCCCGAGGAACGCATTCGGGCTGAGGAATGGGATGACCTGTCCGGGTGGTCCAGGCGGGGGCGATGCTCGCTGCCACCTGGCAGGCAAGTAGGGTGTCTCAGCGTAATCGCCTCGGCGAGATACTCCCCTCTGCGCCGGCTGTAGCCGCGGCTGCAGCCGGCGCATTTCGTTCGACCCCCGCGCCCTTCGCCTGGATCAGGTTCCCTTCCGGAAAGAGGGGGGTTGCGCCAGGGCGAAAAGCGACATTCCCCCCGGGCGACCGATGCCCAGGGCGCCAAGAGTGAGTCTGAACTGCGGTCAGCCCTCGATGAGGTAGAACCCGGCGATGAGCGCACCGCCCACCACGGTGGCCGCCACAAGAAGACCGATAAGGCGTGGAACCGGAATCTGTATGCCCCGTCCCCCGTTCGCCCGGGAAAACAGCCAGCCAAGAACAACAAAGGCGATGATCACAAAGATTCCATGCGTAATCCAATGATGGCCGGTCAACCTCTTCATCAACGCGAGCACACTCTCCTCGTGGGTCTCTTTCAGAATCACAAGGAGCCCATTCAGCACGCTCACCACTGCCAGGGAGAGAGCGTAAGCGACCGTGTACTTTCCAAGAGTATCACTGTTCGCCATTGTGTAATCTCCTCTTCGTCAATGGGGCAGCAGGCCCACCTTTACCCCGACACCGATGATAGCTCCCGATCCGTCCATGGCGACACCGATGAGTGCAATCAAGCCAACGACCCAGAGCACAAGCGTTCTAGCCGACTTGTTGGCCACGAGATTGCTGGCGGCAGCGATAGGCAGGTAGGTCGTCAGCAGCAGCAGGCCAAGAACCACATGCTCCTTCATTTCCATGAAAAAGTTATGAGCCCAAGGCCACGGCCCCTTGAGGATAATCGCCTTGTCGGCGTAGTACTGCGTCACGTACCAGTAGCCGCCGATGAGATAGGCGAGCCACATGAATACGGCCACCGCCACACTGAGCATCCGTATCCGGGCGATGTTCGCCTCGCTCACGTTCAGTACGTCCACAAACACCCAGACGGCCGCGACAATGCATAGCATACCGAACAAAACATGAACCATCATAAGTCCCTCAAGTCCCCCAACCATACAACACCTCCTTTACGTGACCTCCCAGCGGATGACTGCGCTCACCGCTCCGAGCGATGTTCGCTTCGGGAGACGAACTTCGCATTCAGCGAAACCTGTCTCCCGCCTCCTTTTGGAGGCTCAAAAAAAGAAACCTTCAAAACACAGACTAAGCCTCCACAATCTTGTCATCATTATTACGCTAACCCGACCTGTTTCCTAGGAGAAGAGAACAGACCCCAAATTAATTGTTTCACATGAGCCGGTAACGGTTCTGCGAGGGATCCATCGAGCGGCCCGGCGGCGGAGAGGCAGGTGATTGTCCTCGCGACGAAGGTGACACCGAACCGCTTCCGATGCAGAGAACGATTTTCGCCGGGTGTCACCATACGAATTCAAGTATAATTACTATTAACACGTCTCGTTGTTGCTTTGGGATCTGCTACCGACTTGGAATGACAGAAACCACAGGAGCAGGCCATGCGCATCACGTTCGCCCTCACTCTCGCCATCCTGCTGGAAATTAACAGTGCCGCCTACGGGTTCCGGTGCGGCACCGAACTAGTCAAGATTCGTGACACCAAGCTTGAGGTCTTGGAGAAGTGCGGCGAGCCCACCTTCAAGGAGATCATCAAGACCGACGGGCTCATCGTCGAAAAGTGGTACTACGACTGCGGCGCAGTGCGGTTCATTCAGATCCTCACCTTCAGCGGCGGCGCCTTGCAGAGAATCGAAGCGGGAAACTACGGCAAAGGCCCGGATCGCTGCCCGTAAATATCGCCGGTCCTAGCCTGGCCTTTTCGGCCAGCGCGCCTTCGGCATTTCCGGCTACGGAAAAATTTGCTCCCGTCAAACGAATTTGTTTGTCTCACCACGTCGCCTCTTGCAAATAAGGGTAAGAGTCTTAACTTTTTCACGAATCCGCGGAACGGCCAGGAAGCACCTGGCCTCCGGGCGAGCGTGGTGATTGGCGATGGCTGTGACCTTTCAGGACTACTACGAAGCGCTGGGTGTGAGCCGGAGCGCTACCCAGGACGAAATCAGGCGGGCCTACCGGAAGGTGGCGCGAAAGTATCATCCCGACGTCAACAAGGCCAAAGACGCCGAAGAGAAGTTTAAGCAGATCAACGAAGCCTATGAGGTCCTCAAAGACCCGGAGAAGCGGAAGCGCTACGACCAGCTCGGCGCCAACTGGAAGGCGGGCCAGGAGTTCAGACCGCCGCCGGGGTGGGAGAACGTGCACTTCGAGTTTCGCGGCTCGCCGGGAGCAGAAGAATTCGACCTCGGCGGGGGCTTCAGCGATTTCTTCGAGATGCTCTTCGGCGGTAGACGTGGGAGCCGCCAAGCCGGCGGTGGCGCCACGAGCGGCCGACAGGCTTCCTGGAGCATGCCGGGCCAGCACCACGAGGCGGAGGTGACCATCCGCGTTGAGGATTCCTACCACGGCGCCAGCAGGACTATTACCCTTCAGGGACAAGAGATGGACGATCAGGGGGCGGTCCGACCGGTGAGCCATACCTACGAGGTACGCATCCCCAAGGGCGTCACCGAAGGAAGTCGGATCCGGTTGGCCGGGAAAGGCGGGCTCGGTATCGGCGGCGGGCCTCCGGGCGACCTCTATCTGAAAATCCACCTGGAACCGCATCCTCGCTTCCGCGTGGACGGTCACGATCTCCACGTCGAGGTCCCGGTGACCCCGTGGGAGGCGGCCCTGGGAGCCACGGTCGAGGTGCCGGTTGTGGACGGCGCGGCGAACCTGAAGATACCGCCCGGGACTCAGAGCGGACAGAAGCTTCGCTTGCGGGGCAAGGGCCTGCCCACGAGGGACGGGGGACGAGGCGACCTTTTTGCTGTAGTGAAGATTATGGTTCCCAAAGCGCTCAGCAACCGCGAACGGGATCTTTTCGCCGAGATGGCCAAGGCCTCGAGCTTCAACCCGAGAAGAGGGTAGAGGGGGCCGATGACTACCGTACGCTGCGAGATCGTGCGCTATCGTCTCGAGGGTCAGGCCCCCTCGGGGGAGATGCTCACCCTGGAGGAGATCTCCCGCCTGGTGGACCTCCATCCGGAAATGGTCGTGCGTCTGGTGGATCTCGGACTGGTCGACCCGGAGGTGGGCGAGCCCGAATGGCTTTTCCGAGACACCGCCGTTCCCATAGTATGGAAGATCATGCGTCTCCACCGCGATTTGGGGATCAATTGGGCGGGGATCGGGGTGGTACTTGACCTTCTCGAGCGCATCGAGGGACTCGAGCGGGAGATCGCGTGGCTGAGGAAGCAACTATAGCGCCAGTCGTCAGTTGTCCATTGTCCGTGGCTCGTTCATTCTCGCAACTGACAACGGACAATTGACTACGGACCCCTCAGACCGGTCCTCGGCCATGCGGCCGGGAGATAAAAGATTAGCCAAATATCAAGAGAGTCAAGGAGGCATCATCAACATGGATCCTAACAAGCTGACCGAGAAATCCCAGGAATCGCTTCATCAGGCACAGAAGGCCGCGGTTCGTTTCGGCCACCAGGAGGTGGACGGTGAGCACCTGCTCGTTGCGCTCCTGGAGCAGCCCGAGGGCCTGGCGCCGCGGATCCTTGCCAAGATGGAGGTGCCGGTTGAGAACCTCAAAGCCGAGGTCGTAAGCGAGCTGCAGCGGCGGCCGGGAGTGTCCGGGCCTGGAGCCGAGGCAGGGAAGATCTTCGTGACCCAGCGGCTGAACCGCATCCTGCTTGCTGCAGAGGAAGAGGCCAATCGGCTCAAGGATGAGTATGTCTCGGTGGAACACCTCCTCCTTGCCCTGGCGAACGAGGGGGGTGCCACACCGGCGGGGCGTATCTTCAGCCGGTTCAACATCACCCGGGATCGCCTGCTCCAGACCCTCACCGCGGTCCGCGGGCACCAGCGGGTGACGAGTCCCACCCCGGAGGCCACCTACGAGGCCCTGGAGCGCTACGGCCGCGACCTGGTGCGGGAGGCGCAGAAAGGAAAGCTCGACCCGGTCATCGGCCGTGACAGCGAGATCAGGCGGGTTATCCGGATCCTCTCCCGGAAGACGAAGAACAACCCTGTCCTCATCGGCGAGCCGGGTGTGGGCAAGACCGCCATCGTCGAGGGCCTGGCCCACCGGATCGTTCGGGGTGACGTGCCCGAAGGCCTCAAGGACAAGACCGTCTACGCCCTCGATCTCGGCGCCCTCGTTGCGGGCGCCAAGTACCGGGGCGAGTTTGAGGAGCGGCTCAAGGCGGTGCTCCAGGAGATCAAGGAGAGCGAGGGGCGCATCCTCCTATTCATCGACGAGCTCCATAACATCGTCGGCGCCGGCCGGGCCGAGGGCTCCATGGACGCCGGCAACATGCTGAAGCCCATGCTCGCCCGGGGCGAACTCCACTGCGTCGGCGCGACCACCCTCGACGAGTATCGCAAGTACATCGAGAAGGACGCCGCTCTGGAGCGCCGGTTTCAGCCGGTCCTGGTGGACCAGCCCACGGTGGAGGACACCATCAGCATTCTCCGGGGGCTCAAGGAGCGCTTCGAGGTCCACCACGGGGTGAAGATCCAGGATAGTGCCCTGGTGACCGCGGCGGTCCTTTCCAACCGGTACATCACCGACCGGTTCCTCCCGGACAAGGCCATCGACCTTGTGGATGAGGCCTGCGCCACGATCAGGACCGAGATGGACTCCATGCCCACCGAGCTGGACGAGGTGACGAGGCGGGTGATGCAGCTCGAGATCGAGGAGACGGCCCTCAAGAAAGAGACGGACAAGGCGAGCCAGGACCGGTTGACCGCCCTCCGGAAGGAGCTCGCCGACCAGCGCGCCAAGGCCGATGCCTTGCGCGCCCAGTGGGAGACGGAAAAGCAGGCCATCCAGAAGGTCCAGGCCCTGCGGCAGGATATCGAGAAGCTCCGGCACAAGATCGCCCTCGCCGAACGGAACTACGACCTCAACCGGGCGGCAGAGCTGAAGCACGGTCGGCTCCCGGAGGCGCTGCGGCGCCTCAAGGCCGAGGAGGACAAGCTCGCCCAGAAGCAGGGAGGCGGGAGGCTGCTTCGCGAGGCGGTGACCGATGATGAGATCGCCGAGATCGTTTCGCGCTGGACCGGCATTCCCGTATCCCGGCTCATGGAGGGTGAGCGGGAGAAGCTCTTGAAGCTGGAGGAGCATCTCCACCGGAGGGTGGTGGGTCAGGACGAGGCGGTGCAGGCCGTGGCCGAGGCGGTTCTCCGCTCCCGTGCCGGGATCAAGGACCCTAGTCGGCCTATCGGTACCTTCATCTTTCTCGGTCCCACCGGCGTGGGCAAGACCGAGCTGGCTCGGGCGCTCGCCCAGAACCTCTTCGACGACGAAAACAACATGGTGCGAATCGACATGAGCGAGTACATGGAGAAGCACACGGTCGCCCGGCTCGTCGGCGCACCACCGGGCTACGTGGGGTACGAGGAGGGGGGTCAGCTCACCGAGGCGGTGCGGCGCAAGCCCTACTCGGTAATCCTCTTCGATGAGATCGAGAAGGCCCACGGCGACGTGTTCAACATCCTGCTCCAGATCATGGACGACGGCAGGCTGACCGACTCACACGGCCGGACGGTGAACTTCAAGAACTCGATCGTGATCATGACCTCGAACATCGGGAGCCAGTATATTCTGGATACGACCGGGACCGACGAGCGTAGCTACGAGCGCATGCGGCAGCGGGTGCTTGAGACCATGCGCCAGCACTTCCGCCCGGAATTCCTGAACCGGGTGGACGAGATCCTGGTATTTCACTCCCTCACGCGGGAGCAGTTGGCCAAGATCGTGGAGATCCAGGTCGGTTGGCTGCAGCGCCGGCTCCAGGATCGACGGATCGTGCTGGAGTTCAGCGACGAGGCCAAGACCCTGCTGGCCGAGCGCGGCTACGACCCGGTCTATGGGGCTCGCCCCTTGAAGCGGGTGATCCAGCGGAGTGTGGAGACGCCTCTCGCCAAGAAGATCATGGCCGGCGAAGTGCCGGACGGCAGCAAGGTGCAGGTGGTCGTGAGGAAACGGGAGATCGCCTTTGACGTCACGGTCTCGGCGGAGGATGGTGAGATGCGACGAGAGGCGGCGCAGGCGGGTTAGTTCCTGAGGGGTATGCCCCCCGTCCGGCGAGCGAGCACCTTCTCGCTCGCCGTTTTCTCTCCTGGGGGGTGCTATGTTCCTGGCTCCGCTCCATCCTTCAGTTCGCAGAGGGCGGCCTGATAGAGGTTTCGGAGCTTGTTTTCATTGGTCACCATGGTTCGCGTAATCTTACCGAAGTGGGCCTTGAGAATCTCCTTCGCCTCGCTCCATGTGCCCCGAAGGTTACTCAGGTCTGCTTGCGATTCCTGAAGTTTGGTCTTGAACAGGTCTATCATCATCCTGTCTTTCATCTCGTACATATCGACCAACCTGTCCGACGTCTCCATAGCTCACCCACCTCCTTCGCCCGGTAAACCCCCGCCACGCGCTCCCGGTAACAGTGGTAGCTGCGCCGATGATAACGGGTCTCTGTTTGGTTTGAAAAATTTCCTGAGGACGACCACGCCCGGGGGGAATCTATTTTACTATGATGTTACTTGATCTGATAAGAAAAGTACAAGCTTTTTGTGAGAGTTGTGACAAGCCCTCTAGCAAGCAGTCGAAGTGGCTGATAGCCGGTGGAAATGGGGGTGGGGAGGAAGAGGGAACAACAAGCTACGAGCTACTGGCTACGGGTGGCCCGCAAGCGTCTGTTCACGGAGCGAAGCCGGATAATCTGCTCGGCAAGGAGGTGGCTCCAGATGCACCTTGCTTCGCAGATCTCCCGGCCTCCCATGACACTCGCCTCCGTCTCCGTCTGAGGGGTCCTTCAGCAGGCGGTTAGGGGCAGCCCGAGACTTTCTCACCGCAAGGTTATCGTAGTTCCGCTCTCACCCTGGACCAGCTTCTCCCCCGGCTCATCCACGTGACCGATGATGACCCTCCCGCCGGGGATGGAAGCGAGGAACCGCAGGGCAGCCTCCGCCTTGGGACCCATGGAACCGGGAGGAAACTCCCCGTCCTCCAGCCAGGCTGCCACCTGGGCTGCTGCAGCACGGCGGTGGAGCTTCTGCATCGCGGTGCCGTACCCCGTGAACAGCCCCCGTTCGTTGGTGAGGATCAGGAGAACCTGGGCTCCCAGGTCACTCGCGAGCAGAGCCGAAGACAGATCTTTGTCCAGGATCCCGTCGGTGATTTCCATCCGCTTCCGGCTATCCAGGAGCACCGGGACGCCGCCCCCACCGAGGGCAACGGGGACCTTGCCGTCGGCGACCACCTCCCGGATGTCATCGAAGTTCAGGATGCGCTGCGGCTGCGGTGAAGCGACGAGCCGCCGCAGCCCCTTGCCGTACGGGGCGAAACTCCACTGCGGGTGCTGGCGGCGGATTGCGGCCGCGTCCTCCTCCGTGAGCTGCGGCCCCACCGGCTTGCTTGGTTCGACAAACCCGGGATCTGCCGGATCCACCGCGACCCAGGAAAGGACCGGCTCCATAGGCGGCAG
>Ga0187776_10001802_pt1 | contig 10865 bp, 10 predicted proteins | sample 0216_BV02_MP12_2_FD_132426 | JGI IMG/M metagenome (GOLD analysis project Ga0187776, IMG submission 132426) | Tropical peat soil microbial communities from peatlands in Department of Meta, Colombia - 0216_BV02_MP12_20_MG | ecosystem: Environmental > Terrestrial > Soil > Wetlands > Peat | place...
ATTTCCGCATCGAGCGCCGCCGCATCGCGGCATCACCCGTTGTTTTCTGGGGGGCCTGCACGATGAGGAGATCCTGGCACTGAGCGACGTGGAGATCGATCAAATAGTCCTGCAGGAGCTGAAGCAGATTCTCGGGCTTGCGGCTGAACCCAGATTTCGTCGCGTCTATCGCTGGGAGAAGTCCATGGCGCAATACGGTCCCGGGCACCTGGATCGTACCGCGCGAATCCAGGAGGCAGTGGGGAAAATTCCCGGCCTGGCGCTGGCGGGCAATGCCTACCAGGGAATCGGCGTCCCCGATTGCATTGCCTCCGGCCTGAAGGCCGCTTCTTCAGTGCTGGCGCAATTCGGGATGTCTGCTTCGGACCGGGCGCCCGCGCTGGCCCCGTCCGCAGCCCGCGGCTGAGTTCTGCAAGCTCTGCGGCTCTCGGGATCAGCAAGAAAGTGCAAGCCTGCTGTAGCCTGAAAGCCTTACGTTCATCAAGAAAACCCCAATGGGAGTCTAGAACGAATGATTGCTCGAATCTGGCACGGTTGGACTAAACCAGGCAATGCCAACGCCTACGAAGAGCTGCTCAGAACCAAAATCCTTCCTGGGATCCATCGGGTGAAGGGTTACCGTGGCGCGTATCTGCTGCGCAGCGAATCGAAGGATGAGGTTGCCTTCGTCACCATAACTTTGTTCGACTCCATGGATGACGTCCGCGCCTTTGCTGGCGAGGACTACGAAGAGGCGGTAATTCTTCCCGAAGCCCACAAGTTGCTCTCCCGCTTCGACGCCAAGTCCCAACACTACCAAACCGTCATCCAACCCTGAGGGCTTGTCCAACTGGTGATCTTGTTCAAGCCGTCTCCCACCAGTAAGCTCTCTTTATGCACATTGAGCGCGTTTGTGTGTATTGCGCGTCCAGCCAGCAGGCGGATCCGATTTACCGCGCGACTGCATATCGTCTGGGCGAAGCGCTGGCGGCCAACGGAATCACCATCATCTACGGCGGAGGGGGACTGGGCTCGATGGGCAGCCTGGCGGAAGGCGCCCTGGCCAACCGCGGCTGCGTCATCGGGGTGATTCCACGCTTCATGAAAGAGCTGGAATGGTCGCACGCGCAGCTGAGCGAGCTGCAACTTGTCGAAAACATGCGGGAACGCAAGCACCTGATGCTTAAGGATAGCGACGCGGTCGTGGCTCTGCCGGGCGGCTGCGGTACCCTGGAAGAACTGTTCGAGGCGATCACCCTGAAGCGGTTGGGAATCTATGTAAATCCGATTGTGCTGGTCAATGTGAAGAAGTTCTTCGATCCCTGTCTGGAGCTGCTCGATCACTGCATTCGAGAACGCTTCATGGATGGTCGCCACGCCGGCATGTGGACAGTGGTGAACGAGCCCGAAGAGGTGCTGGAGGCCATCCGTACGGCGCCGCCCTGGAGCGCCGACGCCAAGCAGTTTGCGGTGCTCACGGGCAGGGCCGAACCCTGAGACTCCTGGCTTGGCACCAACCTGCCAGTCCAACACCTTCCGAGTGAGAACAAATCTCGCCCCACCGGGTTAGCATCTAAGTGGAATGAGACCACGGAACAAAAGGGACGGCCGCGAATCCATCCGCAAAATTCATGCTAATCCCCAGCCGCGAGTTCCGTCTAACAGGTTGAGAAGTTCGGGATGAAAAAGAAGGTAGCAATCGTCGTTTCCGCTTTCGTGGTGCTGCTGCTTCTGCATGCTGCCTCACGCCGCCAGTTGCGAGCGCAATCTCAGGCCGCTCCAGCCGCGCAGCCCGCTCATGACATGTCGCAGATGAAGCAACCCGACGCGCAGGAGCCGGGCATGGACCATGCCGTGCACGCCATGTCGCACAAGCATATGGACATGGGCCCGCACATGAAGATGACCGACCTGCGTCCCCTGCAGCCCGGCGATAAAGAGAAGGCTGCCGCCATCGTGGACCAGACCCGCACCACGCTCGAGAAGTATCGCGACTACAAAGTGGCGCTGGCGGATGGCTACCGCATATTCCTTCCCAACCTGCCGCAGAAGATGTATCACTTCACCAACTACTGGTACGGATTCGAAGCCGCGTTCCGCCTGAATCCCGAGCATCCCACTTCGTTGCTCTACGAAAAAACTGCTGATGGCGGCTGGAAGCTGATTGGCGCCATGTACACCGCCCCGGCGCAGGCCACGCAAGAGGAATTGAACGAGCGTATTCCGCTCAGCATCGCGCAATGGCACGAGCATACGAATTTCTGCGCCGCCCCCAAGGGACATGAGTCTGAGTACCTCGGCTCCAGGGCGCGTTTTGGTCTGGCCGGATCCATCGTTACCGAGGATCAGTGCAACAAGGCAGGCGGGACCTTCAAGCCGGTAATCTTCGGCTGGATGGTGCACGTCTATCCCTTCGAGAAAACTCCCGCCGAGGTGTGGGCGGTCGAACGGCAGATGGATCACAGCCACGGCAGTCACGTCGATTGAGCCTCCTTGCCATCCGCCCGGCAGCCATCGGCCCAGAGAGCTCTTTCGTTCCCAGTTTCTTTCTTGGCTATGAAGGGTCCGCCGCCGCCGGCGAACGTCGCAGGCGCCGCCGCGCGATCGCGTAGTTGCCCCCTGAGTCGAAGAGTCAGTTCCCCGCCAGGGAAGCTTCTGGAACCAAGACCGGCTCCGGCTGGGCATGCAATGCGGGTGCATGCAGGCTGATCCGCGATGACAGGCGCTGCGAAGGCTCCTCGATCATCCGGTACATCAGATACGCCGCTCCCAGCGAGGCGCCCACCGCTGCCAGATCGATCACCAAGATATAGGAGCCGGAGTAGGGCAATCGCGAAGCCAGGCCGATCACCGTCAGCCCCACAGGCAGGTGCAGCAGGTAGAGGGAATAGCTCACATCTCCCAGCTTGTTGAGCCAGCGGTTCTGGAGGGCGAATCCGGCGATCACGAGTCCAGTCGCTGCCGACACCCAGGCCACCGGCAAGCCGATGGGCACGCGCATCACGGCGAACATTGCCGCAATGGAGAGCAGCATGCGCGCCGCGCTGCTCAGCCCCACGCGGTACTGAAATACAAACACCCCGATCAGGAAGATGGGCAGGCTGTGAAAGACGACGCGTTCGTATCGCATCCCGAGATAAAAGCTCACGAGCAGCAATCCGGTGCCACTCACCTGGACCCAGCCCCGGGAATCGGCGAGCGTGGGAAAGGCCAGTCCGATCAGCAGGTACCACTGCAGTTCAATCGCCAGCGTCCAATACACCACGTTGAACCAGGGCTTGCCCGCGAAATCGTTCAGGTAGAAAAAATGGAGCACGAGCTGACGAAATCCTATATCCGGGCGATCCCCAGCCGCTGTGGGCACCCACACCGCAAAGTAGATCAATGCCAGCGTGATGGCGATCGAGGCAATGTAAGGCGGGTGCAGGCGAGCCAGCCGCTTCAGGGTGAAGCGCAGATAATTCCGCAGCCGGTAGCCGCTGCGATACATGCTGTAGGGAATGATGAACCCCGAGATCACGAAGAATACGTGTACTCCCAGCCAGCCGAAGGCCCCGCTGCGCCGCAGCAGCGCCTGTTGCCCGAACGTGAAGTGGAACCAGCAGACCGCCAGCGCCGCCAGGCCGCGCAGGGCGCCAACAATCTCAATCCTGTTTTTCGGGGGCTGAGGAAGCACCGTTCATCATACTATGTCGCGCTCTCCCACCTGCTTCTGATGTCCTTGCGCGCTGTGCATTTCTTCCACCAGGTGCCGTACCAGCTCCGCCGCCGGCATAGCGCGCGCCCTGGCAAATCCCTGTCCCGCCCACAGCGACAGAAATCCCGGTTCGCCGTGTTCCGCTGCGGCTCTCCGCATCGGCCGCGTTAACGCATTCTGTACCGGGTACGGCAGGATGAAATTCTCCTTCCCCTGAAGCCGTGCGATGAATGTGTTCCCCAGCCCCCTTGCGGGACGCCCAGAAAAGGCCCGAGTGATCACCGTCGTACCTTGTGATGGCGCCAGGATGGCGCGCTTATACGCCTCCGGCGCGCCACTCTCCGGGCAGGCGAGAAAAGCTGTTCCCAGCATCGCCGCCGAAGCTCCCAGCGTCAGGACTTCGGCAATGTCCCGGCCATCCATCAGTCCCCCTGAAGCAATTACGGGCGCTTGCAAGGCCCGGACCAGGCCCCGCACCAGATCACGGATAGGAACCATCGAGGCTTCGAAGGCTCCGGCAAAGGTCCCCCGATGTGCCCCTGCCTCGCTGCCCTGCGCGATGATCGCATCCACGCCGGCCCTCACCAGAATCTGCCCCTCCTCGACCGTGGTCGCTGTACCCAGAATCGTGATGCTCAGCTTGCGCAGGCGGTCCATGATCTCGGCGCTGGGAATACCGAAAGTAAAGCTGAAAATCGCCGGACGCGCCTGGAGCACCGCTTCCACCTGCTCCGGGAATGGGTCCGGAGGAATTGTCGGTACCGTGGGAGGCGGAAGTCCCAGACTCTCGTGGATCGGCGCCAGCAAAGCCAGCATCGGCTCCGCGTCGTAGCGCGTGGCGTTATCCCAACCCCCGGCAAACAGGTTCACGTTGAAGGGCTTGTTTGTGAGCTGCCGGATCTTGGCAATGGCTTCGCGAATCTGATCGGGCGCCATGTAAGCAGCCCCCAGTGAGCCGAGGCCTCCAGCGTTCGAAACTGCTGCTACCAATTCCGGTGTGCTCGGTCCCCCGCCCAGAGGCGCCAGAATTACCGGATGCTCGATGCCGAGCTGATGCAACAGTCCTTCTTTTCCCGATATCATTATGGAATGCCCCTACCCTTAGACAGAGGACCGATTTCCCTGAAAAGACTTTATTTTCGTGGCGTCGTGGCTGGCGCCCTTCTGCTTCTTTCGTCGCTGGCGCTGGCCGCCGAGCGGACGGATGAAGAAAAGACTTCCTATCGGAAGGCGATGGAAATCGCTGATCAGAAGATCGCTGACGAAGTGAAGGCGCATTCCGAGCTGATGAAGAACCTGGAGTATCTGACCACCCAGATCGGCCCGCGCCTCACCGGCTCGCCGCAAATGCAGAAGGCGAGCGAATGGACCCTGCAGCGCTTCAGGGATTACCGAATCGCCTCCCATCTGGAGACCACGGAGATTCCCCAGGGCTGGACGCGCGGCGGCGATACCGCCGAGATCGTCGCCCCCATCTCCCGCAGCATCGAGATCCGCTCCTTAGGGTGGAGCAAATCCACTGCCGGCGCGGTCACCGCTCCGGTCCTTCTGGTGAAGGCCAAGAAGGTTTCCGATCTGGGACCCTACAAAGGCAAGATTAGAGGCGCAGTTGTGTTGCGTGAACCGGTGGAGTTGCCTTCGCCGAACGAGGTCCCGGAAAACGCCTACGACGCGGTGATCACGCCGGTGCGCGGAGTGCAGTCAGCGCCCGAAGCGGCCTGGGGCGAGCGCAGGCGGCTGCTTAAGGCGATTGCGGCCGAAGGGCCGGCGGCGATTCTCGCCGACAGCGGTAAGACCGACAGCCTGTTCAGCATGACTTCGCTCACCCGTTACCAGCCGTCAGACGCCCCCCTCGCCTTTGTGACCCATGAAGACTACTCCCTCATCTATCGCCTGGCCCAAACAGCTCCGGTGATGATGAAGGTTAGCCTGAACGGCAGCTTCAGCGCGGGCCCGGTGCCGGCCTCGATCACCGTGGCTGAGATTCAAGGCAGCCAGTTTCCTGGCGAGCGGGTCATCATCGGCGCCCACCTCGACTCCTGGGATTTGGGCCAGGGAGCTCTCGACAACGGCACGGGAGCGATGGCGGTCCTCGAGGCTGCCCGGGCGTTGAAGGCCCTGGGCTGGCAACCCAGGCGCACCCTGACCTTCGTCCTTTTCACCGGAGAAGAACAGGGCAGTCTTGGCGCCGATCTGTTTCTCAGCAAGCATGCAGCGGAAATCCCCCAGATGGACGCCGTGCTGATCCACGACACCGGTACCGGCAAGGTCTTCAGCATTGCCCTGGAGGGTCTGTACGAGACTGCTCCACTGCTGAGCGAGATCTATACTCCAATGAAGGAGGTCTTCGACCTGGAGCCGCTCAGCACCAGGTATTTCGGGGCATCGGATCACGTGCCCTTTCTCAACAAGGGCGTGCCTGCGTACTTCTGCATCCAGAAGGTGGCGAAGTATGGTGAGGCGCACCACAGCCAGACCGATACCTTCGACAAAGTGATTCCCGACGAAATCAACCAGGGTGCGGCGCTGCTGGCTGCGTGGGCGTGGAACGTCTCGGAGATGCCCCAGTCCCTGCCCCATCACGCCACGACTGCAGAATTTGAGGACTAAGCGAAGTACCAGTCAGGAATCAGAAGCTATCTTATAAATCGGCTCTGAAAGGGCGCGGCTTCAGCCGCGCTGTCCAGAGCCGCATAAGTCCTGGGCTCTAGCCCGTGAGGGAAACGGACGTTTAGCCTGATTCAGCTTCTGGTCGATTGACGCGCATCAATGTTCTGGCCGCTTCAACTGGCTTGACCAATCGCAACCTGAAGCTCCGACAGCGATGCCAGGATTTCGCTTCCGCCGGGCGTGGCTGCCGACCGCAGCCGCCCAAGGATGCCGCGCCGGGCGCGCTCGAACACATCTTCCTGTCCCAGAAGTTGGTAAACGGTGTTGGCCTCGTGTACGAGCGCGACTAGCTCAAAGCCGATTTGCGCGGGATCGTGTTCCAGGCTGATCTGACCCAGGCTTTGCGCGCGCTGTACCTCACCGCGAATCGCCACGTACCATGCTCTCATCAGGCTAACGATCTTTTCCCGCACCGGCCCGGAACGACTGTCGAACTCAGCGGAAACTGCGGCAAAGAAGCAGCCCCCGCGAAATGTGTGCCGTTCGATGCAGGCCAGCCATGCCTCCAGCGTGGCATAGAGCCTGGGTACACCAGGTTCGCATCCCCCTGCCCGGTTCACCACCTCCTGCATGAAGATCTCGCGCGCACTCTCCACCACCGCCAGCTGCAATTCTTCTTTGGAGCCGAAGTGGGAAAACAGTCCGCTCTTGCTCATGCCGAGTTCAGAGGCCAGATGACCGATCGATAGACCTTCCAGCCCGTCGGCCGAAGCGATATCGGCGGCCGAGCGGAGGATATCCTGCCGGGTCTGTTCGCCCCGTGGGGTGGTGTAGTGGCGGCTTGGACGTGCCAGTCTGACCGAACGATCGTGCTTCATGGCCCGATTGTTTGTTCAATTGCCGTAACTGTCTAGAAACTATGTTGATTCCTGCGGGGTAAGACTTGGGGGTAGTCCGGGATGGCGTCCGGGATGGCGTCCTTGCCCGGCGCGCCCCATGGCCTAAAATGACTAAGGCGTGTCGATCCTCACGAGTTCGCACGTCGTACTGATGCCCGGGACATTGGGCACGTCACTTACGGAGCCATAGCATGCGCTACATGTTACTCATCTACACCAACGAACGGGATCGCGAAACCCGTTCCCCCGAGCAAGCCGAGGTGATCAAGAACCAGCACTGGGCAGTCATCGACGAAACCAGCCGGCGCGGCATCCTCAAAGGCGTAGAGCCGCTGCATCCCACCAGCACCGCCACCACAGTGCGCGTGCAGGACGGCCGGGTCCTCGCCACCGATGGCCCCTACGCCGAGACCAAGGAGCAGCTGGCGGGGTACTACATCCTGGACTGCAAGGACCTGGATGAAGCCATCTCCTGGGCTGCCAAAATCCCCACTTCCTGTGGCGGCAGCCGCGGATGCATCGAGGTCCGCCCGATTCAGGATCTTCCGGCGCGCACCTCGGTGAACGCTGAAGCCCAGCCCGCCGTCGGTCTTCATGGCTGACACGCGGGCGGTAATCGAATCGGTGTTCCGTCAGGAATCGGGCCGGATTATCGCCAGCCTAATCCGGCTCTCGGGTTCCTTCGACCTGGCGGAAGAAGCCATGCAGGAGGCCTTTACCGCGGCCCTGACGCATTGGCCGGAGCGGGGAATTCCCCAGAATCCTGGAGCCTGGCTGATGGCTGCGGCGCATCGCAAGCTGATCGACTATGCGCGGCGCGAGAAAACCAGGCGCGAGAAGCAGGATCCCCTGCAGTACGAAACCGAACGCTCCCAGCAGGCAGGAGCCGACGATGCCCTCCTCGATCCCATGACCACCTATCCCGACGATCGCTTGCGATTGATCTTTACCTGCTGCCATCCGGCGCTGAATCAGGAGGCACAGGTTGCCCTGACGCTCAGAACCCTGGGCGGCCTCACCACGGCGGAAATCGCCCGCGCCTTCCTCCTGCCTGAGCCCACCTTGGCGCAGCGAATCGTCCGCGCCAAGGCTAAGATTCGCGATGCCCGCATCCCCTACGAGGTCCCGCCTCTGGCTGCGCTGCCTTCGCGCCTGACTGCCGTGCAGGCGGTCATCTACCTGATCTTTAACGAAGGATATGCCGCCACCACCGGCCAGAACCTGATTCGCGGTGAGCTTTGTGCCGAGGCCATTCGGCTGGGGCGGACCCTTTGCGAGTTGCTGCCCGGCGATTCAGAAAGCCTTGGACTGTGCGCGCTGATGCTCCTCCAGGATTCCCGGCGTGACGCCCGCATCAGCGAAAAGCGAGAGCTGGTCCCCCTGGAGGATCAGGACCGCTCCCGCTGGCACACCGCTCAGATCGAGCAGGGCGTAGCTCTGGTCGAGCGCGCGCTGCGCATGCAGTCCATCGGGCCATACCAGGTGCAGGCCGCGATTGCGGCAGTGCACGCCCAGGCTGCCAGTTCGGCGGAGACTGACTGGGATGAAATCGCCTCCCTCTACGGCATCCTCTACCGCCTCACTCCATCGCCGGTGGTGGCCCTGAATCGCGCGGTGGCCATCGCCATGAGCGCTGGCCTGGAAAAAGGCCCCGCACTGATCGACGATCTCGGCACCTCCGGCGAACTGGAGCGCTACTATCTCTTCCATGCGGCCCGTGCGGACATTTTGCGGCGCCTGGAGCGGCGAGCGGAAGCCGCCGATGCCTACGCCAGCGCCCTGGCTCTGGTGAGCAACGACGTCGAAAGGTCCTACCTCATGCGGCGCCTGGCGCTGGTCACCGAAAAAGCATCCGCGCCCGCGAGCTGACGCCCGCGCCACATTTGCGCAGCGCCCGCCTCCCCGCTACCCTTTTGCCACACAAACAATAGCCGGGAGGCGTCATGACGATGGATCGGGAAGTGAAGACCCTGTTGCTGGTGCTCTCGTTGTTTCTGGGCGTGATCGCGCTCCGCCCTCTGCTTGCGCCACAACCGGTACAAGCGCAAGCCGATAGCTCCAGCCTCTACATCGAGCCCGGAACTACCATGTTGCGCTCGCCCGACGGCAGCACCCAGGTCATGGGAAAAGTTGTTGTCGATCTCAAGAACGGCAAAGTCTGGGGATTTCCGACGCTCAACAACGCTCCTTATCCCGTCGACATGACCAACCCCACTCCGCCCGTATCGAAGCCCATCTATCTCGGCCGCTTCGACTTTGCAGCGATGCACAAGTAGTTCTCCGACGGTGCCTGGGGGCCACGCACTGTCGCAGTAACGAAGCTGGATCGCTGACCGCTTACAGCGATTTTCTCGCCTTTCTCTGCGTGTAGAATCGCGAGGACGACATTCATGGGCGTTTCCCCGGAATCGACACCCGCGCCACGCAGTTTTTCCCAGCGCGTGCTGCGCGCCCTGAGGCCCTCCCACGAGCATTCCGCATTCTCCGCCACCCTGCTGCTGATGACGGCGGTCATGCTCTCGCGCGTCATCGGCTACGTGCGCGAGGCCTACATCGCCTGGGCCTTCGGCGCCGGCCCCCAGACCGACGCCTACGTGGCGGCCTTCACCTTGCCCGACTTCTTGAACTACATTCTGGCGGGCGGCACCGCCTCCATCACCTTCATCGCCATCTACACGCGCTTTCTGGCGGAGAAACGCGACGCGGACGCACAAAAAACGTTTTCGGTGATCATTACGGTGATGACCACGGTGCTGGCCGCCGGGGTGGTGCTGGCAGAAATCTTCGCTCCCCAGATCGAGCGCGTGATTTTTCCGCAGTTCTCAGCCGAGCAGCTCCGGCTGTGCGTCTTCCTGACCCGCATTTTGCTTCCCGGGCAGGTTTTCTTCTATGTGGGTGGAGTGGTCTCGGCGGTTTTGCTGTCGCGGCGGCTGTTCTTGATTCCGGCCTTCGCGCCGCTCCTCTACAACGTGTTCATCATCCTGGGAGGCGTGCTGCTCTCCGCACGCCTGGGAATTGCCTCGCTCGCGGTGGGCGCACTCGCCGGCAGCTTCACCGGGCCCTTCCTGATCAATGCCGTGGGAGCGGTTCGCACGGGGATGCGCTACTTCCCGAGCTTTGAGATTGGCAATCCGGCGTTTCGCGAATGGGTGCGGCTCTCGATTCCCCTGATGCTGGGAATTTCCCTGGTGACCGCGGACGATTGGATCCTGCGCTACTTCGACTCCGGCGGTGCGGGTGACATTACCCGCCTCAACTATGCCAAGCGGCTATTCGCCGTGCCCATGGCGGTCTTGGGGCAGGCGGCGGGACAGGCGTCGCTGCCCTTCTTCGCCCGCCTCTTCAGCGAGAAGCGGCTGCAAGACTTTGCCGAGACGGTGAGCGGCGCAGTGTATCGCATCTCCGCTGCTTCATTCCTGGTCTCTGCCTGGATGATGGCCACGGCTCTTCCCCTCATCGACCTCGTTTACCGGCGCGGGCGCTTTCACTTCACAGACTCCCGCGAAACCGCGCTGTACTTCTTCTGGTTTGCGCTCTCGCTTGCATTTTGGTCGGCACAAGCTATCTACTCGCGGGGCTTCTACGGCGCAGGCAACACGCTCACGCCGATGGTTGCCAGCACCGTCGTCACCGTTGCCTCCCTTCCAGTGTACTGGGCCATGTTCCATGCTTTCTCGGTG